>Ga0209235_1000644_pt1 | contig 17914 bp, 29 predicted proteins | sample GraSoi013_1_20cm_4_FD_185817 | JGI IMG/M metagenome (GOLD analysis project Ga0209235, IMG submission 185817) | Grasslands soil microbial communities from the Angelo Coastal Reserve, California, USA - Sample 09_25_2013_1_20cm (SPAdes) (version 2) | ecosystem: Environmental > Terrestrial > Soil >... | reverse complement strand
CAGACGTCTCGCCGCAGCGAGATTCTCGCCGAGCAGTTCCACCGTACGCTTCGCGGCGCCATAGGGTTCGTCGGGTACGGTTAGATCGCGTTCGTTGAGGGCGCGAGACGGGTGCGCTGACCCGTACACGCTCATGGAGCTGCCGAAGACGAAGCGGTCCACCCGGTGTGTTGCCGCCTCCCGCAGCAAGCTGAGGGTGCCGGTGAGGTTCACCTCGGCTGCAGCGATCGGATCTGCGCGGAATGCGGTAGGAAGAACCGCCGCGAGGTGAATGACCGTTCCAATGGCATGGGACTCGAATAACTGGACGATCTGATCATTGCTTTTGACATCGCAGGGTTCAATGCGCTCCTGAGCGTGTGCCTGGACGTCTACAGCGAGGACCTCACGCCCCGCCGCCCGGAGCAATGAGCAGAGCGTCGAGCCGATGTGGCCACTCGCACCCGTTACTAGGACGATCGGGCCGGCAGATCTCCCTGGCATGGAGGGGGTCGAGCGGTCTACCGCTGCCTTGTTGGCACAAGATAGTCGTGCGCGGCGACGATCTGCCAACGCCCGCCCCCACGTACCCACGTGTCAGTGAACCGGTACCGGCGATCAAACGGACCACTCGGCCCGTGGCCGGAGACGACCAGCCATCCGGTGACGACCGCCGTCGTACCGAAACGATGAACCTGCATGGCTTCGTTGTGCGCGGTCTCAACCGTGTCCGGGCCGGCAACGATGTCGTGTAACACGTCATCGCGACCGACGGTGCGATCGTTCTCGGTGTAAATGAATCCGTCCGCAAGGAGTCGCCGAAACACCGCAGCATCACGCCGGATCAAGCCCACAGCCCAGTCATCCTCCAACCGGAGCAGCACGCGTGCCTCGGTGTCTTGCACGCTGAGGATCCGGGAAGCGATCGCGCCGAGCTCGGCACGTGGTGTCGACAGCGCCGTGCGCCCTGGAAACGACTCGGGAGCCTGCGTGGCGAGCAGCAGAGCGACGAGATGGAGAGCGTTCATGGCGCTGGCACCCCGTACCCGCGGGCCATCCCCGTGGCAGCCAGCACCATGAGCACCACGAGCGCGGCCTGTACGAAGCTGATCTGGCCGAAACGGCTCGCCGCCCCAGTGTCCGGTACGCCGCCGCGGGCCACGACGCGGCGCCACTGAATCAACGCGATCATCGGCCGCAGCTCGAGTATGAGAATCGCGGCGAGTAGGCCCATCTTTCCCCAGAAGAAGTGATTGTGGAGATAGTAGAAGCTGCCCTTCTCGAATCCGCCAAAGGCCCGTACCAGGCCAGTGCCGATCCAAAGGACCGCAGCGACGCCCCACCAGGTGTCGGCATAGAAGGCCCTGCGTAATCCAGCTGGATCGAGCTCACGACGCAGCGCGCGACCACGCGCCCAGACTGCCCCGAGTCCGAGTCCAAGCGCCAGCAAATGAACGGCAGCCAGAAGCCAGCGGATCGTCATTGGGCGTGTTCCCCTACGCGATCACCGCCCGTCGGCGCAACTGCAGTTGAACGATAGTGCGTGCGCAGCGGCGCGCTCAAGGGTCGTGCGAGACGATACGTCAGGCCGCCAGGCGTCGTGCCGCGAACGGCCACGTTCGTCCTTTCCACGACCACGCTCCGAAACACACCGCACCCAGCACCAGCGCGCCCAGTCCAAACCCGACCACTGTAGGCGGCGTCGTGGCGAAGATGAAGATCCACCCAAGCAGAGCGACCAGGCTCGGCACCGGATAGAGCCACATCCGATACGGCCGCGGCATGTCCGGCGCGCGCCGCCGCAGCAACGTCACCGCGCCGATCTGCCCGATGAACTGCACGAGAATCCGCGTCGTGATCAACGCATCGATAACCATGCCCAGCGACACGAAACCGGCGACGATCGAGAGGATGCCCAGCACGACGAGCGAGACGTGTGGGAATCCCTGGGTCGGATGGAGGCGCGCGAACACCCTGAAGAAGTAGCCGTCCTTCGCCGCCGCATACGGCACGCGCGAGTACCCAAGCAAGAGGGCGAAGACCGAGCCGAACGCGGTCCAGAGGATCATCGCCGTGAACAGCGTCGCGACGCCCGGACCGTACATCCGTTCCATGAAGAGCGAGACGATGAAGTGGGACTGCGGGCGTGACTCGGCCGGGACGAAGTCCCGCCACGGGACGACGCCGATGATCGAGAGATTGACGGCGAGGTAGATCACCGCGACGAGGGCGGTGCTGATGAGAATCGACCGGGGGATCACCCGGCCGGGATTCTGGACTTCGTCGCCGATGTAACAGACATCGTAGTAGCCGAGGTAGTCGTAGACGCCGATCCGCGACGCGGCGCCGAGGCCCAGCAGAAAGCCTAAGGAGAAGTTGAACGCGCCTGGCGGAAAGTCGAAGGCGACCCCGGGGTCGAAGTGGCGGACACCGGTCACGATGACCACGCTGACGGTGACGATCGTTCCAATCCAGAGCGCGACGGTGATCGTCGCGATCGACGTGATCCGCCGGTACAGGAGTGCCAAGTTCGCGAGCCCGATGATCGCCACGACGAGGATCGTCTGGCGCGCCGTGATCCCCTTCCATATGTAGCCGAGGTACTGAGAGAAGCCGATGTACCCGGAGGCGATCTCGAGGGGGCCACTGAGCACGAACTGCCAGACGAAGAGAAAGCCCATCAGGCGGCCGACCGTCTCCGCGCCGTAGCCTTGGCGCAGATACGCGAACGAGCCGCCGGATCCCGGCATCGCCGCCCCAAGCTCGCTCCAGACCATGCCGTCGCAAATGACGATCACCAGTGCGACGACCCAGCCGAGCATCGCTTGCGGACCGCCCAGCGCGGACATGAGCAGCGGGATCGTGATGAACGGTCCGATGCCGATCATGTTCGTCATGTTCAGCGCCGTGGCGTGCATCAGGCCGAAGCGGCGGACCATCGGCGACGTCGCGATCGGTTGCGTCATCACAGCGGGCCTTCGCACACGGGCATCCCGGTCACACCTAAGAGCCGTGATGGCGACGGAGCTCGTCGACCTGCTCGAGCGTGAAGGTGTTGAGCTGTACTATCCTCGCTTGGGAGCGGAATGCGGGTGGCACAATGCCCCGCGCTTCATCTTTGCTCTCTACCTCGACAATGATCCATGCTCTGTGCTCCCCGTCCATGCAGCCCCAGTCGGCACGCGTCAGGAAGTGGGACCCGGTTCGCAGGAAAATCTCGGCGGCCCGGGCACACTCCGCCGCTTGGTTGCCGTGCGGGACCTCAATGAGGAATCTTGCCATGGCGTGAGATCTCCTGGTGCGTTCGACCGGTGCCTGATGAGTGGGGGATGTCGATGGCGCCGGCGAGGCGCATTCAGAGGGCCGCCTGGGCGCGTTCCGGCGTCTTCCAGAGGTCGATCGGCTTCGCGATGCCTGTGGGGCGGAAGGGCAGCATGACCTTTCGGCCCAGTCCGGCCGAGGCGTACGCGGCATAGAGGACCTCTTGCACCACGCGTCCGGTCTCGCCATCGGCGATCGGCGTCTCTTTGCCGCGCACACAGCGCGCGAAGTGCCGCATCTCCTGCGGGAAGCCGTAGTTCCAGTGCTCCTCGAACACGGGATACGTCCAGCCCCGGGTGGTCGCCGCCTTTTCGACTGCGTAGCCGAACCCCACCTCCGAGTACGTCGGGAGCGCGTTGCCCATGAGCAGGTCGGCGTAAGTCTGCCCCTTGTCGCCGAACACCTCGATGGTGTCGTCCATCCCGCCCCGCCGGTTCCAGCTGCTCTCCACCATGCCGATGGCGCCGGTCTCGAATTCGATGATCGTGACCGCTTCGTCGTCGCCCTGCGTGCGCGCTTGGTGCACCTGCGTCGCCATCTGAGAGTACACGCTCTTGATCTTCGGTTTGCCGAGGAACCACCAGCAGAATGCGATCCCGTGGCACCCCAGGTCCATGACCGCGCCGCCGCCCGACTGCTCCACGTCCCAAAACCACTCCGAGTGCGGACCCGAGTGCTTCTCGCCCTGCTTCACCAAGTGCACGCGACCGAATGCCCCTTCGTCCGCCAGCTGCTTCGCCTTCACATATTTTGGCGCGAAGAACAGCTCCTCGGCGTAGAGCAGCAGCACACCCGCCGTGCGGCACGCGTCGATCATCGCGTCGGCTTCCTCGATCGTCAGACACAGGGGCTTCTCGCACACCACATGCTTGCCGGCCTTGGCGGCGTCGATCGTGATCTGAGCGTGCAGCCGATTGGGCGCCGTGATCGAGATCATCTCGACTTGAGGATCGCGCAGCAGCTCGCGGTAGTCGGTAAACGCGCGCGGGATGCCGTGCCGCTTCGCGAAGCCTGCCGCGTGTCCCTTGGTCGGCGACGCCACCGCGACGACCTCGCCTTCCTCCGGCACGGCCTTCACGGCCCCCGCGATGCAATCCGCCTGAAAGCGTGAGCCGATGATCCCGATTCTCACTTTCGACATGAGGCCATGCGTTCGTGCCGTGTGATCCACGTCCCAGCTCTACGAGCTGGTGACAAAGGCGTCGCGAGGGGTGGCTCTTGTTAGGCGGCCAGCCTCAGGCAGGGCACAGCGATACATCCCTGTTCCCAGGGGCCAACGTGTCCGCCGTCGCGTCCTGACCATTGGGCAGGCGGCAGCTTTGATCATCAGAGCGGGAACTTGACAAACTTCGCCGAATGCTGGGGCGGAGTGAGAAAGGGTAGCGGAGGGAGTTGCAGCTCGACGGCACCCGGCGCAATGACCCCGCTATACGTGAGTCCGGTGCCGGCCGGACGCAGCGTGAGTTGTGTTCCGTTGAGGAAGAAAGACCCGGTGAGAGTGGTTGTAAACGTGTCGATGGTGCCGCCCGCTCGAGCGCAGTCCTGCGCTTGGGTGACTTGGAGCAGGAAGGAGGCCTTGGTCCCGAGGGCAAGCGAGCCTCGGAGGACAAGCTCATCGCACACGAGAGTCGCAGCAACCACATGAGGGACTTCGACGCTATCCACGAAGGTCATCTCGTACGGACCGGTAACTGGGCCGAGCGTGTCACCGCAGGCCAGGACGAGAGTGGCGAAGGTGATACCGATGACGGGGCGAGACATAGCCGGAGCTCCCTTCGGCCGCGGCACAACGGATCGCGTTGAAGCTGTGGGCGACGCGCCCGCCAGCGCAAGAGCAGCGGACGACAGTCCGTGCCCGCCAGGGCACCACACTGCGCCTGCCGGCGGAGAGTTGATAAGCTACTTGGCGGGTGTGATGGTCCGCGTGGCACTCATCGGCGCTGCGCTTAGCTAGCGCGGGATCCAGATCGTCTTGGCCTCGATGACTTGGGCTCGCCCCGGCAGAGGCAACAGATCGGGTGATTCCGCGAAGAATGCCAAGCCCTTGTAAGTTGTAAGGTACCGCCATTTGGCTTGGAGGAAACCGCCGCGAGCTAGCACGATGAGTGGCTCGTCCTGGCGATGGAGGATTCGCAAGAACTCCCCAGCCTCAAGCCTCACGACTACACCCGAGGCCTTGATGGCCTGAGCAATCGCTGCAGCATGAGCGGCGGCAGACTCGGCCATGGCTCGGACTCCTTAAGTGGTCTGGGCTTGCGTTGCACCCCATCGCGCTTAACTGGGCGACTCGCCCGCTAGCGCATCCCGTCTGCAACGTTAGTTGGTGCGCGCCAGCACACAACACTCCGCTTCCGTTAAACGGATCACCCCCCGTCAGCTTCAAGCGCTTGGTAGATGGCGCGTCACCGGAGGCCTTTGGAAGAGGCGAGCCGAGCGCGAGCGAGCTCCAAGCGCGCAATTTCCGCACGAAGCCTGTCGAGGGCGGCAGGAAGAAGTGGGTCTGACGCCTGAGTCTGCTCCAGAAAGGCACAGGCTGCATGGATTTCGGAGACCGGGTTGGCACGCCGGCCGTCATATTGGGCCAAGTAAGCCGTTAGGAACTGGTCAGCGGCTGCGGCGTTCGTGTGCAACAGCTCGAACCAGTGGGTGAACGGAACTGTATTCTCGCGGCGCAGGCTGTGAGAGACGCTGGATCGGTACGCTGCGATGCGAGCCGCGGCGTAGGGTAGGATGAAAGCACCCCCCACACGAAGCATATCGAAGACGTTGGTGGAACCGCGCTGGCCGAGAACGAACCCTGCCAGAGCGATGCCAGGAAGGAGGGCAAACCCCTCGATGAAAGACCTGAGAATGAGCTGCCGCGTGATGGACCCCCGCAGGGAGGCTGAGAGGCGGTGGGCACCGAGCGCGGTCGGGATCCCGATGGCGGCAAGAGACGCGTACTGGAACAGGGGGCTCATACGAGCGGGGACGATCCGATTCCCTTAAGCAATCGAAAAGCCCAAACGCTGAGAGCGCCACTTACTCCAATGATGAGGGCCATGCCAACCGTGAACCATGGATCCGACGCAGGCGGCCGCCATTCTGCCACCAGTTCGAAGACATGCCCTGCGGCGAAGAGGCCAAAGATCGTACCGGTGGTTAAGAGATAAGCCTTCACACTATGCCTCCCGTTCGAGCGTCGTAGCTGCCCGCCTAACGTTCGTACCTTGAATCCCAGGCCTCCCCTTCGCGCCAGCGAGAACGATATGCGTTCCGTGTAATGAGGGCCCAATCTGGGTTGGCAAAGCTCTCGGCGGCCTTCGCAAACTCCATCGCATCGAACCAGCCGGGCGGACTCCACGTTTCCCACTGGATGCGCGCGAACCCGGTCGGATTCGCCTGAACCTCGGCCGCTCCACTATCCGTGCACAGGAACCATTGGTACCAGAACCGCCTTGCTTGGTCGAACGAAGGAATCGTGAAGAGGCCTTTCGGCTGATATGCAAGCGACAGAGCGCTAACGGACGTGACCCGTTCGGGAAACAGCGCGGCCACCGTGTAGGCGGCTCTGGCTCCCCAATCATGACCGACGATGGCGAAGCGGTCGAGCGCAAGGCGGTCGGCAAGGTCGACGGCGTCCTGCGCGATCGCTAGTCCCGCGCCGACGCGAGGGGTCTTGTCGGACAGAAACCTCGTCGGGCCGGAGCCACGGAGATAGGGTGCGATGGTGCGCCACCCTCCCGCATGGAGCTGCGGCGCTATTCGACTCCAACCGCACGGTGCATCTGGCCAACCGTGAAGCAGTAGCGCCGGCCGGCCACTGTCCGGACCGCCTTCCTCGAAGGCGATCTCCAAAACATCCGTGTGAGTTGTCTTCATCGGTGTCTTGGGATCCCTAACGGAGGCCCTCAATGGCTAGCTGCGATACAGCCACGAAGAGGCCTGCAGCGACATCAACCACGCCGCCAGGACGATCGCATGACGCAGATAGTTCAGGTTCCGCCAGCGCATCGCCACAGCCACCGACTCCGGCGAATCCGGCGCTCTCATCAGCCTGACCATGGTGGGGATAAAGTACGAGAATGTGAACGCGCGGTCGACCAGCGCCGCAAGGGCAGCCGCCAGCCACCAATCACGCAAGGCACCGCGCCCGTGCCATGCGACGAAGAGGTTTGCGAGCGTGAGCAGCGTCAACGGGACCGTCGTGACGAAGGCCCAGAACCTTCGTCCTGTGTCATCCCGGCGCGCCGCGTCCGCATTCCAATGGGCGCCGGACTCACGTGATGAGGTCAGCCAGCGGCCCACAACGATGCGGTGTTCGTAGAGACCCGCGCCGAATGCAATGCCGAGATTGATGACGAACAGCCACAGCAACGCTGCTGCAAGACGGCCTGGCATGACGGTGTTCCCTGCCTCAGGACTCGTTCATCCGATTCTCTCCACAGCGCTTGTTAGGCGGGCGGCGCACTCAGGCTCGAGGTTGTACACCTTTGGTCACGGCATCGGCGGCAGCATCTGCCACGTCAAGCAGGGCTCCAAGGGCGGCCCGAACCGCCTGGAGAGCGCGGAACAGGGCCGGCCGACGGTGCGGCTCCGGGGCGGACGGGGACGGGCGCGAAGGGCGGGGCGGACGTGGTGGCGTTCCTGCCCCGACGGCGGTAGGCGGCCGGCGCGCCGGAGGGACGAGCTCAGCTTGCTCCTGAGTCTGGCGCTCGAACTCCGCTTCGCTACCCGAAGCCTTTTCCTTGCCAGGGGGCCTCTTCGTGTCGGGCTTCTTGGTGTCAGGCTTCTTGCCTTTTCTCATAGCTCCCGCTCGGCCTCACGGATGATTACTCGCCTTCGTACTTGAAGGAAACCTTGACCTTCGCACGATAGCTCTCGACCTTGCCGTCCTTCAGCTGCATGTCGAGTTGCGAGATCTCTGCCACGCGCAGGTCGCGCAGTGTCTGCGCCGCTCGCTTGACGGCCGCCGCAGCCGCTTGCTCCCAGGACTGTGTGCTGGTCCCGACCAACTCGATGATTTTGTAGACGCTCTCCGGCATGTGAAATCTCCTTGTCAGCATGGGTTGGTCGCTGCCTAACGGATCGTGCTGAAGCTGCAGGACTCGCCCGCCCGGGCACCGTGTCGTTGAACGATAGTTCGTGCGCGCCAGCGCACAACACTCCGCTTCCCTGAGAGCGATCACCGCCCGTCGGCTTCAAGCGCTTGTCGGGCGGCTGCGTCAGGCACGGTAGCCAGAAACTCGTCGATCGCGGCCGATGAGCGGAGAATGACCACGCGCTTTCGCTTGGCGACGACCGCCAGCCGCCTCAAGACGTCGCCGCGGCGGCGGGAGGGATAGGTCCAAATCCACGTGAGAAACGCCCAGCTCAAGCGCTCCCGACCGCTGGGCGGAAGCTCGGGGCGGACCTGGCGGAAGTGGCGCACTTGGCGCTTGAGCACGCGCCAGAGACACAGGATGCGGGGGAGATCCAGAAACACAACGGTGTCACAGGCTTCGAGACGCAGGTCCAGCGTGCCGCCATAGTTGCCATCGATGATCCACGCGGCGCGACTGACGAGCTGCTGGACCTTTCCGCGCCACTCCTCCGCCGGTGTCGGTTGCCACCCAGCTCGCCAGTAGAGGGCATCGAGGTGGATGAGAGGGAGTCCGGTGCGCTCGGCCAGCCGTCGAGCGACGGTGGTCTTCCCAGATCCACCGGTGCCGATTACGAGAATGCGTTTCAATTGGGAGATGGAGAGGAAGCGCTTGTTAGGCCGCCGCTCGTCGCAACCACAGCTCAAAGGCGACGACTCCTTGGGCCAGGAGCGCGCCGAGCACAGCGGTTGCCAGCAGCGCACTCGGAGGATGCACCATGAGCCACCACTCGATCCCACCCACTGCACCCGCAAACGCGAGCAAGCGATAGGAAGGCGCGGTGGAGCTGCGCCGCACGGAGCGACGTGCCGTGGCGACGACCGCCCCGAACACAGCGCCCGCCGTTAGAACTGGCACCACACCGCGCAGCGAGAAAGGATGCGGCCCCAGGCGAGTGATCGCGGCGAAGGCGCCCAGCATGAAGCCAGTGGCAACGGTTCTAAGCACACTGGGGCGACGAACCAGGTACGTGATCAGGTAGACGCGCCGAGGCGTCGGTGACGGCTGCCGTCGTGGCGGTGGTGGCGGGAACACTCCCGCGCCCAAGGCGGTCGGAGGCCACCGAGGCGGGGGCACGAGGTGCGCTCTCTCCTGCGTCCTGACCTGCAGCTCGTCGGTTGCGGTCACAGCCAGAGTGTGTCGCGGCAGCCTAAGCTGGGGGCGACTCGCCCGCCGGCGCAAGGCCGTCAGACGACCGTCCGCGCTGCGTCAGAGCACAACGCCCCGCTTCATGTTAGGCAGCCGCTTGCTCATCCATTCTCCTCGAGCCACAGCGTGAGGAGGACGGTCCAGATAGGTCCGCACAAAGCGCGAAGCAGGCCCGCGTAGAATAGCACCGGAGCCAGGTCGCCGTCCGATATGTGAACGCTGAACCCAATTATCGCCAAACCTGCCACGTAGTCGGCGATGCAGATAAGGACGAGGCGAACTCTCTTCCGGCGGTACGCTGCGGCACCGGCAGCAATAGCCGCGGCTCTCGACAGCTCGGCTTGAATGCGGGCCTCCGAGAGTGTGAGCAGCGGCTGGACGCCAGCGGCCATGTGTGCGGCTGCCTAACGGATGGAGCCGATCACGGCGCCCACGCCGGCCAAGGCCCAGGTAGCGAGGAATACAGGTACCGGCTTCAAGGACACGCCTTGCTCCCGAAAGTCGTGAATCTACGCGCGCCAACAGCTTCAAGCGCTTGTTAGGCGGCGCGATGCGGACTTCTGGACTACGGGCCCGCGAAGCCGACGGGGACTCCTCCCGGTGCGCGTACGACTGCGATGGTCACGCCGGGCATCACCGGCGTCGGCGGGAGCACCTCCTCGGCTCCTTCACGAAGGGCCTGTTCGAACGCGGCGCGCGTGTCCGCGACGTGGACGGAGAAGCTGCTGCCCGGCGTCTCGGACGGATTAGTCTTGCGAATCCCGCCGCCGCCCTGCTCGGAGTACGCAAACAGGTGGTACTCGCCGCCGTCGGGCATGGGGAAACTCGGCTTGAACGTCCAGCCCAGAACCTTGGCGCACCAGGCCTTGGTCGCTGCCGGGTCGCCGCTGGCGAGCTCGGTATGCGTGATCCAACCGTAGAGGCCCCGCGTCGGCACGTGACTCGGCGGAGACGACCGCGAGGATTCCGCGGCGGACCGGCTCTTCGGTGATCGTTTCGGTGGTCGTCGTGTTTTCTTGGTCATTGCGGTTCGGGGTTATCGCTCATGGGCAAAATGTTCACATTCCGGCACGCTCGCTAGTCGCAATAGTCCGTGCCCGTCAGGGCACAACACTGCGATTCCCTTAGAGCGGTCACCGCCCGCCGGCTTCTAGCGCTTGTAGGCTGCGCCCTCGATCGCGTTGGCCGCGGTCACGATGACGTTGCTTGCTTCGACGAACGCAGCGGACAAGGTGCCCTGGGGCAAATGCGCGCGTGCGAGTATCCGACCCGCAGACACGTTCCCCTCGTCGAGGGCTCGCTGCAACAGGAGAATCTCCCGGTCCCGACCCTCCCATGCGGCATCCACCTGGAAGCTGGCTCCTTGGAACGTCGCGATGCGGTGGCCGAACGACTGCCGCATGTAGACATGTCGCGTGAGGCGAAATCCCTTTGGCTCGAGGACCTGGGAGAGGCGCTGCACAAGGCCCCGGAAGAACTGCTCGATTGTTCGCATGTCCCGTGTGACGCCGCGCCACACGTAGATGGCGGCACCGACGACGAGAGCGACGATGGCGGCGAGTTGGAGCGGGTGCATCGATCGTCTCCCGTTCGACGTGAGACCTTGTGGATGTGATCGCAGACCTCACAGGGGCTCGGTGGGGTGTTGCATCTCGACCGTAAAGCCGAGCAGGATTTGCTTGTAGGCGTCTTCTTTCGACCGTCCGTCCAGGTGTTGGTAGGCACGAGCCGCGTGCTTCATGAGGTCGAGAGCGCACATGCCCCAAACCGCTGGGTCGTCGCCAAGTTTGGCCACGTCGAGGACGAAGTACTGGTGACCCCCGCTGGACCAGATGCGTGCAAGCTCCACGGCGTCGGTGTCGGCGAGGGGACCAGGCGGTATCCCGAGCTGATTCGGGTGAGTGGACATGGGTCCTCAGGGAGGACTGGCGTTGGGGCCCTAGCGCGACAAATCTGCGATGCGGTCGCGCCAGACTCGATCAAGTAGAACATCTCGGACGTGCAGCAGGCGGGCGGCCGTGCTCAGTACAGCGCGGGGTTCACGCCCGGCACTCGCCAAGATACGAATGGCTGCGACACCGCCGCCGTCGTAAACCATCTTGCAAAGGACGGCGAGGCCGTCGTAACCAACATCCACTGTTCCGCTTCGTGGTGGCGGATCGGTGAGTATGCTTTCGAGCGTGAGATCTGGGTGGGCATCGAGATACTGTTTCAGCCCCGGCAATAGCGCGTTGAAGTCGAGACCGGCGGAACCCCCGGTCCAGGTCATCAGCCCCTCTTGGACGAGACCCGCGGCATTGAGCGGAGCCAGGAAGGGCCCGAGGATGACGTGGGCGAGCTCGTGTCGGTAGCCCTCGCCGTTGCTCGAGGAACCGATGAAGACGAGATGGTCGAGTGCATTGCTCCTGCCTCCGACAGTGTCGGACCCAAGGGGAAAAAACTCAAGACCGGCTGCGCCCAACGTTTGGATGAGGTCATCGGTGAAGTAGTAGCCGACCGCTGGCGGGGGCGGTACCTGGAAGGCGAGGGCGAGCGAATCGACAAAGGCGGCCGTCGCCTCGGCGCGGGCGCGCGCGAAGCGTTGACCCAAGGGAAACACGAACGTGATGCGTCCGATGGTTTCGTGGTTCCAGCGACGGGTCAGACGAGGGAGCGCATTTGCGAGCACCCACCGCCCTCCCTCACGCGTCGCGTACAGCCGATAGAGCGCCAGTGGCTGCACCACCTGTCCAGAATCGGAGACGCGAGCGACTAGGGTGCGGATCAGGTAGGTGCTGTCTAAGCCGGCCGCTGGGGCGAGGTGTACGACCGTGAACGTCGAGAACCCTTGGTACACATAGGTGCACAACAGATCAGCAACAGGCCATTGGGCCTGTTCGGAGGGTGACCAAAGCGGACTCCGTTGCGCACAGCTCGGACGGCTAGAGAGGTAGCTGCGCCACAGACCGAAGATCTCGTGGTTCAGGACGCCGCTGGTATCGACCCCGAATCCGACCGCGACGCGCACGGGCGCATCCGGGAGTTGCGCCCGGACCGGTGCTACCGGCGTGAATGGAGCGAGTGAGCACGCAACGAAGCGGAGCAGCATGAGTCGGAGAACAGTGGTCATGGTATCAGCACGGCCCAACCCATCGCGCTTTAGAGACGGCTTGGCCGACCGAAGGGGATACCTGAGCAGCATCGACGCTCGTGATCGCCAAGACAAGCTCTTCGAGGCGGGGTCTTTGTGCTAGGGCCATACGCTCACGATGATCGGGACCACCAGCATCTTTACGAGCCAGTCACCGGCGTGGATCGCGGCCACCTTCCACAGGATGTTCTCCCAGAGGACCGATCCCGTAAGCAGGATCACCGGGAACCCGATCCACAGCAAGAAGCCGAAGTGCACGGCGCCCATCCAGCTGCTGACGCCGAGTAGCGCCACGAGGCGCGCGATCACGTAGGCGAGGACCAGGCACCGCACCAACTCGATAAGCAGCTTCCCCGCGGGCATCTTCGCGCCGGCCATCGCCGCGACGGGGTCCATGCCGCGCAGCCGCATCCACGGCTTGAAGAACAACAGGGGACTGTACCAGAGCCAGCCCAGCACGAACACGGCGACGGCTGCCACGAGGACGGCCAGGTAGTTCACGTGCACCATTGTTCACCCTCTCCCTTCACTGTGGTCATCGCGGGCAAGCACCGGCGGCGCAATCAAGACGGGGGGACCCTAGCGCTGCGGGCCCACTCGGCGCGTTTCCGGTCCCTTCGCCAGCAACCGTTCAACAAAGTCCAGCCGTTCCTGCGCCTCGCTCAGCTCCTGCCGCAGCTTGGTCACCTCGGCTTCGAGCACTTCGAGCCTGCTCACATCAGCTTCGAGCCCTTCGAGCCGAGCCTGGAGCTCGCTCCGCCGGGACGCGGCCGCAGGAACTGGGCCCACAATCCGAACGCGAGCGCGAGCCCCGCATGAACCATGGCATGCGACGGCTGGGCTTGCCCGACCGCGAACGCGGCTCCGACCAAGTTGGCCACGCTCAGCACGACGGCGATCCGGTACCAAATCGCGGGCTTGAAGGTCATGGCGAGTTCCTGTCGAGTGTGCCTAACGAGGGGCCGAGCACCTGCTCAATACTAGCGATCACCGCTCGGAGTTTCGCAGCGTCCGCCTCGATCGCGGGCAGCCCGCGTGCGCCTTGGGATCGGCGCCCGCCGTCCGCTGCATGCCATCGTTGGGCCGCATTTCTCGGTTACTGACCGGCGGTGTCACTCAGCGCTTCTCGTCGCGCAACAACGGCTTCCGGGTGTAGTGCGTGGGCACCGACACGATTGGCGCTTCAAGCTGCGTACGCGCCAGGCGGCGACCGACGAGACGGATGTACCCGAGATAGCTGCCAGCGTCGCGTTCCACGGCCTTGATCTCCACCGTATTGTCTGGCGCGATCGTGTTCAGCCAGTCCCTCCAGAGCTGCCAACCGTCCGCCATACTGTCGGCAACCACGACTTCTACAATGCCCGGCCGTTCCCAGTGTCGGCGCCACCAGTCCGCGGAGTGCAGGCACCAGAGGTCCGGAGTCCACCACTCCCTAAGATGGTCGGGTACTGAACCTCCGATCTCTCTCATCAGCCCGGCCCCGACGATGGCCATCTGCGCGTCCGGCTTTGCGAAGCGCGCCAGGGTACTCAAGTACAGATCGTCCGTGCCGAAGTAGGGATAGGAGTCGATGCACACCACCGCATCAAAGAACTCCGCGGCGAACGGCAGTGAACGGGCGTCCGCATGGATCGGGAACACGCCGTTCTCCACACCGGCATCGCGAATTCGCTGTAGGCTCTCAGAGGCACTAAACCACAAATCCGTCGCCCAGACCTGGACTCCAAACTCTCGGTGCAGAAAGATCGATGACGCAGCCCGCCCACAGCCAAGGTCCAACACTCGCATTCCGGGCCGCAGGTCCAGCGCGGAGGCAAGCCATTCAGTTAGCCACAGTGCGTTGGCCCCGCCACTGACGCTGGCGCTGATCCACTCGCGGTGGTACCTCGACGAGCGAGGGAATCGCTCGGCGATCAGTCCATGGTTAGCTGCCATACTGAATTCGTCGGCCTAACGGAGAGGCGCTCAAAGCTGGCCGCTGCCCCGCCCTAATCCCCTGGGTGTCACGAACGAGTCCCGCGCGCTGTACACGATCTCTCCGCTCGCAGAACGAACCGTCACCACCGCAGACAGGACTGCGGTATCAAGGCTGTTAGTCGCCAATCGCGTGAGGAACTTACCGTCAATGGCAACGGTGCCTACCTGGGGGTAGTCACAGCGGAGATGGACAGTATCGGCCCTGATCAGGGCCTCAAAGCAGGCCGCCGGCTGCTCGATCCCGGCGGTCGTCTGGGCGAAGCTGACAAGAGCCTCCGGACGGAGGCTGAAACCGGTGAATCGGAAACGACTCACCGTGAAGCGATAGCCCGGGACGTAGTACCCTTCGGCGTCGGCTTGAAGGGCTGGCTCGCGCGGCTCCTCGACCGGCGGTGCCGGACGCTGTTCAGGTTTGGTGGACGTGGGCGTACGCGCTCGCAGCACCACGAGAACGCCAACCGCGAGGCCAAACGCGACGAGGAGGAGGAGACGATTGCGGCGCATGAGCGCCTAGACGCCCCGCCGCTTCACGCCAAGGCCAGCGGCCACCACTAAGGCGACAATAAACGCTGGCACAGCGGTCAGCAGGGGCCAGGCTACCAAGGCGATGAGCATTCGCGGTCGATACCCCGAGGCTGACCCCAGGTCATGAATGTTGGCCGCGAGTGCGAGCGCGAAGGCACCGAAAGCGACGGCCCCGGACGCGTGCCATGCCGTTCGCCGCGCTGTGTTACGAAGTCGAAAGTGCTCATAGGCTATGTGGGCCGCGAACACCACAGCACTGATGACAAAGGCGGACAACCGCCAAAAGGATCGCATCGGATTGGACGCAGCCGCCCCGGCAAGTGCGGCGGATGACATACCAACGGCGAGGTAAAGCACGCCGCTGAGTATCACTGTGCTGAGCCATCGTTGGCGGCCAGAGTCGTTCATGCTTGTGGCCTAACGATGGAGCTGGGCGGCCCGTCGTCGATGCGCTGGGGAAAAAGCTGGTTGAACATGAGGGCTCCTCCGGTGGCGGAGTCGGACCCTAGCGCTGCGGGCCCACTCGGCGCGCTTCCGCTCCCTGCGCCAGCAGCCGTTCGAAGAAGTCCAGCCGCTCCTGCGCCTCGCTCAGCTCCTGCCGCAGCTTGCTCACCTCGGCTTCGAGCGCTTCGAGGCTGCTCACCTCGGCTTCGAGCCCTTCGAGCCGAGCCTGGACGTCGCTCCTGCCGGGACCCTGCCGCAGGCGCTGGGCCCATAACCCGAACGCCAGCGCGAGCGCCGCGTGCGTCGCGGCATGCCACGGCTGGCCTGGCCCGACCGCGAACCCTACCCCGACCAAGTTGATGGCGCTCAGCACGACGGCGATCGGGTACCAAATCGCGGGCTTGAAGGTCATGGCGGATCTCCTTGCTGCGAAATCATCCCACCCGAATCGACAACGCATGCCGGAACACATCCCGCGGGTCCCACCGCGCCTTGATCCGCTGCAGGCGCGGGTAGTTCCCTTTGTAATACAATGTGTGCCAAGGCACGCCGGATGTGTTCAGGGCCGGGTCCGCAAGGTCGGTGTCGGGATGATTGATGAATGCCCCATCGCACGCCTCCCCCGGGACCGGGACGCCCCCGCTCTCCGCAAACAGATCCCGATAAAACGCCCGCACCCATGTCAGATTCTTTGCCTCTTCCCGCGGATCCAGCCAGCCTGTGTTGCATGCGATGTCGAGAATCGCATCGCGTTGGGCGGCCGCGGTCGCATCGGGCGCGACGGTATTGATCCGCCGCCATAGGTTGCGAGCCCCAGCATCCCACCCATGACGTCGTGGTCGGTGCGGGTCAGGTAATCGTACGCGACGCCGATCTGACAATCGGTCAACCGTTTCTTGAGCAACGCGTCCTTCACCTTGGCACTCACTCCGCCCGGCGGCGTGACGAAGAGATCGGGAAACGGATTCAGCGCGAACTCGAGCCAGGACATCCTTGCCAGCTCGCGGCCATTCGGCGCGCCGACCCCTTCGCCCAGCGCCGCCAGATGGTCATCCACCTGCCGCTCGGCGGTGGCGCCGGCCGTGCTCACACCGCGGATGATGATCTTCCCGAACTGCTGCCGATGGATCTCGAGGAGGGTCCACAGAGAGGCGTACGGGGAATCGGCGTCACTGTTTCGCTCGCACCAGATCCCGTGGTTCCTGAGGAGTCGCAGGAAGGACGGCTGGTCGATATCGCTCCAGTTCCATTCCGCCTTGAAGGTCGTGATCGACTCCGGCGCGCGGGGCAACAGCCTGGCGGGATCCTCGCCGGATGCGCCAGGCGATCGAAACCAGTACCGGGTGACGACGCCGAAGTTGCCACCGCCCCCGCCAGTATGCCCCCACCAGAGGTCGCGATGCGGGTCGGACGTCTCCCGGGTCGCCACCACGCTGCTCGCCCGTCTGCCCTCGTCCACGGTTACCACCTCGACGACATACAGATAATCCGCTGCGAGGCCGAGCTGGCGGCAGAGGAAGCCAAAGGCGCCACCGACCACATGCCCGCCCATGCCGATTTCCGGATACTCGCCGAGCGGTATCACTACTCCCCACCTCTCGAACAACGCCCGGAACGTCTCGCCCACTGTGGCGCCGGCCTCGACGGCCACGGCGCCCCGTTCCGGGTCGTAGTACATGCGCTTCATGGGCGAGACATCGATGATCACCCGCACCTCGGGATCCGATACGAATCCCTCGAGGCAGTGCCCGCCACTCGTCACGGCGAGACGCCGTCCTTCCCTCACCGCCTCCTCGACCGCCGATACCACCTGATCGGTCGAGCTGACCAGCCGGACGTAGTCCGGGCTCGCGCTGAACCGCTTATTGAAACGCTTATCGACCACCGCGCGATACCGCGGGTCGTCGGGGCCGATTCGGAGGGATTCGATCCGCGTGTCGTCGGTCGTTTGTCGTGTCGACATCGTCTCCTCTGGATAGCAGCAATGTCTGACTCCGGATGGCCTGAACGGGCCGGTCATAATCGGTCGGGTGCGTTCCCACTCCCTCGCGCGCCGGCAGCTTCAAGCGCTTGTTAGGCGGCGCGCATTCATATAGCAAGTGCAACACCGCCCCCGACGAAGAAGGTGACCTGGCGATACCATAGGCTTCAATCTCGGCCAAGAGACGGAGACTACGTATGACGTATCACCAGATCACCTTCGAGGAAAGGTACACCTTGGGGCTCCTGCGGCAGCGGGGCCTCCCCCCCGCCGCGATCGCCCGCGTGC
>Ga0209235_1000643_pt1 | contig 17943 bp, 17 predicted proteins | sample GraSoi013_1_20cm_4_FD_185817 | JGI IMG/M metagenome (GOLD analysis project Ga0209235, IMG submission 185817) | Grasslands soil microbial communities from the Angelo Coastal Reserve, California, USA - Sample 09_25_2013_1_20cm (SPAdes) (version 2) | ecosystem: Environmental > Terrestrial > Soil >... | reverse complement strand
ACCGCTGCCCCCGCCTCCGCTTCCTTCAATACGGCGAGGATCTGCTCCTGGGTGTACTTGGTCCGCGTCATCGCTCCCTCACTGGTCTAATGATTACCCGTGGACCAGTTTTCGGGGAGCACCGCACGCATACCCGACGTAGTTCCGGTGGCGTGTGGTCGCATTGTACCGGTCCACCCAGTTCTGATCGGGATTCGCGATGGAATAGTAGGCAATGCTGCTGTCATCCCACCGATACAACGGCGAGGATTTGCCGATGTCTGTGTTGTCGTCCGTCCGGTAATTGATGCCGGACTGGAGGTTCAGCTTCAGTCCATCCAGCGGCTCGACGATCAGTTTGAAATTGGTATTGACACCCCGCGCGGCGAACGTGGCCGTCGCGGCTTCCTTGGCCTGCGCGACGGCGTTCCCCCACCCCCCCTGTGCAAAAAAGTGTTGACCACTCCGTGTGTAGACGGGATGATTGGGCATGCCGAAGATCGCTTCAACGACGAGCCACGGACAGCTACACCACGCCCCGTGGCTGAGGCCGCCGATGTCCGACCTGTCCTGATTCTCGAGCGACAGTTTTGACTCCAACCGGATCCGCCTGGAAAAATCGTAGTCGTAATTCAGCCTGAGGTTGTAGCGCCTGTTATTGTCGTTGGCATATCGAATCACGCCGTCCAGGTCGGAATAGGTCCCCCGAGAGGTAGTAGCTGGAATTCTGGCCTCCCCCTGAAGCCGTCAGCGTATGTTTCCGCTCGAACCCGTTTTCGAATACGGCTTTGCGCCAATCAGTGTTCGTAAAGAAGAGCATCCGCCCCGAGCTGCCGTAGATCGGATGCGGGATGGGAGTCGGGTCGCCGATACGCACGCGGTTGAGCAGGTCCGGGGTGTACATCGGCGCCGCCCCGTTGTGGATATTTGCCTCATTATCCATGATCGCCATCTGATAATTATTGGGAGTATCCATCATCCCAGTCAGTTTGGTGATCGCGGCGTTGGTGCTATACGTAAACCTTGTCGCACCGCGCGTGCCTTTCTTGGTCGTTACAAGAAGGACTCCATCAGCCGCACGGGCTCCATAGATGGACGCAGCGGCATCCTTCAAAACCGAGATGGTTTCGATGTCGGCGGGGTTCAACAGCTCCAGCTTTCCCGGCACACCGTCAATCAGCACCAGTGGAGAATTTCCTCCGTTGGTGGAAGAAGCGCCGCGGAGATCGAGACTGAAGTCTTCGACTCCGGGTTGTCCCCCCGAGCGCTCCACCACAACTCCTGGAATGACGCCCTGAATGGCCGCGAGCGTGTTGGTGATCGGACGAGATTCCAGCGGTTCCGAGCCAATGGAAGCAACGGCGCCGGTGAGATTCTCCCTTCTTTTTTCGCCGTAGCCCACGGCCACGACCGCCTCCAGCTCGATGGCCTGCGCCTTGAGCTGAAAATCGACAACGGTCTCTTTCCCCTCCTCGACGACCACGCTGGTGTCGGCGGCCGCGTAGCCCAGCATCCGGGCCCGCACGCGATGCGTCCCCACCGGCACGCTGCTGATGCTGTACCGTCCCGCGGCATCGGCCTCTGCGGTGAGCCGCGTGCCGGTGACGGTGATCGTGGCGCGTGGCAGAGGAGTGCCGCCTCCGGCCGCGGTCACCGTACCGGCGATCGAGCCCAACTGCACGGCGGGTCCCGGCGGCCGCTTGACCAGCGTGGCCCGTCCGTCTCGCGTGAACACGACGTCGACGCCCGCGTCGAGCAGCACGTCCATCAGCGCCGCGGCCACCGCGATGTGGTCCGCGCGCAGATTCACGAGCGTCGCGGCCGGTAAGACGTCGTCGGCGTAGACCAGGCTGAGTCCCGCCTGCCGCGAGATCTCCGCCAGCGCCTGCTTGAGCGGGGTGCTGTCGAACGCGAGCGAGAGCGGCCGGCGCAACACCGCCGATCACGTCAGATCGACGGGGACCGGCCGGGAGCGCTCGGCCGTGGCCAGGAGGAATCGGGGGCCCCGGCTTTCGCTCGGGTCGCCCACCTGTTGCGCAGTGGCGCCGTGCGAGAACCCCGCCATTGCCAACGCGAGCATGAGAGGGGACAACGCAGCGCGGTACATATGCCTACTCCCCGAGCAGACGGGCATGATGGTTAACTACCGTTCCGGAGCAACAGCACGGACCCGTGGACGCGTTCGACACGCAGGCCGAGGGTCAACGCAATCCGTTGCAGGACCAGGTCGATCGGCTCGCTCTGGAACGTCGCCGTGAGCCGGCGCGCGGCGAGCGCGTTATCGGCTATACGGATCTCGACGTTGTACCACCGCTCGAGCGTGAGCACCACATCGCCCAGCGGCATGCCGTCGAAGGCGAGCACCCCCCTGGTCCACGCGAGGTACCCCCCGACATCGACGCGACGTCGCAGCGTGGCGACGCCGCTCGGATCGAGCCGTCCAACGTCTCGGGCTTCGAGCACCAGTGCGGGCGGGGCGTCCGGTCGAAGACCGCGCGCGCGGGAAGCCGCGGTCGTATCGGCCCGCCACAGCGCCACGCGCCCTTCGGCCACGACCACTTCGGTCGCGATCTGATCGGCATACGCCCTGACCACAAACGCCGTCCCCAGATCCTCGGTTACGCTGCCGGCGGTGTGGACGCGTAGCGGACGCTGTGAGTCAGGTGCGACCTGGAAATACGCTTCGCCGTCGAGATACAGGTCGCGGTGCGCCGTGCCCTAGTCGGCCGTGTAGCGCACGCGACTCTTGGGCGCGATGGTGACCTGCGTGCCGTCTTGCAGGCGGATGACCATGCGCTGCGCGAAGGCGGTGGCGTACTCACGCCACTGCGGCGTCCGCCGCAGCAAGGCCCCCACGCCCGGCCCCCCGATCAGCGCAATGACGATCGCCGCGGCGGCAAGCGCCGCCACGAGCAGCCGGCGCGACACGCGCGGCCGCGGAGCGACCGCGAGCGCTCTGACCACCTTCGCCCAGGCCGCATCGGCGCTGCTCTCCGGTGCTGGCTCGGCGCTGACGCGCTTGATGAGCCGCAGATCCTCCAGGAGCAGGGCGTGCTCAGGGTCATCGGCGAGCCACCTGCACGGCCTCCGCGTCTCTAGCCGACGCCTCGCCGGCCAGGTAGCGGTCCAACAGGAGATAGAGACGCTCGTCCTCGAAGTGCACACTGCTATAACGGGGCAGCCGCATCCCAACCCCCAAAACCGGCTTGGGAGCGGGTGTACGGCTGCCCCGTTATGGCGCCGAGTGGATTATGCGAAGCCGACCCGCGGCAGCGCGCGGAACAGCCCCCACGCCGCCGCGCCCGCGACCACCAGACACACGATCCCGGGCAGCAGCTTCCCGTAGAGCACGTATCCCGTGCCGAACAGCGCTGCGTAGATGACGGCGCAGCCCAGGAACCAGCACAGGAAGGCGGCGGTCACGCTTTCCCCAGGAGTCGCCGGCCCGGTCGTCACCGCGGCGCTCCAGCCAGGGCCCAGGGGCCGAATGCGGTCATAAAACGTCTGGAGGGTGGCGCGGTCGGTGGGCGGCGTCGCGAACGTCACGGCCAGCCACCCGACGGTGGTGATGGCGACGCCGATCACGAGCTGGAGCGTCGGGGCGAGCGGCGCGAGCCCGAGCGCGGTGTGCACGAACTGGAAGTACACGGCGACCACGAAGGAGATCGCCATGCCGGCGATCTCGCTCCACGCGTTGATCCGCCACCAGAACCAGCGCAGCAGGAAGATCAGCCCGGTCCCGGCGCCGATCTGGAGCAGGATCTGGAACGCCTGGTAGGAGTTGTGGAGCCAGAGCGACAGGGCCGACGCGAGCGCGATCAGCCCCACCGTGACGGCGCGCCCCACCCGCACGTAGTGGCGTTCGTCCTGGTGGGGCGCCACGAACCGGCGGTAGCAGTCCTCGACCACGTAGGAAGCGCCCCAGTTCAAGTGGGTGCTGATGGTGGACATGTACGCCGCCGCGAGCGAGGCGATCATCAGGCCGAGGAGCCCATGCGGCAGATACACGAGCATCGCGGAGTAGGCCAGGTCGTGCCGCACGATCGCCCGGTCGATGTGGGGGAAACGCGTGGCGATGGAGGCGAGGTCGGGATAGACGATGAGCGACGCGAGCGCCACGATGATCCACGGCCAGGGTCGCACGGCGTAGTGGAGCACGTTGAACAGCAGGGTCGTGCGCATGGCGTCGCGCTCCGTGGGCGCGGCGAGCATGCGCTGCGCCACGTAGCCCCCGCCTCCCGGCTCGGCGCCGGGGTACCACGTGCTCCACCACTGCACCGCCAGCGGCACGACCAGGACGGCGGCCGCCGTGCTCCAGTCCGAGAAGTCGGGCAAGAGCGACAGGTGCCCGGCCACCGCGGGGTGGGCGAACAGCCGCGACAGGCCGCCGACTTGGGGGAGCTTGAGCGCCACGACGGCAGCCATGACCGACCCGACCATCGCGATCAGGAACTGGACGAAATCGGTCAAGACGACTCCCGACAGCCCGGAGCTGGCCGCGTACAGCACGGTGACGGCGCCGCCGACGAGCACCGCCGTCTGGCGATCCCAGCCGAGTAGCACGCCGGCGATCTTGGTGGCGGAGAGATTCACCGAGGCCATGATCATCACGTTGAAGAACACGCCGAGGTAGATCGCTCGGAAACCTCGGAGGAAGGCCGCCGGCCGGCCGGAGTAGCGTACTTCGTAGAACGCGATGTCGGTGAGCGCCGCGGAGCGCCGCCAGAGCTTGGCGTAGAAGAACACGGTGCACATCCCCGTGACCGCGAAGGCCCACCAGACCCAGTTCTGGCTCACGCCGCCGGTGCGCACGAGATCAGTGACGAGGTTCGGGGTGTCCGTCGAGAACGTCGTGGCCACGAGCGACACCCCGAGGAGCCACCACGACAGCCGGCGCCCGGAGAGGAAGAACTCCTGGCGGCCCTGACCGGCGCGGCGCACCACCGCCAGGCCAATGGCCACGCACACGAGGCCGTAGAGCGCGAGCACGATCCAATCGAGGGTGTCCAGTCGCATGGCCCCCTTTGATGCGCTCTCGGAGACGTGGCGTCAAGCCCGGGAAGCAGTGCCGTCCGCAAACAGATCCTTCGCTCGCGCGCGTTCCGCGCGCTCGCTCAGGATGACAAGCCGCGGGTCGCTTTGAGAAGAAAGATGGGGGTCATCGTGGACGCGGTCGTTCCAGAACCAGCGATCCGCTAGGTCTTCCCAGGTAGGGTTCCGTTCTTCGATCAGCCGGATCTTGCGTACACGAACCCAGCCCTTGAGCTGCTTCTCGCGGGCGATGGCGTCGCGAACATCGCCAAATTCCTCGAAGTAAACCAGCCGCGTGATGTGGTACCTGCTCGTAAAGCCGGGGGTGAGGCTGCGCCCGTGCTCATACACGCGCCGCGCGAGGTCGTTGGTGACTCCCGTGTATAACACTCGCGAGCGACTCGCCATGATGTACACGTAGTAGGTGCGCATGCCCCGCCAAAGTGGCGCCTGGGGAGGTCGCGACCGGTATTATTTCTCGGCGGCCCGGCGCTCAATGATGCATCGGAGGGTGGTTTCCTTCTTCATATATTTGCTAAGCGAGCGAGCCTGTCATCCTGAGCGCCGCAGGCGCGAAGGATCTTTCTTGGCTTCCGCAAGCAGATCCTTGGCGGCTGCGGTAGAAGAGGGAGAATGAGGAGGGAAGGAGAATGTCCCTTCTTCTTCACGTCGCAGAGCGAGCGGGCCTGTCATCCCCAGAGCCGTTCCGGGTACTCGCCCGCGGCCACCAGGTGACGCAATGCCAGCTCGACGCGCGGGCGGTCGTCCGGGTAGGTCACGCCGAGCCAGCGGCCGTGCGTGCGCAGGAGCCGCACCCGCGCTTCGCCCCGGCGCGCCGCGTCCCGGATCCCGTGCGAGATCAGGAACTCGCTCTGTCCGGCGCTCGCTTGGCCCAGGAACTCCGCGAACCCGCGCCGCAGCAGGGCGAACACCGCGGGCGTGAAGGCCCACATGTTCATCGAGACGAGGGAGTCGGCCGCGAGCCGCACCGGCCGGCCGCGAGGATCGGTTCCCGCATACGCACCGTCTCCCAGGCGCCGGATGTCCACGACCTCCTCCACGGTTTCGAGCCAGCCGTCGCCATCGGGGCGGCAGACTGCGCGATTCACGCCGCCGGCAGCGCTGAGCGTGTCGCGTAGCAGATACGCGATGTTGGCGAACGTCCCGGGGGATTCGCCTCCGTGCCCAGCGGCGAGGAACTCCGCCGCCCGCATGAAGGCGTCGCGGCCGTAGAAGTCGTCCGCGTTCACCACGGCGAACGGGCCGCTGACCTCGGCCGCCGCCGTGAGCACCGCGTGGCCCGTGCCCCACGGTTTCGTGCGTGCCGGCGGGACGGTCGTGCCGGCCGGGACGTCGTCGAGCCGTTGGCGGGCATAGACCAGGGCCGCACGGCCTCCCCCGTCTCCCCCGCCCCAGCGCGCCCCGATCGTGGCGCGAACCGCCGGCTCCAGATCGTCTCGGATCACGAGGACAACGGTTCCGAAGCCCGCGCGCAGCGCGTCGTAGATGCCGTAGTCGAGGAGCGTCGCGCCGGTGGGGCCGAGCGGCTCGATCTGCTTCGGCCCGCCGTAGCGGCTGCCGACTCCGGCCGCGAGGATGACGAGTGCGGGCACGCCGATGGTCTACCTCGGAAGCTCGAGCACCTTCATGAGCGCCTCGAGAGCTGCTTGGCCCTCGCGTCCTCCACCACCCGTCGCACCCCGTCCTCGAGCGGCACGAACCCACGCCAGCCCCAAGTCTGCCGCGCAACGGCGGCGTCGAGACAGATCCGCACGATGTCCCCGCGCCGGTCCGGCGCGTGGCTCGGCCCATTCGTGTATCCGGTGGCGGCCGCCACTTCGCGAAACAACTCGAGGTCCGAGACCTCCCGCCCCCACCCGACGTTGGCGACGACCCCGGAGGGTCCGGCTGCCGCCCGAATGGTCGCCTCCACGACGTCGCCCACGTACACATAGTCACGCGTCTTCGTGCCGTCCCCGAAGATCGTCACGGGCTCGCCGGCGAGCATGTGTCGGGTGAAGATCGCCACGACACCGGCCTCCCCATCGGCACGCTGTCGTGCACCGTACACGTTGGCGTATCGCAGCACCGCGTACTCGATCAGCCCGCGTGCCGCGTAGGCGCTGAGATAGTGCTCGACCGCGAGCTTGCTTGCGCCGTACTCCGAAATCGGGCGCGTCGCGTCGGCTTCGGACACGGGGAGGCGCTTCGGGTCGCCATACACGGCGGCCGACGATGCGTAGACGATGCGCCGTGCCTCGGCGGCTACACACGCGCGCAGCACGTTCAGCCCGCCCAGCACGTTCACCCGCGCATCGAAGTCCGGCTCCCGAATCGACCGGCGCACGTCCGTCTGCGCCGCCGCATGGAACACGACCTCCGGTCTGAAGCCGCCGACGACCTCCCGCAGCGAGGCCAGATCGCAGATATCGACGCGCTGGAACCGGGCCCCCCGCGGGACGTTGCTCGCCGATCCCGTGGACAGATCGTCCACCACGCACACGCAGTGGCCGTCCGCCAACAGGCGATCGACGACGTGGGAGCCGATGAACCCCGCTCCACCCGTCACCAGCGCGCGCCGCCCTGTGTCGGTCATGCCGTGACGATCCCCAACCGCGGCCAGGTCTTCCAGCGGCCGCGAGTGAAGTCCGGGAATTCGACGGGCCGGCTGCTGTTCGCCACCGACCATTCGGAGAGCGGCGTGACGACGCTGAGGGCGACCGCGTCGTACACGTTCATGTCGGTGGGAAGCCCTTCGCGGAGGCACTTGATGAGCCGGTGGTCCTCGAGATAGTCCATGCCGCCGTGCCCGGCGCCCCGGCTCTTCTCCTCCATTTGCTTCCACAGCGGGTGATCGAACTCGGCCAGGTACGCCTCCGCCGGGTCCCACTCGTCCGGCTTGCTCCGCCCCTCGATGTAGACGCGGTCTGGGTAGCCCTGGAACAGACCGCGGGTGCCCTGGACCACGTGGACTCTGCTGTAGGGGCGCGGCAGGTTCGTGTCGTGGCTCACGCAGATCGTTCGCCCGTTTGCCGTCCTGATCAGGCTCGCGTTCACATCGCCCAGGACGTACTGCTCCTGCCGCTGGGCTGAGCCCTCCGGAAAGTGCTCGCGGGCGTACAGCTGGAGCCCACGGGATGGGCTGCTCATCGAGACTAGGGAGGCGAACCGGTCGCCCCGGTTGATATCCATGCAGGCGGCAAGGGGCCCGAGGCCGTGCGTGGGGTAGAGGTTGCCATTCCGCTGCATCGAATGGGCGCGGCGCCACAGCCCCTCGCCTTCGGGGCTGAATTTCACGGACCGCAGGTCGTGCAGGTACCCGCCTTCGCCGTGCAGGATCTCCCCGAACACGCCCTGGCGGACCATGTTGAACACCATCATCTCCATCCGCCCGTACGTGCAGTTCTCCATCATGATGCAGTGCCTGCCGTGTGTCTCGGCGTGCTCGACCAGCGCCCAGCAGTCCTCGACCGTGTAGGCCGCCGGCACCTCGGTGGCGGCGTGCTTGCCGTTGCGCATCGCCGCGAGGCAGATCGGGACGTGCCACTCCCACGGCGTGGCGTTGTAGACCAGGTCCAGGTCCTCCTCCTCGCACATGCGCACGAAGTCCCAGGGACCCCGGGAGTAGCCCGTCGGGCGGTGGAATCCGGCCTCGGCGACCAGGTCCTGCATACGCGACACCTTCTCCGGCACGATGTCGCCCACGGCCTGGATGACGCAGCCTTCGACCCGGATCAGGTTGCGCACGTGGGCGCTCCCCATCCCGCCGACGCCGACGAAGCCGATCCGGACCGTGTCCATCGGCGGGGCCGCGACGAACCGCTCCGGCGCGGGTCCAGAATGGTGCCGCGGCTCGACCGACGCAGCGCGGACCGTGTGAGCGCAGGCCGCGGTCCCGCCCAAGGCGGCGAGGCCGAGCCCGCCGGCGATCAGCTTCAGGGCGTCCCGCCGGTCCAGGTCGTCGCTATTCGGGGTCATGTGAACCTCCCAGGGTCAGCTCCCGATGCGTCCGCGAAGGGGATCTCAACGGTGCTCGAGACGGTACAGGTCGGGCAGCTCGTTCTCCAGGAGCACCAGCGGGTCTTGGGTGAAGCGAACGAAGTCCACAGCGCCGGGGTGCCCCGGATATGGGGGGAAGAAATGGCGCCGGTGCTCCCGCTCGAACGTCGCGTTGCACCACACCGGCACACAGGCGATGCGCCGCGTGACGGAGCCACTGCGGTGAGGATTTTGTTGGGTGAGCGGCGCGAGCCTGGGCTCAGCTGGGCGGTCCGGTAACGGGCTCCGTACGGTGGAAACCCGGAGGCCGCGCGTCAAGGGCGCTAGCTTGTAGCATGTTCACTGAGCCCTCTGGTGAGTGGGTTGGTGGTTTCGCCACTCCAGCTTCGCTCACTACGGCTTAGTGAACAACCGCTTCATCAATTACACCTAGATCCCCTTCTTCCTCTTTGGCCGCACGCGCACCCGTACGTTCCGGTCCTCGTCGTCGATCTGGCTCAGCGCCCAGCGCGCGGCGTCCTGCACGTCGCGGGACCCGTCCTGGAGCGCCGCCGTGAGCGGCTCGATCGCGCGCGAGCTCTTGATCTGGCCCAACGCCCACGCCGCCGCGATCCGCACGTCCGGCTCGCGGTCTTTGAGCCCCACCGCCAGGGGATCGACCGCGGCAGCATCCTCGATCTCACCCAGCGCCCACGCGGCGAGCTGGCGGGTTTCCGAGTCGGGATCCTTGAGCGCGGCGCTCAACGGGTCGACGGCGTTGCCGTCCTCGATCTGACCGAGCGCCCAGATGGCGGCGCGCTTCACGTCGGGCGACTCGTCGTGTACCAGGGCGCCGAGGCCGCGCACGGCGCGCGGGCTCTCGATTTCCCCCAGCGCGTGCGTGGCGGCCAGCCGAACCTGGGGATCCCGATCGTGCAGCAGCGGCAGCAGCAGATCCACTCCGTCCTTGTCCTCGATCTGTCCCAGCGCCCAGACGGCCGCGCGGCGCACGTCGGGCGACGGATCCTTGAGCGCCTCGCCCAGCACGGGCACGGCGCGCGCGTTTTCGATCTCGCCCAGCGCCCAGGCCGCAATCGCTCGCACGTCGGACGAGCGGTCCCGCAGCGCTTGGCTCAGGGGCTCGATCGCCCGGAGGCTCTCCACCTCACCCAGGGCCCACGCCGCGGCCCGCCGCACCGGAACGGCGTCGTCCGCCAGGGCGTTCGCCAGCGCCCCGATTGAGCTCGAGTCTGCGATCTCCCCTAGACCGCGCGCCGCCATCGCCCGAACGGCCGCGTCCCGGTCCCGGAGCGCGGTCTGCAGCGGGCGGAGCGCGCGCCGATCGTCGAGCTCGCCGAGACCGAGCGCTCCCGTCTCGCGCAGGCCCGGGCTGGCGTCGCCGAGCAGCGCGAGGAACGCGTCGTAGCTCGCCGCCGAGCGCGCCCGGCCGAGCACCCGCGCAGCGATGTTCCGCACGCAGCGGCTGTCGTCGCGCAGCACCGCGCGGAACGCCCCGGAGACGGCCGCGTCTCCGCCGTACCAGGCCGGGCCGTGGCGCACGTGCACCCGGACGTGGGGCACCCGGATACCCATGCGCATCGCCATCGGCATCGGCATCGGGGTGGGCATCGGCATCGGCATGGGGGTCGGGAACAGCCGCGGCTCCCAGGGGAAGCCCCACGAGTTACTGATCGCCTGTCCCGCGAGCTCGCACACGGTCGAGTCGGATGTCTTGAGAAGCGCGAGGACGCGGGCGACCGCCCCTGAGTCCATGGGGGTGTCGACCACGCGTTGCGCGGCGAGCCGTGTCGCCGCGAGCAGAAGGACCGCTGTCCAGCGAAGCATGGACGACCTCGACGGAACGGGGGACGGTGTCGTTGATCACCGGGCGCCAAACGGTGGGATGTGTAGGGGGGCTGAAAGGTTGCAGCGGGGCCGGGGCTCATCGGGGGGAACGAGCGTCAGGCTTCAGCTCCCACCCGCCGGGTGGCCGCTCTCACCGCCACCCCCGCAGGCTCCTGATGAAATCGCCCAGCACGAGGAACTTTTCGAACACCGGCACGCCCTTCCGCTTCCGCCCGAACTCGGCGAACAGCTCTCGCAACCGACCTCGCCGCGCCACGTAGAAGCGGAACGTCTCGGCGAAATCTTCCTGCGGGTGCGTCGCGGCGTACGCGGTGACGTAGTTCGGCAGGGTCGTGGTCACGCCGCGGCGCTCGAAGTCCACCCACTTCGAGTCCGCCACGCGGTACACTTTGCGCACCTCGCCGAAGGCGCGGCGGAACCGCCCCGTACGCGTGAACGACCAGTTGTGATAGAGAAACGAGTGGCCGAGCTCGTGCAAAATCAGCCCGGTGAGCATGTTCCACGAGATCTCGTCGCGCCACCGCTTCCCGGTGACGTAGCGCCGCTCGATCTCGATGACCTTGGGCGAGCGGTGCGTCACGCCCGACATCCCCGGCCGGAGCAGCACGCGGTAGTTCCAGTCCTTGACCCGCGACACGACGAGCAGCTGGCGCACCCGGCGCAGCGCCTGGCGGATGAGGTCGCGCCCCGTGGCGTCCTCGCCGCACCAGGGACAGACGTCCATCCAGTCGTCCACACCCTTGCTGCAGTGCGGGCAGATGTTCTCGTAGCCGTCGTACCGCCACTTCTGGGGCCGGCCGCACCAGGGGCAGTACGGCATCGGGTACATCACGCCACCGCCGCACCCCCAGCGGCAGCGCCGCTCGTACTTGAACCCTTTCGGGGCCTTGAGCGGCTCGGGGCTCGACGCCTCGTCCGTGATGTCGCGCCCGCACCAGGGACAGAACGAGAAGGCGTCGGAGACGATCCAGCCGCAGTAGTAGCACTCGGCGCCCGTCGCCTTCTGCGTGTCGCGCCACTCGAGCCGGCGCCCGCAGTTGGAGCAGTGCGACCAGAAGCGCTCCAGCTCCGCACCGCACGTCGGGCAGCGCAGCTCCGGCGTCGGCACCTCGCGGCGCTGCCCCACAGGCCTAGCCATGGCCGCGCTCTAACGCTTCGTCGACGATCCGCTGGATGAACGCGTCGTAGCCCATCCCCGTCTTCTCCGCGGCGTTGGCCATCTCGTGCTCGAACGCGATGAAGGGATTGGGATTGACCTCGAGCACGTACACTTCGTCGTCGTGCGTCAGCCGCAGATCGATGCGCCCGTAGTCCTGGAGCCACAACGCGTGGAACGCGGTCGTGCAGATGTCCCCGATCTTCGCCGTGAGCTCGTCCGACAGGCCCTTCGCGAACACGTTCTTGATCTTCTTGCGCTTGCGGTACTCCTCGTCCCACTTCGCCTTGTAGGTCGCGATGCGGTGCTCCCCGTTTTCGGCTTCTCCGAACGTCATCTCGATGATCGGCAGCTGCTGGACGGTCGCGTTTCCGACCAGGCCGACGTACAGCTCCCGGCCCTCGATCAGCTCCTCGACGATCGCCGCCTGGCGGAATTTCTCGTGGATGAACTTCACCCGCTCGGCCAAGTCCTCGTCGTTCTCGACGACCGATGCCTGCGCGATCCCCACCGACGCATCCTCGAGCAGCGGCTTCACGATCAGCGGGAACCGGAGCTCGGACGGGCGCATGGGCTTCTCGCCGAGGTGGCACTCGGTGAACGCCGGGACGCGGATCCCGTGGTAGGCGAGGATCTTCTTCGTGAGCGACTTGTTGCGCGCGACGAGCAGGGCCGTGGGCGACGAGCCAGTGTAGCGATAGCCGTGCATCTCCAGCACCGCCGCCAGCGCGTATTCGTGCCGCGCGTTGCGCCGGAACGACTCGCAGCCGTTGAAGACGAGCTTTGGCTGAAAGGTGGCAAGCCGCTCGAGCATCGGTCCGAGCTGCTCGGCGACCCCGACCATGAGGACGTCGTGCTCCTTCGCCAGCAGCGCGCGGGCCACGTCGTACTCCGCCTCCTCGACCTTCGCCTCCACGGCCTGCTGGTAGTCGGCGTCGTCCCATTCGGGGTGAAGGGTGTCGAAGAGGACGGCGATCTTCACCGCGCCACCCCCCGGCCCCAATTCACGCCCGCACCCGCTGCATATCCCGCCCCACGGTCGTCAACGCGATCAGGATCAGGAGCCCGCCGACCGCCCCCGCGGACGGAAGCAGCAGCATCGCCGGCCGCAGGCCGAACCGGTCGGAGAGGTACCCGACGAGCGGCGGCGCGATGGCGTCGCCCGCGAGGTGCGAAAACAACACGTAGCCGCCGATGACCGAGGCTCGCACGGCGGCCGGCACGACGTCCAGGATCACGGCCGAGAGGGGTCCGTTGTACCAGGTATAAAGGAAGAACGTCGCGAACAGGAGCGGCACGAACAGCCGTAACTCGTCGACGAGCAGGAGGGCGGCGCACACCGGCCCACCGAGCACGAACCCCGCCCCGGATACCACCACGCGGCCCCCGCTCCAGCGCGTCAGCAGCCAGTCTCCGACCTGGCCCCCGAACAGCCCGCCGAGCGCGCCGCCGGCGAGCCCCCAGATGCCGAACTGCCGGCCCACCACCGCGACCGACAGGCCATGCGCGCGCTGCATGAAGCTCGGCGCCCAGGCGATCAGCCCGTTTACGGCGAACGTCACGAGCGCGCCGCCCAAAAACATCCAGATCAACGTCGGGGTTCGGAGTACAGTCGCGGCGGCTTGGAGAAACTCGCCGAACGCCGTCGCGGCGACCTCGGTCGCCTCGGTCGTGCGTCGCACGGCGGCGGGGACGAGCCGCACGACGGTCCAGATAATCCCGGCGCTCACAAACGCCGCGAACACCGCGGTCTCGATGCCCGGCGGCAGGCCCTCCAACAGATCCAGCAGCCCGCTCAGCGCGGCACCGGCGAGCGCGAGCCCGATGAGGGGCTTGCCGTACTGCATCGCCTGTCGCCGCCTGCGCTCGAACCAGCCCCGGAGGGTGGTCGCCATCGGCGCGGGCGGGCGCTGCCGCGGCTCGCGCAGCCGCGAGGCGAGGATCGCGAGCAAGAAGCCCGGCACGCCCATCGCCACGAACGCAGCGCGCCACCCGTAGTGCTCGGCGAGCACGCCGCCCAGCCAGATGCCCAGCACCCCCCCGAACGCCATACCGACGGAATAGACGCCGATCGCGAACGCCCGCCGCCGGCCCTGGTAGAACTCCGCGATCAGCGCCTGCGCCGCCGGCCCGTAGCCGGCCTCGCCGACCCCGACCAGGGAGCGACACACCAGGAGCTGCCAGAAGCGGTGGACGGCGGCTCCGAGGGCGGTGAAGGCGCTCCACAGCCCCACGCCGAACGCGATCACCGCGCGGCGCGAGCGCAGATCGCCGATGACGCCGAGCGGCAGCGCCGCGAGCGACAGCACGACGACGTAAGCCGAGCCGAGCCAGCCGAGCTGCTGGTCGGAGAGCGTGAGCTCGCGCTTGATGTGCTCGAACAGGGCGAAGATGACGTTGCGGTCGGTGTAGTTCAGGAGGTTGATGAGCGTGAGCAGGCCGAGGGCGTACGCTGCGTACGCCCCGGCGCCGCTGGCTCCGCGATCCGCCCCCGCGCCCTTAAGGCCTGCGCCCGGCAGTGGCCGCCTCCGCGCGCGCGTCGCGGTCCGCCTTCGCCTCCTGGTACGCTTCGGTCAAGGCCCGCATCATGTCGGGTCGCTTGTGGTACAGCCGCTTCAGGCGCCGCGGCTTGCGCCGGGCGAGCGCGTACGCGGCGAGAATCGGAAAGCCGACCGTGTTATCGAGGTAGCAGACCACCGTGTCCGGCAGCTTGTCGGGGTCCACCTTGCCCCAACTCACCGCCTCCGAGGGCGTGGCTCCCGAGAGGCCGCCCGTATCAGGCCGGGCGTCCGTCATCTGGAGGTAATAGTCGTGCCCCTTTTCGCTGATGCCGAGCACCTCCTGGATCTGCGGCTCGGTCTGCAGCACGAAGTTCTTGGGGCTGCCGCCGCCGATGATCAGCACGCCGCTCCGGCCGCGGTGCGTCTTCGCGTGAAATACGATCGCGGACGTCTCGTTGACGTCGGCGCTCACATCGAACCGGAGCTGCGAGCCCGTCAGGGCCTGCTCCGCGACATTCATGCCGATCGAGGAATCCCCCGGCGACGATGTGTAGATCGGCACGCCGCACTGGTGCGCCATGCCCAGCACGGATTTCCGTGAGATGCCGAGCGCCTGCTCGCGCTTGAGGATGTAGCCGCCCAGCAGGTAATGGTACTCGGCGGTGCTCATCGGCCGTTGGAACTCCGGGCCCGCGGAGACCTCCCGAATGTAGGCGTCGGTCGAGAGCAGCACCTCATAGTCGAAGAAGATGTCGTAGATGCGGACGACGCCCTCCTCGCGCAGCTCCACGTCATCGGCGAATGGGGTGCCGCGGTGCATCGAGAGCCCCAGGCCGAAGTGGGCGTCGTGGTAGAGGTTGGCGCCGGTCGAGACGATCCAGTCGACGAACCCCGCTTCGATCAACGGGATGAGGGTCGACATCCCCAGGCCCGCGGGCGTCATCGCGCCGGTGAGGCTCATCCCCACGGTCACGTCGTCCTCGAGCATACGCTCCGAGAACAGCCGGCACGCCTCGGCGAGGCGGCCGGCGTTGTAGGCGAGAAACGCGTTGTCCACCAGTTCCGGGACCGTCTCCCGACCGGTGATGGGCTTCGGGTCGATGCGCTGGCCGCGCAGGAAGTCCTTGCGTGTGGTCATGGCGTCAGGCGTCTCTGTCGATGGCCGGGAGCTCTCTGCTGCGGCGCTCCCGGGCCTGCCGGATAATGGCGACCGCGTCGCGCGCGGTATCGGTCGTGTGGAACAGGTCCAGGTCCGTCGTCGCGATCTTTCCTTCCCCGGCGACCCGATCGCGCAGCCAGTCGGTCATCCCCATCCAGTACGCCCGGCCGAACAGGATTACGGGAAAGTGACGGACCTTACCGGTCTGGATCAGGGTCAGCGCTTCGAACAGTTCGTCCATGGTGCCGTAGCCACCGGGGAAGACGATGAACGCCGTCGAGTACTTCACGAACATCGTCTTGCGCACAAAGAAATAACGGAAATTGATCGCCCGCTCCACGTAGGGGTTGAGCCCCTGCTCGAACGGCAGCTCGATGTTGCAGCCGATGGACAAGCCGTTCCCCTCCTGGCAACCGCGGTTGGCCGCCTCCATGATGCCGGGGCCGCCCCCCGTGATGATGGGGAAGCCCTCTTCCGCGAGCATGCGCGCGGTCTCCACCGCCTTCTCGTAGTACGGGTCGTCGACGGGCGTGCGCGCCGAGCCGAAGATCGTTACGGCGTTGTAGACGTCCGAGAGCGTGTCGAACCCTTCGACGAACTCTCCCATGATGCGGAGCACCCGCCATGAGTCGGTCCTCGTGAACGCGCGGCGCTCACGGGGGAGCTGCGTGAGGAGTCGTTCGTCCTCAGTGATCGCTTTGCGCTGCGAGCCGCTCGAGTGCTGCGACATAGTCGTCCTGCACGTTGTAGAAGAAGGGGGAAAGGCGAACGTGACCGGGCCGCGCATCCGCGATGATCCCCGCCGCTGCAAGGTGGCGCACCCGGTCCGCGGGATCCTCCACCGGGAGCATCACGATCGCCGAGCGGTCCTCCCCCCGAGCGGCCACCTTGGGCCGGAGGCCCATGGCCCGAGCGCGCGCGATCAAGTCCTCGGTGAGCGCAGCGGTCACGTCGCGGATCGCGGGCACGCCGATCTCTTCGATGTAGTCGAGGCCCCCGAGCTGCGCGTAGATCGCGCCGAGCGATGGGGTGCCCAGCTCGAAGCGTCGGGCATCCTCGTGCCACTCGAGCGACCGCGGCTCGAAGGCGAACTGGTTCCTGTGGCCGAACCAGCCGGCGATCGCCGGCGCGAGGGTACGTGCCAGCTCGGCTCGCACGTACAGGAACACGATCCCGGGGCCGCCCAGCAACCACTTGAGCCCGCCCGCGGTGAGGAAGTCGACGCCCGCCGCCGGCGCGTCGCACGGCACTTGCCCCACCGACTGGTACGCGTCGATCAGGCACAGGGCGCCTTTGGCATGCGCCGCGTCCGCGACGGCGCGGATATCCTGGATCGCGCCGCTTGTGAAGTAGACGTGCGAGGTCGCGACCAGCGCGGTACGCTCGTCCACGGCGTGGCCGATCGCCTCGACCGGCACGGAGACCTGGTCGGGGCTCTCCACGACGACGAGCTCGATCCCGCGCCCGCGCTTCGCGAGCCACTGGTAGGCGACGGTCGGGAAGTCGAGCGACGTCACCACGACCTTGGGGCGACGCGCGTAGTCGAGCGACTCCGCCAGCGTAGAGAGGGCTACGGAGATACTGGGCGCGAGCGCGATCGCTTCCGGCGCCGCGCCGATCACGCCGGCGTAGCGCGCCCGCAGCTCCGAGAGGGCGGCCCACCACACGTCATACCACGCGGACGCCCCGCGCGCCTGCCACAGGTCGAGGAACTCAACGACCTTGTTGCGGGCGCGCTCGCCCAGCGCACCGAGCGAGCAAGTATTGAGGTAGATGCGGTCCCGGAAGATCGGGAACTCGCTGCGGTAGCGGGCGAGCCGATGCGCCCCGGCCTGGTGGCCCGTCTTCAGGCCGCTTGCGAACGTCATAGGCGGTCAATATACAGAAGGAAAAGCACGGTCGACACGTCCCGACGTAGATTGCGTCCCATGCCGTCCACCGCCCGCTGGTCGGCCCTGTTCGCGCGCCTCGCGCTCCGCGCCGCGGTCAACCCGCGACTCGCCCTCGACCTGTTGCGCCTCGCCTGGAGCTTCCGGGCGCGTGACTGGTACCGCCGCCCGCCGTTTCTACCGCTCCCGCCGCGTGAGTACACACGCTGGCGGATGCTCACCGCTTACGGCGATGAACACGCCGTGCCGCCGCTCCAGGACGTGATCAACTTTGCCCGCTGGCGGCGGGAAACCATGCACGTATGACGAGAAAAGACGTCGAGCAGAAACGTCGCGTAGAGACGTCGCGCAACACCGTCGAGGTGAAGCGTCGAGCGCGCGACC
>Ga0209235_1000641_pt1 | contig 17945 bp, 19 predicted proteins | sample GraSoi013_1_20cm_4_FD_185817 | JGI IMG/M metagenome (GOLD analysis project Ga0209235, IMG submission 185817) | Grasslands soil microbial communities from the Angelo Coastal Reserve, California, USA - Sample 09_25_2013_1_20cm (SPAdes) (version 2) | ecosystem: Environmental > Terrestrial > Soil >... | reverse complement strand
TCTTACAATTCGCAGGTCCTGCATTTTTTTTAAATGATATATGACAAGTGGAAGCGATATTCCAGTCTTTTGTGCGATTTGATTTGCAGTCAGCACCTGCTCAAATAATAACTTCAAGATATTTCTACTTGAATCAGAACTTAACAACTCACCAACTGATTTTATCTTGTCATCATCAGTTGAGATTATCTCTACCTTCTCGGTCAATCCTAGTGTTTGAATCTCTTGGTATTCTTCCATGGTAGGTTTTTTGTTATCGCTTGTCATAATAGTTATTTAATATTGCGGTTAAATTCAAATTTAATCAAACCCTATAAACATTTTTCGACATTTTATCTGCAGGCCAAATGAAAAACAAGAGACAGAACGCGCTATATTCCGTAATTGCTGCTGCAATAGTGCTTTTTTGCACCATAGGAGTTTTTGTCCTTTATTCAAATAATTCAGAAGGGCAATTATACCGGACGGGTGCGATGCATCCAAGCGGGATTCCATACAATATCATGCCTCTTGAGCCAACCTCATTTCTGGGTCTAAAAAAATTCAACTCTACTGATGATCTAAGAAATTTCCTTCTTGTCGCCCAGGCAAGAAATAGTGTAGCATATCCTGCAATGGATAGAAACTTTGCCATGACAACTGCTCAGAGCATGGGACCGGTAATGGGACAAGCTCTACCCGTACCATCCGAAGCAATGCGTTTGGCTCCTGCCTATTCCAATAGTGCTGTGGTGCCATCTACTACAGAGGGAGGTACTGATTACTCCACGACAAACATTCAGGTGAGCAATGTAGACGAGCCAGATTTTCTCAAAAACGACAACAAATATGCGTATATCTTATCACAAGACAAGCTTACGATAGTTGATGCATATCCTGGGGACACTGCAAAAATAATTTCCAAAGTCGGCCTTGATGTTAAAGGCCAGTCGCTCCAAAATATGTTTTTGAACCATGATAGGCTTGTGGTATTTTACAATGGAAATGACGAACGATATTCCATACCACAATATGATTATATCCCAAATCCTGTCTATACGCCAACAACTCATGCTGTAATAATTGATGTCTCCAACAGGGAGGATCCAAAAGTACTGAAAAACTATGAGGTAAGCGGGAGCTATTTTAATGCAAGAATGGTTGGAAACTATATCTATTTTATCTCAACTAGCAACGTAGATTATAACAACCCAGTACCTCCTGTTGTAAGGCAGTCGTCAAAGGCCATAATCTCACCCCCCATCTATTACTATGAGATGCCAGAGCCAAGCTACAACTTTAACACCGTCACATCCTTTGACATTTTTGGAGACAAGATAAATTCACAGACTTATCTCATGGGCTCAACAGGAACACTCTACGTATCTACAAACGCAATCTACATCGCATATCAAAGAAGTTATCCATACTATGGAATCGACGCAAAAGACAGGTTCTTTGGGGCTGTCGTTCCGCTCTTGCCAGTAGAGGCACAAAATAAAATAAAATCAATAGAAAATAGTGGCCTTGACCCTGATACAAAATGGGCCCAGATCTCAGATATAATGCAAAACATCTACAATGGTACCTCAGAGTCCGGAAAGGCCCAGCTCTTTAGTAACATCCAAAGGGCAATACAGGACTATAACACTAGGGCGCAAGACTCGACAAGAACAGTGATTGAAAAAATTACTATAGACAATGGTGCACTAAAATATGTTGCACAGGGCCAGGTTCCTGGATACCTGCTAAACCAGTATTCGATGGACGAGTCAGGCAAGAGATTCAGGGTCGCGACCACATCAGAATATTACAATTCGGCAAATGGCAACTGGCAATCAAACAACGTCTTTGTTCTCGACGAGTCGCTAAATATAGTAGGCCATCTTGAAAAGATTGCTCCAAACGAGAAGATCTACTCTGCCCGATTTATGGGTGACAAGCTTTATCTTGTAACATTTCACAGGATAGACCCATTCTTTGTAATTGATCTATCGGCAGATACTCCTAAAGTGCTTGGAGCCTTAAAGATTCCAGGATACTCTAGTTACTTGCACCCATATGATGAAAATCATATCATAGGAATAGGAAAGGAGATAACGCAAAACCAATACGGCAATTCCGAACCACTTGGAGTCAAGATCTCACTATTTGATGTCTCTAATGTTTCCAATCCTGTTACGGTGGATACATATGAGATTGTAGGTCCGACATCAAACTCTGATGTTTTGTCCGACCCCAAGGCGTTGCTATTTGATAAAGAAAAAAATATACTCTCCATTCCTATCTCGCTGCAGCAATACGGGCAACCTGTGTTACTAGGCGGAGCGGTACCAGCACAACCATATTATACAAATAACTGGCAGGGCTTCTACGTGTTTGGAGTTGACCCAAGCTACGGTTTTACCTTGAAGGGAAAAGTGGAGCATGACAATGGTACCAACTATGGATACTCTCAGGGAAGCAGGTCGTTTTACATCGACGACTCGCTCTATACCGTTACGCCAAATCTGATGAAGATAAACGATCTAAATAACATCAACCATGAGGTAAACCATATCCCACTTGATAACACTGGGCAGATAATCAAATACCTACCATAGTGAGATTTTGATCTTTGTACCAATTGGGCCCATCGAAATTTTTCTAAACTAAAAGTCAAAAATACCATAAGTATCGAGTGTCAGGCAGGTCAACTGTCTTGGAAAGAACAATCCAGGGACAGTTTGCGATTGTGAGATATGTCTAATTTCTTAGTATATAGTCAAATGAAATAGCGCTGTCTTTACCCATGATAATTAATATCTGCCATACTAATTTTGTAACAGTTGCCAACCTTCAGACATAGCTTCGTTGTGAATTGCCCTATCGGTAAAGTCTGGGAATTTTATATAGATGTTAAACACCTCGGAATAATAACCCCGAAGGAGCTGGAACTCAAAATTATCAATTCCACAAGCCAAAAACTTGCTTCAGGGTCCGAAATTTGGCTTGAAGGAAAAATAATGATGATGCTTTCTAAAAGAACAAAGTGGCACTCTACGATAACTTTGTTTTCTGCATCTTCTCACCAATGTGAGTATGTAGATGAGATGCTAACTGGACCATTTAAAAAATGGAGACACTTGCACAAATTCGCTGATGTCGATAACAGTCAAAAGCAAACACAAGTGATAGATGAGATTGACTTTGAGCTACCATACGGAAGAGTAGGAAAGTTATTTGATGGCTATGCGTACAGAACAATTGAAAAACTTTTTTACCACAGGAAATTAGCTACGATTAGAGCTTTAGAAAATAACTTGTAGACAAGAATGAAGAATGTTGGCAAGATCAGAGTTAATTAATATCTTAGAAGGCGCAAGAAAGAGCAAATCATGAAGGACCAAATATCCAAGTTGCTTGCGATAGCCGCCTTGACACTATTGCTTATCCACATTGCAGATGGATCGATTGAACGAATTAGCAAACCATGGATTTTTGCCAGCTAGTATAGATAAGAGGCCTTTTGGTCTGTCTAACTTTGGTATATCATCAATAATTTTGTTTTTCGTTTCCTTTGGGATCGATATACGAGAAAAAAAGACAACAAAGGTAACAGCAACTCTCCTTCTAGTAGGTGGTGCAATTATCGGAACAACCGCGCTAGGAGTAGCAGCAATGGATGCCAAAACAGGATTGATGGTATCTTCTTTGGAAGTACCTGTACTGGGATATGGAATAATGGGGTTAGGCATCTTGAGAGCAATCCAGCAGAGAAAGAAGATTAAAGTTGTCTGAATTACTAGAAATAAAATTGGGAAAGGAGTTTTGCAGCGAGCCTTACAGTTCTTAAAGAAACAGATCTTTGCTACTTGTGGCAATCACATTGGCAAGAAGCAATAATACATCTATGTTTTTTACAGTCAAGACAGCGTTTACTTCTGCCTGATTTCATTCTTAGTTCTTCAATTCGCCTTGCTCTTTCGCTCATGATCAAATTACGCACAAATCGAGCTAAAAATGTTTCTTTGACGAAGATGACGAGGAAGAATCAGACGACGAGTAAATCTTCCAACCTATCTTTTTTTACTAAACACCTTAAGTTTATAAAAAATTAGAAATTGGCATGAGTAAAACATCAAACAAAGCAAAAAAAAGAGCACGCGATAACGCTAAATCGAAAAAATAGTTTGTTTTCCTAAACAAAAATCTGCTAAATTCTGAACCGCAATCTTAGCAATAGTAATTTCTTGCTTACTTTTCTAATCTTATTCTTTACAACAACATGTTTCTAGGTTCAAAGGGGAGTAAACCAGAATAAAAAATAAAAAATTTGGAAAGGAGTTTTGTAGCTACTTCAATAAGCTTACTGCCTTGCGGGTCCCTCAGTTTTTACAGTTGCGGGTTCTCCCGTTTCGCAAGTCAGAGGCTGGCAAGATCATCGGGGCAGTGAATTTTCTCACAAATGGAGATATTCCTGGGGGCTTGCCGAGCCTAAAGGTCCTGACTTAAGTTGAAGTTCCTTTAGCTTCCTGTATTTCCTGAGACTCTTTATCGCATAATAGGGACAAAATATTATTGCGCCTATTGCTATCACTGGAATAACATCAATCAGAAGTGTAGCAAGGCCAATACAAAATCCCACGGCGTTCAATATGCCATCCCGTTTTGCCTTTTGTATTTCATCCATGGTACCATAGTAGTTACAATCGTAGATATCTCACATTTGCTAGAATTGCAAATATTTTCATTTCCAGCTAACTCTTTCTTATATTGACGGATCCACTACTGATATGCATGTCCTACAAGACCCTTGCGTCAAGATGGATGAAAAGCAGCGAATTGATGGTTTTAGGAGTAGGTGTCGCACTCATCATACATTTTTCTGGTCTGCCTAGTGTACTTGTGACACAGCTAGGTTCGCTTCCTTTTGGTATATTGATGTCTGTTTCAGGACTGTCTGCGTTGGTAATACAGCTTGTTAGCAAGAAAACGCACAAGTAAGACTTTGTAATCATGGTGATCTTTTAGAAATATTTAACCGTAAAAATTAATGATAGAAAAATATGGGAATTATGGTAAGAGTCAATTCTGTGATAAAAGACGAAAAAGGTAACATTATAGCAGTTCGTGGTCATGAAATGATACCAGGACAAAATACGAAAGAGCGTATGTGGAAAGCAAAATGGATTTGTAACAGGCAAGAACCTAATGCAGACTTTATTTATAGTACACATGCATTTTGGGTCAAAGACGTGGATAATGAAAACAGAGAATCAGCAATCCGTTGTGAGGAGAGAAATGGAAAATTATGTCTAGTAGCACCATCTGAAAATGGAGATTTACTTGAGAAATTACCAGTCTATTCTCCTTAAGGTAAACCCAGAAACTTGGCATGGAGATTTTTCATATATCAAACCCCGACACCTTAGCAGAAGTTTATTCCACACTAATAATGTTGCCAGTTTTACCGTCGATTCTTAGTTTTTTAACATGCTCACCTGATGATGAATGAGCCTTTCCTTCCACAAACCAAATTCCATTTTCAAAACCCTTCACTTTGATATTGCGAACTTCATGAGTTTGTTGTAAAAAATCTCTTGTTATCTCTTCAACTCTCTTGCGACCAAATCCCACTAGAACTCGCCATTCAATCTTTATGCAACTGAATACTCTATTTATTGTAACATGAAAAATTGTTCTAGAACAGTCTTCCCTTTTTCTGAGGCGTTTTTATGAACAACATAAAAATGCTCTAATAGCTATGGGATTTAGTTAATGAAGAAGATAGCCAATTTTAAAAATTGTGGAAAGGTTGATTCATCAACTATAGATCCATATAAGCTAGTGAAAGTTTTTATTGGCTTATAACTTCTAAGAATCTTTTAATTGGTTCTTTGTAAGAAAATTCTTCTAATTGCTTATTTATAGACTTGACAATAACTTCATGAGCATTACCGTATAATCCCTTGAGTATTTCATTAAGGTATTCAGGATGTTCATAACAATCAGGTATATAACAATGATATTTTTCGTATAGATCATCTACAACCTTCTCGTAGATTGGTCTTCCAATTTTAAATAGTGCTGATTCGATCGCCAGCCAGACTAATGCTTTGTCTACTAAATCGCCATTCGTGTCGGACATTACGGATGACAATTATTAATAACGCACTTAGCTGATATGGTAACTAGTTAGCTGATTTGCAAGTTGATAGTGTTTTTTTGGTTGCATTTTGGATTAGAGTTATTCATTTGTTATCTGCCTAACTTAACAGTTCAAACCCCTAATTGAACAAGTCGAAATCCGTGAAAAACTCATATGATTGAACAGAGTCATAAATCAACATATTGATACATGCAAAAACTATGCATGTCTCCTTACCTCCTCGATCATTTTCTCCCATTCAATCTTACTTGCGCGATAATCATACAGCCTTGCTAACAGAATCTTTGCAAGTATGACGTATTCATCTATGACATTATCTTCTATCATGAAATTATCTTTGATATGAAATTCAACTAGAATCTTGTGGTATTTTGTGATGTCTCTTTTTTCATGGTTGGCAATCTTGTTTTGATCTTTAATTTTATCCAGTATGGAAACAAAGGCTTCCTGTGAGTTAACCTCGCTACCTTTTAGCAAACCATGGGAAGCAGCGTAGAATTTGAGAATGATTTCTACTGTATTATTTAGGATAGTTAAAGCAAATCTGTTGGTTGGATCACGATTACTGCCTCTTAAGGCTAGGCTGAGACATACCTGCTCTACCATTTCTTTTATCAGAAGATCTTCATTCATTTATTATTGAACCTTTTATTCAGATGAGTTTCTGACATACTTAAATTCTATTTTGGAGTAATAACACTATGAACGACTATACTTGTACTTGTTCGTGTGGTTGTAAAAATCCAGCCCAAGACTATGTATGTAATAATTGTAGAATTGGACTTTGTAAAGTTGGTATGCAAAAAGATAACGAAAAATAATTCAGAATTTGAGAACCAGAAGACAGAGCTGTTACGTTACAAACGTTTAAGGTCTAAATAAAATCCCAAATAGGTGATGAGAAATAACTATTGTAAGACGTTTTAGGGTTACTTTCATTATTTTAGACTAGATATTGATACTTTTAGCGATTACTGGTAAATTGCAAACTTTCACACAAGGTTTTTTTGCAGCAGACTTCTAATTCTCAGTCTATAGAAGTAGAATCAGAAGCTGCGATGTTGTTCGTGTTTAAATAGAAAAATACTATCTAGTATATCATGTCACAAATAACTCAAACAGTTTCTGAAAAAAAATTGTGGGTTTTAGTAAGTTCCCTTGATAAGAACACAAAAGAAGAAGACTTGCAAAGAATTACACCATCAGTAATTGAACTTGTCGATGAATGGCAGTCAGCTGGAAAATTCCTCTGGTCAGGACCATTTAACGATAACAAAACTGGTATGGCTATCTTTGAAGCTACAAAAGAAGAGTCAAACAGATTTTATGATAAATATGACAAGATCTGTTCTGGAGTGCTAAGCTACTATCTATACCAATGGGATTCTTTTCCCTTGCTCTCTATACTAGAGAAGACTGTATAGAGAAAACATTTTTTTTAATTTGAGTGATTATTGGTTTGCAAAAAAGAAGTGTGCAATACCACCGTTCTTATTGTTTGACAGCTATATAGTATCGTGATAAACTGAATGCTTTCTCTTGATACTGACTCGTACATGAAATGTGCTCGCTGTGGAAAAGATACTATGGTAAGCGATGGCTCTACCGGGGAGAGATTTTGTGGAGGTTGCGGGTTTGTTATTGACGAACGAATCGAAGATTCTGGTCCTGAGAGACGTTCATTCTCAAAAGAGGAACATGAGGATAGAACAAGAACAGGAGGTCCGTCGTCTCTTGCAATTCATGATATGGGGCTTTCAACAGTGATAGGGTACGACAATAAGGACGCAACTGGAAAGCCACTTTCAACATCAATGAAGAGCACTATGACGCGTCTTAGAACATGGGATAGCAGGAGCCAAGTCCATGAATCCCAAGAAAGGAACTTTAGGCAGGCATTTGGCGAGCTTGGCAGAATCAAAGACAAACTTGCACTATCTGATGCAGTAATAGAAAAGACTGCATATATTTACAGAAAAGCACAAGACAAAGGTCTTGTCAGAGGTAGGTCGATTCCAGGACTTGTTGCAGCTTCATTGTATATGGCCTGCAGAGATAGTGAGACTCCAAGGACATTAACCGAAGTTTCTCAGAAAATCAACATAAAAAGAAAGGAGGTATCAAGGTGTTACAGATTGCTTCTAAAAGAACTTGATCTGAAGATGCCCGTACAAGACCCGATAAAATGTATGTCAAGAATAGCAAGCAATGCTGGTCTTGGCGAGAAAGTGAAACGAGGTGCCCTTACTATTCTGGAAAATGCAAACAATATGGAGATTACTGCAGGAAAGTCTCCAATGGCACTTGCAGGAGCCGCACTATACATTTCAGCTGTGATAAATGGAGGTTACATAACGCAAAAGGTCATTGCACAGGCATCTGGGATAACTGAAGTTACTATACGAAACAGATGCAAGGGGTTGAGGGATTCGCTAAAGTTATGCGTCCTTAGTCAATGAAACTGGTTTTCCTACAAAAGTGGATCTAAAATAAGACCATCGCCGAGCTGGGTCTTACCAGACCCAGAAGATCTCTATCAGATTTCTATATTTCACATTTCCAAGATTTGGATAAAATCACTACTACCAAGAGAAAATTAAGCAAGGGTTCCATTCAATGGCTGTGACAAACTTTGGGGTCCTTGTTGAATTTACTTACTACGTATAGCACCTTATCATCACCTTCTGGTATGGGATTTGCACATCTGTCACACATAGGCAAAGTAACTCTTGCATCAACATCAATCTCCCCAATGAATCTGTCACACTTGTAACAACGAATTGATTTTTTATCATATATGTTCAAACTTGGCCACTTTTCTGGACAGTGGATTCTTGGTTAAAATTCGGGAAATTTCTTGTGGCTGTCTTAATTTTGTCGATCACTGCAATATGGTCTTTACTTTTTTTCATTATAGCTAATACGATATATGGAAAGTTTAGTATTGAAACAAACTTTGATTTTCCTCTCTCTGTTACGTTATAGCTAACAGGTCCCAACTCGGAATCAAAATCGCTTTGCATTGAGCTTTGCAATCTAAGCTCCATCATATACATCTCCTTTCTTTCCCCTGTTAGGTTGATGTCATTATTGAATATGGCACCTTCCATCCTTCCCCGTTTGTTAATTAATCCGATAAACTCAATTCCGTGCTCTAATATTGATTTGTCACAGAAGAAACCAGGTTCGATGTTTTTAGGAACTTCTAACAACGATTCTTCTAGTACATTTCCCCAATTATAACAATATGGAAAGGTTTCTTTTGACAAATACAATCAAAGATTTGCATGATCTCTACTATTTTACAAGAAATTGGTCTAATTGCAAGCAAAAAGAGGACCCATGATCGTACCCTAGTCCTTTGATGTGGTACAAAAATATCGCTATGAATATCTACTAAAAATGAAATTTCAGGTCAACTATGAGAAGATTTTGCCTTCTTACCCAATGCAATCATGAACATGGTATCTTTGTTTTTTGCATGTGGAGAGAAGAAATCTGTTACCATGTCATCATAAAAGGTAAGACCAGTTGCTCCAAGATTAAAAGCATATGCGGCAAGATACATTTTTCCACCAGCTATTGCTGCATCAAGCTGAGCAATGCGGTAACCGCGATTTCCAAAACTCTCCAAAACCTTTTGAAGATTTACCATGAAGAAGATGGTTACGCTTGCATCATGAGGTAAATCTTGGCCTAATCCCAAATTTCCTGAGATCTCTCTAAAATCCCCCCTACGTAACAATTCCAGAGAATCTCTTTGCCTTACATAATAATAGGAACCCGATGGTAATCCATCAACGTTATTTACAATGATATACAGGTCGTTGAGGATATCATACCTGGAAAGAAAATCTGTATCAATGCCATTTGTGGATCTTTTGAGAATTGTAGATAGCTGTTCAAAAGTTATTGAATCGTGAGAAAATACGCGTGTCGAACCACGCCTAAGAATGACTTTTTCTATAGTATCTTTTGTAAGAGTTTCCGCCCTTAGAGGAATCAAGTCTGTGGTAGTATATTGAGGTCTGACAAAATGTTTTCTCCAAGATTTTACTTCAATGGTATTATAAAGTGAAGATGCGTCATGCATTGAGTTGATTTCAGGATAATCTATATTGTTATCGGAATTTTCTGATTCAATATTTATTGGTACAAGAGGAGGTGACTTGGGTATTGGTTTGTCTGTACGCCCTATTGATATCATGACAAGTGATGCTTCCTTCTTAGAATCCAAATCAAGTAGATTATTTATCTGAGAATCAACAAAACCAGAAATTAATCTTGATGAAATTTTGTGGGCTGATGTAATTGATAATGTATTGGCAATTATAGTACCACAGTCCCAAAACGCATGACGATATTCTCTTGCTTGATATTTTATGGAATTTCTGGAAAAAATATCAGTAAAAATCAGCGTAATTGGAGCTTGCTTGACAAACTCTTCATCTGCTGTGGCATCGACTATGACCTGTCGGAAATCTCCTTTTCGCAGGGCGTTTAATGTGAGCTCCTTTGGGTCAAAATGATATATTCCTGCAGAAAGTCCTGGAATATCAGAGCAAACAACATAGATCTCGATATGATATAACGCTCCAGTGCATGAGGCAGCCCTGAATTCAAATGCACCAATAGGAGGAGAAAATTTTATCCTTCTAGTAATTCCACCTGAGAAATAGAGCATTCTTGTTAGTACGTTTAGGTCAGGAATCATCTCTACCTTAGAATCATAGATAGTCGAGATTGCATCAAGGGCAGAAATTCCGATGGGTTCTTTGTCTAAAAGGAGGCTGATTTTTTGGATGTTCTTGTAAATCTTGTATGGTATAGGTCTGAATCCAGGATGGTATGTGTGAGATCTGCTAAGAAGAGTTCCATTTGGATGCTTGGTGCCATTATGATAATGCCATGTGTCTTGTATATCATAATTTTTCATACGTCTGGTATGTCTGTGCTGGTTGTAAAAGTATCGTGAAATTAAAACTAAAGATTTTTACAGGTTTGGCAAATCAAACCTTGACATTTTTACAAAAGTGGGTCTAAAATAAGACCAAGATGGTATATCCTAGTCCCATTGATGTGGATACATGAACATGAAAAGATCTGAACTGTCTTGGAAGCATTTGGTTACAATTATTTCAAAATAAAAAAGAAAAGCTCCTTTACACTAGTTTCGTGTAGGTGTGCATGCTTGAATCCAATATTGCAGTACGCCTTGGTTTATCCCAGTGAACAATTTTGCATTCTCGTTGAATGTATTGATCGCTTGCTGAGTAGCATCAAATGCAGACAGCACTACTTTATTTTCTATTGCCTGTGCCTTGATGATTTCTTCAGTTGTGTCGTTTAATACCTTTACCATAGCTGCTGGAACACTTGTGTTTATGCCAGCTTTGGTTGCAAATTCACGATTTATGGAAATGGCTGATTCTGTTGCCTTTTGCCATGCTGCAACGTATGAACGTTGAAGATTTGTTATTGATTGAAGGTATTGTGGTATTGATTTTTCTACCTCATCAAAAAATCTGTCTACGTTATGCTTGTAAACTGCGTGGATTTCTTTTGATTCTGTATGGAACTCTTTTGGTTCCGGTGCTGTTTTACTCATAGGATCCCATGGTTGGTAGCACCATATATATCTACTGGTAATAATTGGTAACCAAAACCAATAACCATAAGAGTTGAATCTAAACCAATTGACCAAAAACCCCTTTAAGATGATTTTGAATATTTTGCAAAAATGGGCCCAAAATAAGCCCATGATGGTACCCTAGTCCATCGGGTCCATTGGAGGGAAGTTTGGCCGAACTTGACTTCCATTTTACGATTAAGAGCGATAAAATCACTGCATTGTTAATTAATTCGCCCTGCAATTTACTTACGATTAGTTAATTGACTTTCCATGTGGATATTATCTCATTTTTATAGATGAGAACCGTATCGATTATAATGAGTTTGGGAGATATCTTGTAAAATGCGTGCAGCTGTTGTCCCCAAAATTAATGGAAAATGGGAGGTAAAAGAAGTTCCCACTCCAAAACCAAGTGCAAATCAGGTTTTGATAAAAATTCGTGCCAGTGGACTCTGTTATACCGATGTACACATAACAAAAGGTGAACTACCGATGCCAATTGAATTTCCACGAACCATAGGGCACGAGCCTGTTGGTGAAATTGTTGAGGTTGGCGATGGTGTAACTACGCGTAGAATTGGTGACAGAGTGGGTGTTCCATGGATACAAGCTTCATGTGGAAGATGCGAGTGGTGTGAACGTGGCAAGCAGTTATTTTGTCAGCAACAGATAGGTACTGGAATTGGAACTCAAGGCAGCCATGCCGAATACATGTTAGCCTATGCTGATTCTACAATGCTTCTTCCAAAGGAGATAACATACGAACAAGCAGCCCCAGTCTTTTGTGCTGGCTATACTGTGTATAGTGGCTTAAGGTTTGCAGAACCAAAACCACACGAGAAAATTGCTATAGTTGGCATTGGCGGATTAGGTCATCTAGGAATCCAGTATTCAAAGGCTTGCGGATTTGAAACAATAGCCGTAACTCATTCCAAGGACAAAGAAGAATTATCCTACAAGCTGGGGGCAGACAAAGTTGTTGCAAATGGTGAAGAATTGATGAAAGCGGGAGGAGCTGATGTCATACTTGCTACAGGAAACTCTACAAGATCAATGACTGATGCTCTAAAGGGGATACGACCTGATGGTAGAATGATGGTAATGGGAGTTTCAAACGAAGAGCCTATTCATGTCTCAACTGAGATATTGTTTAATCGTGCAAGAATAATAGGTTCCACACAAAACAGCCGAGAGTATCTTTTTGAGGCACTAGATTATGTTTCTAAAGGCAAAGTCAAGGTAATTACAGAAACCTATAGCTTGGACGATATTGGACAAGCATATGATAGAGTAGCTGATGGCAAGGTTAGATTTCGCGCTGTAATAAAAAATTAAGGTATCTGGTTTGGAATTACTCTTATCATGGTACAAAATCACTATGCTCTTAAGTTGGGCTTGATTAAAAAACAGATGCCGTGGTAAGTGCAGAAATACGTCAAAGCAAGTTTCATGACATATCTCATTTTGGATTAAGATTGGCAATAGGTGCAATCTTTATTGCTGTTGGCTTTGCCAAGTTTGATCCAAGCTATGTCACTTATCTGCCACAGATGGGCCTTCCTACAGAGCTACAGTATCTTTTTGCACTGGAGGAATTCGTTCCTGGCATTTTGATAACCGTTGGGATATTGACAAGAATTTCTGCATCAGTTCTCTCACTTGTGATGCTTGGCGTAATATTTTACGTTTACAAGGCTTCGCAATTCATAGGTCCAAATGGTGCTGAGCTTCCAGTAATTCTTCTTGCAGCGTCTCTAGTCATAATAACAATCGGTCCTGGAAGAATCTCCATATCGCATCTAGTCAAAAAAATTCCACGGTTTCTACAATGATCTACGGAAAATCTGGCATGTTGTAAAAAGGATTGAACACCAGAACTCACAGTGAAAGTGGGTTCAAAATACCAGGCCAACACGACAACTGTCTTGGAAAGAACAAAATCCTGATGCAATTTGCCATTGTGAGCTATGTCTGGTTTCTTAGTACATGGCCAAATCAGAGGTGATGTCTTTACCCACTCTACAAATAAACTCAAGCTCAGTGGCTTGAAAAAATTAGATGACTCTAAAAGGTAAAAGAAGATCATAGTAGCGGATCCGATGGTATACATGCTTTTATCGGGAAAAATTTGCCCGCATCTAGAATTTGTGTTATTATATTACGTCACTTTAGAATTTAGTTACATCTCAAAGTTCGAATCAGACGTAAAAGAACCGGTATCGGTTGCTTTTCCAATATTCCAGAAAAGAGATAATTCCAAGTTCTGCACCGGGAGGTAGATCTTGTTAATTAGTTTAACACCCACGCTTTAGAACTATCGGAAGTAGATTTACCGGAATTAGTTTGATACCAATTGTTTTGCCACAGGTTGGTGTATGTGAGGCACTGCACTTGCCTATGGACAAATGGGAGTTAGACCGTTGGGTGAAGGAAGACTACCACTATACGTACTTCCACAATGTTCGTAGATGGTACTAGTGTTGGTGATAGTACCAGAGTTGGAGATTGTACCAGCAGAATTATTGTTGACCTTGCCACCGCTATAGTTCTTGATAGTACCACCTGAGTTATTCATGATGATACCGGAATTTGAGATGGTGCCATAAGAGTTGAGGATACCTGAGTTGGATAAGGTGCCACCTGAGTTGTTGGTAATGGTTCCACCATTTCCTAGATAACCGGAGTTGTTGAGGGTACCAGAATTAGAGATGATGCTGGTGTTGCTTATGGTACCAGAGCTGGTAATAGTACCAGAGTTAGAGAGAATACCGGTATTCTTGATGGTACCAGAGTTTGAGACGGAGACACCTGAGTTGATTGTAAGTGTCTGACCTGAATTTATTGTAAGAGTGACACCAGCTGGTACGATGACTGGAAAGCTTGGTGTATAGCTTGATGACAATGTTGTATTTGGAATTGTTACGGGATCTGTGATTGTTCCAGTGTTTGTAATTGAGGTCAGAGCTGATTTTATTGTACCTGTACCTGAGATGGCACCAGAGTTGTTGATGGTGCCAGAGTTAGTAATGGTAGCAGAGTTGTTAGTAATTGTACCGCCAGAGTTGTTGGTGATGATACCGCCAGAGTTGTTGTTGACCTTGCCACCGCTATAGTTCTTGATAGTTCCGCTGGTGTTGTTGGTGATAGTACCAGAGTTGGAGATTTTACCATAAGAGTTTATGGTACCAGAGTTGGTGATCGTACCACCGGAGAGGTTGGTAATAGTACCGCCGTTGCCAATATAGCTCGAGTTGTTGATAGTACCAGAGTTGGTGATTGTACCGGTATTGGCGACATAACTGGAGTTGTTCATGGTGCCAGAGTTGGTGATGGTACCACCGGAGAGGTTGTTAATCTTGCCTCCGCCGTAGTTCTTCATGGTACCACCGGAAGTGTTCGTGATGGTGCCAGAGTTGGTGATGATACCATAGGAGTTGAGAGTGTGAGAATTGCTGATGGTACCGCCCGAGTTGTTAGTTATCTTGCCGCCATTCCCGAAATAACCAGAGCTGTTGATTGTACCAGAATTGGTTACGGTTCCTACGTTAGCTATGTAGCTCGAGTTGTTGATGGTGCCAGAGTTGGTGATGGTACCGCCAGATTTGTTAGTTATATTGCCGCCAGAGTTGATGGTACCGTAATTGAGCACTGTGCCGCCATCGATGACTAAGCTACCATTGATTATCAATGTTACACCTAAATCAACCGTAAGCGTATTGCCTGAATTAAGAGTGAGACCGGAAATAGTACATGTATTCGAACTAGAATCCCATGTTCCACTCATTGCTTCACACGCATTATTAGAATCACCGACCTGCAATTCGAAAGATGTAGCTTTTGGTGGAGGTGATGTAACAGTAATTGTTGCCTGTGGTGCATTTGCTTTACCACCTGACGAGTCCGTTACTGTCAGATCTAGTTGATATGAACCAGCTATATCAGGTGTAAATGTTGGGGCAGGATCAGTGGCACTTGATAGTGTGGCAGTAGAGCCTGCCGGTGCAGTTAGAGTCCATGCATATGTGTAAGGTGAGTGTCCATTTGATACAGTAGCACCCAGAGTCACTAGAGTACCTGTCGTACCACTGGTGGGTGCGTTAATTGATACTGATAGAGGTGGTGGAGGTGATGTAACAGTAATTGTTGCCTGTGGTGCATTTGCCGTAGCACCTGACGAATCTGTAAGTACTAGGTCTAGTTGATAATTGCCTGCTATATCAGGTGTAAATGTTGGATTCTTAATAGTAGCACTTGATAATGTGGCAGTAGATCCTGGTGGTGTTGTTAGAGTCCACTGGTGTATGTACGTACCAGTTCCACCTGATTCGAATACATCAAGATTGACTAGAGTACCTGTAGTGCCAGTAGTGGGTGCAGCAATTGATGCTGATAGAGGTTTTTTAGCAGCAACTGTTACTTGTGGTGCGTTTGCCGTAGCACCTGACGAGTCCGTTACTGTTAGATCTAGTTGATAATTGCCCTCTGCATCAGGTGTAAATGTTGGATTCTTAATAGTAGGATCTGATAGTGTGGCCGTAGATCCTGAATCTTCATAGATTTCGATAGTATCTACGGTTCCAATATAACTTTCAGGTACGTCTGTACCGGCATTTCCAAATGTTATGGAAAATCCATCAGTCGATTTTGCATAACTGCTGATGGCAGTATAGTATTTTTCATTTCCAGATTCATTTGACATTTCATCAAAGAAAATTCCGTTCACATTGTACCAACTTTTGTATTTGTCAATATCTGCTTTAATGTCACTAATACTTCGTGTACCGGACTGTGTGGATAGATATCCTAGAACAGTTATTCCTGCTGCACGTAGTTTGTTTATTCCTGTAACATAGACAGAATCAGAAGCTGTACCTGGACCACTACTTGGATTAATAATGGCGACGATTGGAACTGGTGTGTGTGAGTTTTTAATTGACACTAGTGTATCCCAACAATTGTTTGTTCCTGTTCCTCCGTCTGGTCCACAATTATTTTCCGTTGGGTCTATGTAAAGAGATATCATCAGACCAGTCGTAATTTGGGACGTTGGTGGTGAATTGGTGCCAAGCTCTTCTACAAGCTGTGATAGATATGGTGGGATTGTATTATATGGATTAGGTTCGTCACCATTTGTGATATACAAATAACCCACAAGCGGTTTGTAGCTATCTATGACAGACTGCGAAGGAAGAGATGCTACATTATGCGCAACAAATGCAAAGTTACTCTTGTCATAATTTTGATGCCATCCAGTAAAACGAGAAAGAGGCGGCAGTCCTGTTGGTGCTGTTAGAGTCCACTGGTATGCTGTGTACGTGCCTGTTCCACCTGATGGAACTGCATCAAGATTGACTAGAGTACCTGTCGTACCGGTAGTGGGTGCAGTAATTGATACTGATAGAGGTGGTGGAGGTGACGTATCAGTAATTGTTGCCTCTGCATGTGGGATTAGGAGTATGATTCCTGCACAAGAGAGAACCAGCAGAATTGAAGCAATGACTGGAGCTGGCCACTGGCTAGTGCGAAAAGTTCTTACTATTCTTACCACGCCATTTCTTTGGCTTGATGCATATACGCGTTATGCGAATATCAATTGTAATTATTACTAACGAATATTCGTTCTAGACCTCAAGTTCTACATTCACAACTGCGTAATCTCATATGCGATTACGCGAAACGATAATTCATTTGGAGCCAATCTCTGCTATTTAGCTATCATCTACAAACTATAGCTAAAGTCGCGATGTTATAACAGAAAATAGCGGCTATTTTCAGGAAAATATCGGAACGAAAAACTGGTTCTAGCTCTTTTGTTTTGGAACTTTTTTAGTTAAAGATGTATCTTAATTGTAGCTGCACTAGCTTAGCTACAAAAATAAAAAATATCAGCACGAGTTTTCTAGCTAACTTTCAAAAGTCGGCTAAAACTTGCTTTTGCCCTAGTTATGAAACAGTGTTTGATAATACTAGATTTAAAACTTCTAAAACAAGAGACCAGTGATTGTTATTCTATCACACTCAGGCTCTGACAACAACTTAAAAGAACCCGATCTGAAGGGTTTTATAGCTGTTACCGTAAATTACCGTACCTTGAATGAAACTAGACAGCAATACTATTGTTCAAACTGCGATACCGTTCTCAAAGAGACTGATTCCAGCCTAAAGATACCATATCTTGTGGAA
>Ga0209235_1000637_pt1 | contig 18021 bp, 12 predicted proteins | sample GraSoi013_1_20cm_4_FD_185817 | JGI IMG/M metagenome (GOLD analysis project Ga0209235, IMG submission 185817) | Grasslands soil microbial communities from the Angelo Coastal Reserve, California, USA - Sample 09_25_2013_1_20cm (SPAdes) (version 2) | ecosystem: Environmental > Terrestrial > Soil >... | reverse complement strand
CTGGACTGCCGAGGACGTCGCGGCGGTGATGGAGGCAGTCGACGACATCGCCCGAATCTTCAGCGCGCTCAACCATCAGGTTCAACGCGTTCCCGTCCGCCACGACATGCGGTGGTTCAACTATTGCCGCCGCGCCGATCTCGTCTTCAATCTCTGTGAGGGAGTGCGCGGCGTCGCGCAGTGGGAAGATCATGTCGTGGGCACGCTGGAGCTCGCCGGTATTCCCTACACCGGCTCGGGACCGTGGACGACGGGGACCTGCCGCCGCAAAGCGGTCGCCAATACGCTCCTCGAGCGTGCGGGATTGCCCGTGCCGCGCTGGACGCTCGCGCAGGGAAAGATCGACGACGACTTCCCGCTGCCCGCCATCGTGAAGCCCGCCGCTGAAGACGCAAGCGCCGGCCTCGATCGCCAGTCGGTCGTGAGCGATCGCAAAAGCCTCAAGGCCCGCATCGCTGCCATGACGGAGCAATTCGAGGAAGTGCTCGTCCAACAGTACGTCGCCGGCAGGGAGTTCAACGTCGGCATCGTCGGCGACCGCACGCTCCCGATCGCCGAAATCGACTTCAGTACGATGCCCGAAGGTGCGTGGCCGATCCTGACCTACGCCGCCAAATGGCACGTGGGATCGCCCGAGGACCTCGGCAGCCGTCCCGTGTGCCCGGCCCAGGTGCCTCAACGACTCGCCGAGCGGCTGTGCCGTCTCGCCGAAGCGGCGTGGCGCACGATGCAAGGCAAGGGGTACGGACGCGTCGACATTCGCGTCGACAATGCGGGCCGCCCGTGGATCCTCGAGGTCAATCCCAATCCCGATCTCACCGACGAAGCCGGCCTGTCGCGCATGGCGAAGGCCGCGGGATGGGAGTATCCGGAACTCGTTCGTCGCATCGCGGAAGGAGCCCTGCGAGAAGCGCAGGGCACCAAAGCCGCGCGTGAGCTGCTCACTGCACCCCTTACACGCCCTGCGCCCCCTGCGCCCCCTGCGCCCCCTGCGCTTCCTGCGGCCCGTAGGGCGCGCGCACCGCGCACGGCTTGAGCAGCTGACGCGGGCGACCGGTCTCTTCCGCGAAGAAGAGGTCGCGACCGCGGTCGAGCTGCTCGACGAGAGCCTGGCGGGAGACGACGACTACCGATTCGTCGGCGCATTTGACGGCGATCAACTGATCGGGTACGCCTGCTGGGGGCCGACGCCGGGGACCACAGGAACCCACGACCTCTACTGGATCGTGGTCGATCCTGCGCGGCAGGGACACGGCGTGGGCACGCAGCTGGTTCAGGAAGTCGAGCGACGACTCACGACGCACGACGCACGGCTTGTCATCGTCGAGACCAGCTCGCGGACCGACTACGAGCCGACGCGGCGGTTTTACGAAGCACGCGGCTATACCAGAACCGCGACGATCCCGGCGTACTACGCGCCCGGTGACGATCTGGTGATCTATACGAAGGATCTGACGTGACGGAGACTTGGCAAGAGCTGCTGCGCAAGAAGAGCATCGCCTCCCTCGAAGCCCTTGCCGCCCGCTTCGGGCCCGAGCACGTCGGGGGGGGGGACATCGCGCGGCTGCGACAGGCAGCTGAGAATTTCGAGTTCCGTATTTCGCCCGCGATGGTCGATCTGATCCAATCGCCCGGTGATCCCATCTGGAAGCAGTACGTCCCCACGGTGCAAGAGCTGGAAGTGCACGACGGCCTCGTGGATTCGCTCGAGGAAGACGCGAACTCCCCCGTTCCCAACATCACGCACCGCTATCCCGATCGCGCGCTGTTTCTCGTGTCGCCGGTGTGCGCGTCTTACTGCCGGTTCTGCACGCGCCGGCGGAAGGTCGGAGATCCCGAAAAGATTCCGATGTCGCAGCTCGAGTCGGCGTTTCGCTACCTCGAGGAACACCACGAGATCCGCGACGTCATCATGTCGGGCGGCGATCCGCTGCTCTTGTCCGACCGCCGCATCGACGACATCTGCAAGCGGCTGCGGGCGATTCCGCATCTCGAGGTGCTGCGCATCGGGAGTCGCATCCCCTGCCACCTGCCCGAGCGGATTACGCCGGAGTTGTGCGCGATCCTCAAGCAATACCACCCGCTGTACATCAACACGCACTTCAACCACCCCGACGAGCTGACGCCCGCCGCCGTCAAAGCCCTCGGCATGCTGGCCGACGCCGGGATTCCGCTCGGCTGCCAGACGGTGCTGCTGAAAGGGGTCAACGACGACGCCGACGTGATGAAGGAGCTGATGCAGCGGCTGCTCGTCGCGCGGGTGCGGCCCTACTACATCTATATGTGCGACCAGGTCGCCGGAGCCGAGCACTTCCGCACGACCGTGCAGAAGGGATTGGAGATCATCAAGGCGCTCCGGGGTTGGACGTCGGGCCTGGCGGTGCCGCATTTCGTGATCGACGCGCCAGGCGGCGGCGGCAAGATCCCGCTGTTGCCCGAATACGTGGTCAAAGTGACCGACACCGAGATCGTGCTGCGCAACTACGCGGGTAAGGTTTACCACTACAAACAGCCGCTTGACGAAAGTCCCGCGATTGCATATTTATGATGTCCAACGCATAGAAATACACATGACCACTTGTCGACCGCATCTGAACGCCATTCTGAATATCGGCCTCCCGAGGGAGCGCCGGGGCGCGATAGCGTGACACGATCCGCAATCCGATCCCCCGAGCCCGCTCCCTTCACAGAGCGGGCTCTTCGTTTGTTGGACCCCTGGCGCGAGCGCGACGCCTGCGGGGTCGGATTCGTCGCTCGCGCGAGCGGGGAGCGCGGCGCCGACATCCTCGGCATGGCGCTCACGGCCGTCGCGCGACTCGCGCACCGCGGCGCCGCCTCGAACGACCACTCGGGCGACGGCGCCGGCGTCCTCACGCAGATCCCACACAAACTGCTGGGTGTCGCTCCCAGCGAGCGCGTCGCGCTCGGCATGTTCTTCTTGCCGCCGCCGGGCCCGACCCTCGACAGCGCCGTCGAGCTCATCGAGGAGGCGCTGGTCGGCCTCGGCATGCCGGTGCTCGGCTGGCGCGTCGTGCCGGTCGACTCGGCCGTACTCGGCCCGCTCGCCCGCGCCAGCCAGCCGACGATTCGCCAGCTGTTCGTTGGACCGCCAACGGGCCCGCTGAATGCGCCCGCGTGGGAGCGCCGGCTCTACCTCGCGCGCCGCGTGATCGAGCGCCGCGCCGCGCAGAGTGATCTCGCGCCGTTTTTCGTGTGTTCACTCTCCTGCCGCACCGTCGTGTACAAGGCGCTGCTCGTCGGCACGGAGTTGCCGTCGTTCTACGCGGACCTGCGCTCGCCGCTGTTCGAGACCGCGATGGCGGTCTTTCACCAGCGCTACTCGACCAACACGCTGCCGAGCTGGCCGCTCGCCCAGCCGTTCCGCTTGCTGGCCCACAACGGCGAGATCAATACGCTGTGGGGCAATCGCAACGCGATGCGCGCGCGCGAGCCCGCGCTTGCCGCTCCGGTGTGGGAGAACGACGTCGAGCTGCTGAAGCCCGTGATCTGGGCAGAGGGCAGCGACTCCGCGAGTCTCGATGACGTCTTCGAGCTGCTCGTGCGCTCAGGACGGGATCCCGTGCACGCGCTCATGATGCTGATTCCGGAAGCGTGGGAGCGCGTCGCCGACTTGCACCCGGCGCTCCGCAGCTTCTATGAGTATCACGCGGGATTGATGGAGCCGTGGGACGGGCCGGCGGCCCTCGCATTCACGGACGGCGTGATTGCGGGCTCGGCGCTCGACCGCAACGGGCTGCGGCCCTGCCGCTACAAGTTGACTCGCGACGGCGTCGTGATTGCCGGCTCAGAGGTCGGCATCGTCGACCTCGACCCCGCGAACGTCGTCGAGTCCGGCAGATTGGGACCGGGTGAGGTGCTCGTCGTCGACACGGCCCGCAAAACCGTGCTGCGCAGCGACGCTGCAAAGACCGAGGTGGCACTGCGCTCTCCGTACGCCCGCTGGTCAGGTCGCATCGTCCGCGAGCTTCCGACGGAGATCGGCGCACTCGGTCCGGCATTGCCAACCGAAGAGTTGACCGCGCGCCAGCACGCGTTCGGCTACAGCTACGAGGATCTGCGCCACGTCATGACGCCGATGGCGTCCGCCGGTCAGGACGCTATCTGGAGCATGGGTGACGACACGCCGATTCCGCCGCTGTCTCGTACATCGCAGAGCCTGTACGCCTATCTGCGGCAACGCTTCGCGCAGGTCACGAACCCGGCGATCGATCCGCTGCGCGAGCAGCGCGTGATGTCGCTCGTCATGTATCTGGGGCGCCGGGGTTCGCTGCTCGCGCAGCGTCCGGGCCGGCGCAGTTTGCTGCGCGTCGAGCATCCGGTTCTGCTGGCCGAGGAGATGGCCGCAGTGCGGCGCGCTGCCGGTTCGGAGCTCGCGACGGTGAGCGCGGTGTGGGAAGCAGCGGCCGGTCCGGAAGGTTTGGCCCGCGCCCTGGACAGGCTGAGCCGTGACGCCGTCGCTGCAGTGCGGCGCGGTGCGACGATCCTGGTTGTCAGCGACCGAGACGCCGATCGCGGCCACGCTCCGATCCCGATGCCACTCGCGATTGGCGCGGTGCATCAACGTCTCGTGCACGCACGTCAGCGCGTGCGCGTGGGACTCGTTGCCGAGGCAGGCGATGCATGGGATGTGCATCACCTGGCCGCACTCTTCGGGTATGGCGCGGAAGCCGTGCATCCGTGGCTCGCGCTGCAATCTCTGCGATCGATTAAGAACGAGCCGGACGAGGAGCCGTCCGCCGAAAAATTCCGTGGCGCGGCGGAGAAGGGCCTGCTGAAGATTCTCTCCAAAATGGGGATCTCGACACTCCAGTCCTACGCCGGCGCACAGATCTTCGAGGCGCTCGGGCTCGGCGCCGAGGTGATCGAAAAGTGTTTCACCGGCACCGCATCCGTGATCGGGGGAATTGGCTTCACCGAGATCGCGGAAGATGTGCTGGCGCGGCATCGAGCCGCCTACGGCGAGGGATCGTCACCGGGTGTCTTGCCGGATCACGGCAGGGTTCGCTATCGCCGCGACGGCGAGGACCACGGCTGGTCACCCACCATCGTTCGCGCACTGCAGGACGGCCAGTTTGAGGGGTTCGCCGATCGCGTACGTGCTCGCGCCCCAGCCGGACCTCGCGACCTGCTCCAGTTCCGCGAGCAGACACCGATTGCAATCGAGCAAGTCGAGCCGGCCGAAGACATTCGCCGCCGCTTCATCTCGAGCGCCATGTCGCTCGGCGCGCTGTCTCCCGAAGCGCATGCAACGCTCGCGATCGCGATGAATCGCATGAATGCGCGCTCGAATTCCGGAGAAGGCGGAGAAGATCCGGCGACGTATGCGTCACGGTCCGACGGAGATCGCGCCGACAACCGCATCAAACAGGTCGCGTCCGGCCGGTTCGGCGTGACCACGGCATATCTCGTCCGCGCCGACGAGCTCGAGATCAAGATCGCCCAGGGCTCCAAGCCGGGCGAAGGCGGACAGCTCCCCGGCCACAAAGTCACCGACTTGATCGCCCGGTTGCGGCATGCCGTGGTCGGCATTCCGCTGATCTCGCCGCCGCCGCATCACGACATCTACTCGATCGAGGACCTCGCGCAGCTCATCCACGATCTCAAGCAGGTGAATCCGGCGGCACGCGTCGGCGTGAAGCTCGTCGCGGAGGCCGGCGTTGGCACGGTGGCCGCCGGCGTCGCCAAGGCATACGCCGACTATGTCTTGATCTCAGGCCACAACGGCGGGACGGGCGCTTCGCCGCTCTCGTCGATCAAGCACGCCGGCTCGCCGTGGGAGCTGGGCCTGGCAGAGACCCAGGCGATTCTGATGCGGAATGGTCTGCGCGAGCGGATCGAGGTGCGCGTGGATGGCGGTCTCCGCACCGGCCGCGATGTCGTCATCGCGGCTTTGCTGGGTGCCGAGGCCTTCGGGTTTGGGACGGCGACGGTGGTGGCGCTGGGGTGTGCCATGGCGCGGCAGTGTCACCTGAACACCTGCCCGACGGGCATCGCGACCCAGCGCCCCGATTTGCGCAAGAAGTTTAAGGGTACGCCGGAGCAAGTGATCGCGTACTTCACGTTCATTGCCGAACAAGTGCGGACCATCCTGGCGTCACTCGGTGTGCGCCGGCTCGATGAGGTGATCGGCCGCGTCGAATTACTACAGCGCGCAGAGCGCACCGAAACTGCGCGGGCGCAGTCGCTCGATCTGTCATCCGTACTCGCGCCGCCCGCCGAAGCGCTGGCGCCGCGCCGGCGTACGGTCGACCGCAATCACCGCCCGGGGTTGGTATCGCTCGATGCCGAGATCCTCGAGCGCGGCGAGTCGTTCGACGGCACGTACAAGATCGGGAACCATCACCTCACCGTGGGCGCGCGGATCGCGGGACAAATCGCGCGCGTTCGGGGCAACGCTGGACCAGCCAAACCGATGCGTCTGCGGTTCAGCGGCAGCGCGGGTCAGAGCTTCGGCGCCTTTACGCTGCCGAACATGCAGCTCCATCTCGAAGGGGAGGCGAACGATCACGTCGGTAAGGGACTCTGCGGCGGCGAAATCGTGATTCGGCCCTTCCGCGGCGCAGCCTATGCTGCGGACGGAACGCCACACGTCCTGCTCGGCAATACCGCCCTCTATGGCGCGACTGCCGGCTCGCTGTTTGCCGCGGGCAGCGCCGGGGATCGGTTCGCAGTCCGCAATTCAGGCGCCGTGGCTGTGATCGAAGGCGCGGGCGACCACTGTTGCGAGTACATGACCGGCGGCGTGGTGGTCGTGCTCGGCCCCGTGGGCCGGAACTTCGGGGCAGGAATGTCGAACGGCGTCGCGTACGTGCTCGACGAGCGGGGCCTTCTGGAATCGCGCTGCAATCTGGAGATGATCGCCATCACGGAGCTCAAGTCCGTGGACGATGGGCGGCTGCGCAAGCTGCTGCACGAGCATTTGCAAAAAACCGGTAGCCCACGGGCGCGCGCGATCCTCGCGCAATGGAGCTCGTACCGCCTGCTGCTCCGGAAGGTCGCGCCACCGCTCGTCGTCACCGCAGCCGAAGTTGCGATGGAGAGACCAATCAGTGTAGTCTAGGCGTCATGGCAACGCCCCTGCCGACGAAGTTCAAGATCGGTCTCGTACAGATGAGCATGAGTGCCGATCCAGAGGCGAATCTCACCAAGGCGGTGGCGCGCATCAAAGAAGCGGCGCGGCAAGGCGCCGCTCTTGTTTGCCTGCCGGAGCTCTTCCGCACCCAATACATCGGCCAGCGCGAAGATCACGCATTGTTCGATCTCGCCGAAGCGGTCCCCGGGCCGAGCACTGAGAAGCTCGGGCGTGTCGCGCGCGACGCCGGCGTCGTGGTGATCGCATCGCTGTTCGAGCGCCGCGCGCCCGGCTTGTATCACAACACCGCGGCCGTCATCGACGCCGATGGGAAGGTCAAAGGTATCTACCGGAAGATGCACATCCCGGATGATCCCGCGTATTACGAGAAGTTCTATTTCACCCCCGGCGATCTTGGCTTTCGCGCGTTCGACACGAAGGTCGGTCCGATTGGCACGCTCGTTTGCTGGGACCAGTGGTATCCGGAAGGCGCCCGGCTCACCGCACTGCAAGGCGCAAACATCCTTCTCTATCCCACCACGATCGGCTGGCATCCCGCCGAGAAGGAGCAGTATGGACCGCAGCAGCTCGATGCCTGGAAGACGATCCAGCGCAGCCACGCGATCGCAAACGGCTGCTGGGTCGCGGCCGTGAATCGCGTTGGCTTCGAGCGGCTCGATGGCCAGGGGGCAGGCATCGAGTTCTGGGGACACTCGTTCGTCTGCGATCCCTTCGGCGTCGTGGTGGCGGAGGCCGGCGAGACCGAACAACTCATCATTGCCGAGGTGGACCTCGCCCGCATCGAGGAAGTGCGCCGCAACTGGCCGTTCCTGCGCGACCGCCGCACCGACGCGTACGACGGTATCCAGCACCGGTTCCTCACTGACTAATTCGCCGCTCTATCGCATGCCGGCCGAGTGGGAGCGGCATGCAGCGACCTGGCTCGCCTGGCCGCACAACGCCAGCGACTGGCCGGGCAAGTTTCCGCCAATCCCATGGGTGTACGGCGAGATCGTCAGGCATGTGGCAGCCGGCGAAATCGTTCGGATCCTCGTCAACTCACGGGTCCAGCAAGCGCAGGCCAGCAGAATTCTCAAGAAGGTCGGCGTGGATCTCGCCCGCGTCGACTTTCTGCGCTTCCCGACGAACCGCGGCTGGACCCGGGATTGCGGGCCGATCTTCGTCCGCACCACCGGTGCGAAGCCGCTGCTCGCCGTCGCGCGCTTTCACTTCAACGCGTGGGCGAAGTACAGGGATTGGAAGAAGGACGACAGGATTCCCGAGCTGGCGGCGAAGCGATTCAAGCTGCCGCTGATCAACGCCAAGATGGTGCTCGAAGGCGGGAGCATCGACGTCGATGGTCGCGGCACTCTGCTCACGACCGAAGAATGCCTGCTCGATACGAAGGTGCAGGTGCGAAACCCCGGGTTCACTCGTCAGGACATCGAGGCGGTGCTGCGCGACACACTCGGCGTGACGAACACGCTGTGGCTGGGCAAAGGCATCGCGGGTGACGATACGCACGGTCACGTCGATGACATCTGTCGCTTTGTGAGTTCGGGAACGGTGGTGCTGTGCCGGGAAGACAATGCGAAGGACGTGAACTACAGACCGCTCGCCGAGAACCGCGAGAGACTCCAGGGAAAGGGCATCGAGGTGATCGACCTCCCGATGCCCAGGCCGCTCTACTTTGACGGCGTCCGCCTGCCCGCCAGTTATGCAAACTTCTACATCGCGAACGCCGCCGTCCTGGCTCCGACCTTCAACGATCCCAACGATCGAACCGCCCTCGGAATTCTTGGCGAGTGCTTCTCAGATCGGCCCGTGGTCGGGATTCACGCGGTGGATCTCGTCTGGGGGCTCGGCACCCTGCACTGTCTGACACAGCAGGAGCCTGGCCTCACCCCCTGACGACACGTAAACGTCACAACTGCCAAATTTCGACTCGATTGCCCGTGAGAATCGGAATCAGGACGCGATTGCGCTTCGCGTCGTAGCCGATGTCGGCCGGGCTCGGCACCCCGGTGATCACCTTCACTTCCTGGCCCGTCTCGTACGCGGACACGGTCGAATCGGTCCAGCTCGACACTAGGATCCGTGTGCCGGTTACCACAACGCCGTCGAAGCCGCCGGCGCCCTTGGCGATGACGCGAGGCGCACGATCCCCCGGCTTCCACGCGAGCACCGATTTGGTCGGCCCAAACGAGACGATGATGAACCGTTTGCCGACGGGGTCTACGGTAATCCCGTTCGGCCAGCCGAGGCTGTCGCCCCGCGCAGCGACTGTCACCTTGCGGTCAGGACCGATGCGGAACACGCGGTCCGGTCCCGGGTGCAGCACGTTGCCCACGTCGTCGAACCGAATCCCCGTATCGGTGACGTAGATCGCGCCGGTGGTGGCGATTGCGATGTCATTCAAGAAGACGGCCCCCGCGGTGTCGAGCCTGACGCTGTCCAACGGGGCCCCAGTCCGCGCACTGAACGCGCGTATCCTGTCGATGTCTGTCACCCACAGCGTGTCCCCGGTCACCGCCAGGCCCTTCGGCGCACTGAGCGTCACACCGGCACGGCCACCTTCGATGAACTTGAGGTTCTCGATCGCCCCGTCGGGCCGCACGCGGCTGATGAAACCGTTGTTGTCCTTCGCCGTCGGGCTGCCGTTGATGTTGGACACGAAGTAGATGTCCTGCGTCGAGTCGTGCAGCACCGACTCCGGCGAGGAGAAGCCGGCCACCGTCAGGATCCGAGTGGCGCCGGGCGCGGCGGGCGGCGGCGGCACGACGCGCGCGGTATCGGCCGCGACGGTGTCGGCAACGTGAGCGCCCTGCCGCTTCCGATCGAGGGGCTGGCAGGCCGCTGCGACGGCAAGGGTCGTACAGAGCACGGTCGCTCTCATCAGGGCTCTTCCTCCTCGGCCAGGGCCGCGATGTGTCGCAAGACGCGCTCGTGGATGGCCGCGACGATGCGGCCTGCGGGCAGTGTCCAATAGCGCTGAGGGAACATATCCACGACGTACGCCGTGCGCCCCTCGAGGCGCGTACGGCCGCCCGGCAGCGGCGTGAGCCGGAACTCGCCGTGGGTCGCGCGAAAGTAGCCGCCCAAGTGCGGCGGATGCAGGTCACGATACGGACTCCACTCGGACATCGGCGGCGCCTGCTCGGTGATGTCGAATGCCAGCAAGCGATTCTCCTCCCACGCCGTAATCGGCTCGACGAAGCTCCCCGTCGTGAAGTCGCAGTGGCGAATTGCTCCAACGCCGCGGCCGTCGATGCGTGCGCGCATCGGCGCCGCGACGCCCGCGCGGAACAGCGCTTCAGTGGGTGCCGGCAGGTCGGGGAATGAGACGACGTGACGCCATACGACTTCCGGAGGCGCCGCAATTTCGACGACCGTTAGGACCTCATGGACGGGCGGCTCGACGCGGGGCTCGACGCCGATGAAGAGCGGGACGATGAGCGCCATCCCCGCTCCCGCGCCCGCGTGCACACCCCGCCGGGCAATCATCCGTCCCAGGACAGCACCGGGGAACGCGATGGCCAACGCGATGGGGAGTGCCATCGCCACGCAGACGACGCCTTCCAAGGCGAAGACGACGAGGGCGCCGGCCGCGATGGTGACGCTGGCGAGGGCAATCATGATCGACTGCCCGGCAGGGCGCGAATAGTTGTAATTGTAGATGTACGAGCTGATGTACCCGATCGTGAAGGGCACGCCGAGGAACAGCCCCGTCGAATAGCTGCGCCGCAGGTAGATCCCGACGCCCACGGTGACGAGCGTGATTCCCAGCGAGGCGGCCACACCGAGCATCGCACTCTTGAGCCGCTCGTCGACGGCCGGGGGCGGCAGCTCGACCGGCCACTCGACCCGGGAGGCCGACGGCACGAGCGACAACACCGCCATCAGGACGAAGTTCAGCAGCGGCACGAAGAACATCAGCGCGGTCCACGGACTCGAGCCGGCATCGACGGCCCGGCGCATCGTCATGCTGACGCCGATCCATACGAACGGAAGCGCGATCGCCACCATCAGTGGCGGCAGCCACGATGGAGCGCCGCGCAACAGCTCATAGCGGGCGCTCCACAACGGATTCGCGTAATCGAGTGGAGTCCAGAATCTGCCGGCGAACGTCCACACCAGCAGCCCATCGACGGCGTACTTGAATGCCATCAGGCCGGCGCCGTGCCGGAAATACGTCCCGCGACTGACGGGGTCGCGGAATCCAAACCAGAGGCGCAGCCAGCGCGAGAGCATTTAGGCTCTGGTTTCCTCGAGCTCCTTCTTCCGGGCTTCCGTTATCTTCGCCGCGATCTCCGGCGGCGCATCCTGATAGACGTGGAATTTCATCTTGTACGTGCCGCGGCCGTGGGTGATCGAATGCAGTGTCGTTGCGTAGCGATCGAGCTCCGCCTCGGGGACGAGCGCTCTCACCTTGGTCAGCCGGCCGTCCTTCTCCGTGCCCATGATCTGCCCGCGCCGGGAGGAGATGTCGCCCATCACGGCGCCCTGGTACTCGTCGGGGGTCCAGACTTCGATCTCCATGATCGGCTCGAGCAGCACGGGTCGCGCTGCCGGGCTCACGTTTCGGAACGCCAGGATGCCGGCCATCTTGAACGACATTTCATTTGAGTCGACGTCGTGGTAGGAGCCATCGTACAGCTCCACCTTGAAGTCCACGACGGGATAGCCCGCGACAGGTCCCTTGTGCGCGGCCTCGACAACGCCCCGCTCGACGGCCGGGATGTACTGCCGCGGGATGACACCGCCGACGATTTCGTCCACGAACTGCACGCCCGACCCACGTGGCAGCGGTGCGATCCGAATCCAGCAGTCGCCGTATTGACCGCGGCCACCCGTCTGTTTCTTGTGTTTCCCTTGTCCCTCTGATTTGCCGCGGAACGTCTCACGGTAGGCGACTTTGGGCTTCGTGGTCTGCGCGTGCACGCCGAATTTGCGCGCCAGACGCCCCACCACGATCTCGAGATGTCGCTCGCCGAGACCACGGATAAGGGTCTGTGCCAGCTCACCGTTGTACTCGTGATGGAACGTGGGATCCTCCTCGTGCAGCTTGTGCAGACCCGTCGAGAGCTTGTCCTCTTCTCCCCGCTGTTTCACTTCCACCGCCACCGTAATCACCGGCTCGGGGAACGGGATCTTCGGCAGGACGAGACCTTTGTCCTTGGTCGACAGGGTGTCGTTGGTGTGGGTGTCGCGCAGCTTCGCCACCACGCCGATGTCGCCGGAATGCAGCTCGGGAACCTCGATCCGATCCTTGCCGATCGCGACGCAGAGGTGGTTCAGTTTCTCCGCGACTTCCCGCGGTGCATTCCAGATGTCCTGTCCGTTCTTGACGGCGCCTGAGTAAATGCGGAAGAGCGTGACGTCACCAACGTGCGGCTCAGAGACCGTCTTGAAGACCTGCGCCGCGAGGGGACCCGAGTCGTCGGCCTTCAGCGTCTGGCGTTCCGCGCTGCCCCACTTCTGCGCCTCGACCGGCGGCCGCTCAGTCGGCGCGGGACACAGCTCGACGATCTTCGTGAGCAGCGCGCGGGTGCCGTAGGTGAGCTCGGCGGCGCCGCAGAACAGCGGGAAGAGCTCCCCGCGCGCCATGCCGGACTTCATGGCGGCGATCGCTTCGTCGCGTCCGATCTCTTCCCCGCCGAGGTAACGCTCGAGCAGCGTGTCGTCCGTCGCGGCGATGCTCTCGATCAGCTCCTGCGAGTACTTCTCAAAGCGGTCCTGGTACTCGTCCGGGACGTCGACCTCGTCGTATTCGCCGGCCTTCGTGCCCTTCTTGTAGAGGTGCGCCTTCTTCGAGAAGAGATTGATGATCCCGTGGAATTCGAGGCCTTCGCCGACCGGGATCTCCACAGGAATCACTTTGGGGGTGAGCTGTTCTTTGATCTGCGTGAAGACGCGCTCGAAGTTGGCGTGCTCCTTGTCCATCAGGGAGACGAAGAACAACCGGGGAAGCGAGCGGCGCTCGCAATAGTCCCAGACCTTCTCGGTCCCGACTTCGACGCCGGCGGTCGCGGACAGCACCACCACTGCGGAGTCCGCTGCGTAGACGCCCGCGAGCGCATCGCCGGTGAAGTCGAGATATCCGGGGGTGTCGATCAGGTTGACCTTCGTGTCCATCCACTCGGCGACCGCGATGGCGAGATTGATGGAGTATTTGCGTTCGATTTCGTCTGCGGTGTAATCGGTGAGGGCCGTGCCGTCCTTTACAGATCCATGTCGTTTGCTCGTTCCGGCCACGAACGCCAGGGCATCGACCAGGGAGGTCTTGCCGCTCGCGCCGTGGCCCACGACGGCCACGTTGCGGATCTCCGGAGTCTTGTACACGCGCATACAGCGCTACTCTCCTGCGAGGGGGAAGGAAATATGACGGAGGGGTGAAATGAGGGCTAGGCTATGCAACGGGGGTCAGGACCGAAGGTCCCAACCCCCGTTGCCTACTACCAGTCTTTGCAGGTCCTACGGTTCTGCAGCTTCCATCTCATGATCCGCCACGTCGTCATGATCTTGATCCTCTTCCCTCACATGCTCGACTAGCCTGTGCAGAATCTGGATACTTCGCAGATTCAGCGCGAGGGCCGTGACGCTGTCTCCCGACGCGAGCGCGGCGTTCGCCTGCGTCCGCAAGTCCTTCACGTGTGCCAGCAACGCCCTGATCCGTGGCGCATCCTTGTCGCCCAGGAATCGCTCGATGCGCGCGATTGCGGTATCAGCCGCGGCACCAGTCCGCGCGGGCGCATCCGGGAACAGGACGATCACGGCCGCGAGCACCGACCGAAATGCGAGCTGGCGATAACTGCGGGCCTTAGCGGTGTCGCCTGCTTCCCGCGCCATGAATGCCGAGTCACGATAGGCGCGCGCCTTCGCAAGGTCGGCAAGGGCGGTGGCATTGTCGGTGGTGCGCAGCGTGTCGAGCAGTCGTCTGAACAAACCCTCGCACGACATGCCGTTGCTCTCCGACGCCGGCGAGGCCACGACGTTGTCGGTGATGACCTGCGCGCTCTGCGCGAGCGCGATCTCGTTCGCGGTGGTGCTCGTGGGATCTTGATTGCACGCCGCCACGAAAAGGAGGGAGGCGACGGCAAGCGTCAATCGCTTATGCATCAGCGTGCTCCGGGGAAGAAGTCTGGCCGTGTGACGCTGAAGTCTAGACCGCGTTAAGGTTCGGGCGGAAGAGGAGTTGACGGCGTCGGAGGACCCGTCGGAGCGTGACGCGGCTCACCGTGAGCGACGGGCGCGAGTCGGAGCGCGGCGAGACCGGCGAGCACCATGACCGCGCCCGCAAGCGCGAACGACGTGTTTCCATTCACGACGTCGTACACGGTTCCGATGACGGGTGGACCCGCCGTTCGGCCCAGCGCTCCGATGGCCTGTGCCGCTCCGAGTACTGTGCCCTGCTCATTGCGCTCCGCGTACACAGACACTAGGCCCGTCGCCGCGGGGGAGAATACGCTGTTCGACAGCGCCAGCACGAACGTCCAAGCGTAGAGCAGTGCTGATGTCGGCAGGAGAGGAACGACGGCGATCGACAGCGCCATCCCAAAGGTTCCGACGACGACGAGCGCACGCTCCCCCGACCAGCGCACGATTTTTCCAAAGAAGTAGCCCTGCACTGCCGCGGCTGTGACTCCGATGATCGTGAAGAGGATCGCGAGCTCGCGCTCCCGCCAACCCAGTACCCGGCTCGCATGCAGCGGCAGCACAACCGTGTACCCCGCGAACGCGAACGGCACCAGCGCCCAAACCGACAGGAGCGGACGGAGGCGAGGGCGCGAGATCGCCTCGCCAATGTGTCCGAGATCAAAGAGCGAGCGCCGCACGCGATGCTCGTGCGCGAGCGATTCCGGCAGGATGAAATAGGCCGACACGAAATTCGCGAGCGAGAGACCGACCGCGACGAGCCCCGGGGCCGTGGCGCCGAGGTAGTGCGCCGAGAATCCGCCGATGGCCGGCCCAATGCTGAAGCCGATGCCGAACGCGGCGCCGACAATGCCCATGCCGCGCGACCGCTCCGCCGGGGACGTGATGTCCGCTATATAGGCCTGGGCCGCGGAAATGTTGCCGCCCGCAAATCCCGAGACCACGCGCGACAGGAACAACACCCAGTACGATCCGGCGAACGCGAACAGCGTATAGCCGACCGCGTTGACGAGCATCGTCGTCAGCAGGACCGGCCGGCGGCCGATGCGGTCGGAGAGTTTGCCGAGCAATGCCGTCGCGACGAACTGCATCAACGAGTAAACGCCGATCATCGCGCCGTACCCCAGCCCCGCCGCGCCGAAGCGTTGCGCGTAATACGGCAAGATCGGCAAGACAATTCCGAATCCGATCAGGTCGATCAGGACCGTAAAGAAGATGACGCCGACACGGGCGCGGGATGCGGACCGGAATGTTTGCTCAGGCATGCGCGCTCGATTCGATCTGCCGCGGGAAACGGGCGTCGAGGATTGTGCGAATGGCAGTCGCCCCCAGAATCAGCGCGCCGCCGATCAGTGCTGCCGGACCCGGCCGTTCTCCGTGAACGAGCCACGCCCAGATCGGATTCAGCACCGGCTCGATTAAGAGAAAGAGCGCGACCTCGAGCGCGCGCAATCGCGGCACCGCGCTCGCGAGGAACAGATACGGAATGCCCAGCTGAAAGATCCCGAGAAACGCGACGACGGCCCAATCAACCGGGCGGCCCGCGACCAGCGGCTGCGCCATGACGAGAGCGAAGAGACTGGCCATCAGGTTGCCAGCTGCCGCCGCGCCGGCCACGGAGGCGCCCCGCGCTGCGAGCCAGCGATATCCGATCACAGTGAACGCCCACGTCACCGCACAGATCGCGGCCAGCGTGTTTCCCAGCGCCGGATTCGGAGCAGTCGTCGACGGCCGGTCGGAACCAAGAAAGAACAGGCCCAGCCCAACGGCCATCGCCGCCATCTGCGCGATGTCGCGCCGCGTGGCGTGCTCGCCCAAGAGCAGCGGCGCGAGCAGCAGAATGAAGAGCGGGCTCGTCGACTGCAAAAAGATCGCGCTCGCGGCGGTCGTGTGTTTGTTCGCCTGCACATACAGCAGCGTCGTTGCGGCATAAGCGAACCCGACGATGACGGTACGCCACGTCCAGGCGCGGCGCGCCTCGGGCAGCAAGGTGAGGATGGCGATCAGCGCGAACGCCGCCCGAAACGCGGCCAGCTGCCATGCCGCGAAGCCGCACCATTTGATGGCCGCACCGCCCGTCGAGAACAGGACGGCGGCCGCCACAACTTTGGATCTGGGGGTCATGGGAGCGAGGAATATATTACCGCTCCGATGGAGGTTCAGGTGTTTGGCGTCCGAAAGAGCGCGGACACGCGCGCCGCGTTGCGGTTCTTCGCGGAACGGCGCATCAAGGTGCACTTTGTAGACCTGAATGAGCGCGCCGCCGCAGTCGGGGAATTGCGCCGCTTCGCGCAGAAGTTCGGCGTGGCCGCACTGATCGATCGTGATTCGCGCCGCTTCGGTGAGCTCGGCCTTCGCTCGGCGACACTCAGCGAGGAACGCTGGCTGGAGAAGCTCAGTCTGGAGCCGTTGCTGTTGCGCATGCCGCTCGTGCGCAACCAGAACCAGCTCACTATCGGCGCCGCGCAGGAGACCTGGAACGCCTGGTACGCATCCACAAAGTCCTGACGCTCGCGCTATGCGCGAGTTGCGCGACCACAGGCGCCAGGCGCGTGGCTAACATCGACCTGCGCGCCGTCGATTCGCTGTTCCGCGCCTACACCGGTACCACGCCCGGCGCGAGCGTGATCGTCATCAAGGACGACGAGGTGGTGCTGCGCCGTGCCTACGGCCTCGCCGATCTGGAGCACGGCATACCGGCCACTCCCACCACCGACTTCCGGCTCGCATCGCTTTCGAAGCAGTTCACGGCCACTGCCATCATGCTGCTGGTAAGGGACGGCAAGCTTCGCTACGACCAGCCGGTGTCGGAGATTATCCCGGAGCTGCCGCCCGCCACGCGCGCCGTCACCATCCGACACTTCTTGAACCACACATCGGGAATCTGGGATTACGAAGTCCTCGTACCCGCAGCGCGCACCGCGCAGCTCGATGATCGCGACGTGCTGGCGCTCGTCGCAGCGAAGGACTCTCTCTATTTCCCGGCGGGCAGCGCCTATCGCTACAGCAACTCCGGCTATGTGCTGCTCGGGATGATCATCGCGCGCGTTTCGGGAATGCCGTACCCCGAATTCATGCGGAGGCGAGTCTTCGAGCCATTGGCAATGAGCGCGACGGTGGCGCACGTCGAGGGCAAGGATACGGTCCCTCAGCGCGCGTACGGGTATTCGCCCAGCGGCGGAACGTTCATACAAACGGATCAGAGCGTCACCAGCGCCACGTTGGGCGACGGCGGCATCTACGCGAATGTCGACGACCTGACGCGATGGGATCGCGCGCTGTCGACCGCAGGCCTCGTCGACTCAGCGACGCTCGCGCTTGCCACCACGCCGCCGGTGCTGCCCGCGGGCGCGACGACCGAATATGGGTTCGGGTGGTTTGTCGATAGCTATCGTGGCGAGAAGCGGTGGCGCCATACCGGTGAGACGAGCGGCTTCCGAAACGCGATCCAGCGCTACCCGAACCGGCGCCTGACCATCGTGATCCTCACCAATCGCTCGAGCGGTGAACCCGAGGCGATCGCCGAGCGGATCGCCGATCAGTTGCTCTTCCGCTAACGCTCGATGCGGTAGCCGAACGTCCGCACCGTGACGATGTGGCGCGGGTGGGCGGCGTCGGGCTCCAGCTTGCGCCGCAACATCGCGACGTGGGTGTCGACCGTGCGGCTCATGACGTCTTCGGCATAGCCCCAAACTTCGCGTAACAGCTCGAGGCGGCTGGCGACGCGTCCGCCACGCTTGAGTAGCGCGACGAGCAGCGCGTATTCCTTCGGC
>Ga0209235_1000636_pt1 | contig 18038 bp, 18 predicted proteins | sample GraSoi013_1_20cm_4_FD_185817 | JGI IMG/M metagenome (GOLD analysis project Ga0209235, IMG submission 185817) | Grasslands soil microbial communities from the Angelo Coastal Reserve, California, USA - Sample 09_25_2013_1_20cm (SPAdes) (version 2) | ecosystem: Environmental > Terrestrial > Soil >... | reverse complement strand
AAGGCCGCCGTCGCGATGCCGACCGCCGCTCCCGCGGCAGCGCCGCCCGCCGAAAAGAAAAAAGAGGAAAAGAAAGAGGAAAAGAAGGAAGAAGAGAAAGTCTCCGAGGAAGAGGCGGCCGCGGGCCTGGGCGCGCTCTTTGGCTAGGCCGAGGCCCGCCCGCACCCTTTTTCCATTTCTTCGAGCGCGAGCGGGAGCGCTGGTGCATCAGGCGGCGCCTCTCTTCGCCGCTTCCTGTGCCCGCTTGCTCCGCTCCTTCGCCGTCAGGCCGGTCGCTCGCTCGAGGAACGTGTTGTACGCCTTGATCGTGTCCGTGGCGATGTGGTCCGCCACACCGGTCTTCATCGACGTGTCAACGAAGAGCTTCTTGCCGTCGGTCCACGCGACCATCTTCTCGAGGGCCCCGTACGACACGATCACCTTCGCGCCATCCGTCCCGACATCGCCGAACACGTCCGCGGCGATCTTTCTCAGGCCGTCGCCCTCCAGGATCTTCCCCGTGCCCCGCTTCAGCTCGTAGTCGCGCATTCGGATCGAGATTCCCGAACCTCGGGCCTCGCATGAACGTTACGCTTCGAGTACCGCGAGCGGATCGGACGACGTCAGCATGAACGGCTGGGCCTCGCAATAGGTCTGCCACACGCCCTGACAGGCGCACGACAGGTCGGCGAAATCGTCCCGAAGGCCGAGAGAGAATTCTTCGATCGCGTTCACGACACGGTGATCGCAGGTTCCGCAATTGTGGGCCCCGCGGATCTTGCCGCCGGCGGTCGGATGACTCTTCACGTGCGCGTTCAGATCTCGCGTCCGTTCGAGGACTTCGACGACGGACCAGAGCCACGGGGGGCGGTACTCGCCGCGGCGGAAGAGGCGGTCGACGATCGTGCGGCTCTGCACATTCACCGGGTTGAAGGAGATCGTGTCGCTGTACGGATCCGCCTCGTGTCCCGATCGGACCGCGTCCTCGATCGCCTCTCGCTCCGTCAAGAACGGCGGCTTGATCAGGAGGTACGTCTTCACGGTCGCCCCGAGTTCGTGAGCGAGGGACGCGGCCCGGGCATGCTCCTTGAGGCCCCACACTTTGTTCACGGCGTATTTGAGGACGTTCTCGTTCGTCGACTCGAGACCGAGTGCGATCTCGAGTTCGTCGACGAATCGCATCGCATGTTCGAGCTGGTCTCGGCGCAACAGATGAGCGAGCGTCTCGACGATGACCTTGTCGCAGCGGTCGCCGAGTTCCTTCAAGATTCGCTCCCGGACCTCGGGGGAGACCTCGTGGTCGTCGAAGAAGTTCCCGGACGTGTAGACCTTCACCAGGGGCTGCCCCTGGTGTTTCTTGAGGACGACGTCGAGTTGGTGGCCGATGTCTTCGGGGGCGACCTCCTGGGCCACATCGTTCACGTAGCCGCACATCGAACAACCGCTGGCGCGCGCCCAGTAGCAGCCGCGGGTCCGGAAGATGATCACCCAGGCATCCGCGACCTTCCCGTGGAGGAGGTCTTTCTCCGTCCACGTGGAAATGTATTCTCGCGGGTCGAACTCGCGGGGGCGCCGTTCGTCCTTCACGATCTGCTGCAGCCGCATGGCCCGGCGTCGAACGTCGGAGCCCGGAAAAACCTTTGCGGGGTCAGCGCCGGTCGCGCACCGCGGACAAGCCCATGATCGCGCCGAGCGCGACGAAGACGAATGCGAAAAACCGGAGGCCGAACGCGAGGTCCGGCGCGACCGCGATTCCCGTGGTATAGGAAAGGACCCCGGGCAGGTCTACGAGGAGCTCGTACAACACGAAGAGAGAGATGCCAAACCCCACGAGACCGATTCCGCTCCCGGGGCTCCGGTGGCGATGCGTGATCGGGCTCGTCGAGTAGGCGGTCGCGTAAGAGAGCGGTTTCGCGACCTCGGCGGGCGTCGCGCTGGCGACCGCCGCGGACTCGGGCTTCGGGAGGTCCGCGGGAGCGTATCGTCGGCAGGAATCGCACCACCATCGTTCGTACTGCCCGATCCAACGGAGGGCCGCGCCGCAGTTCGAGCAGGCGTATTTCGACTGGCTGACCGGCGCGTACGCGCGACAATGATAGCAGTACCACCGGCGATACCGGGCGATGTACGTGAGTTCGCGGCCGCAAGTCGGACACGGATGGAGCGCCCTCGTCGGCTCGATTGCGGGAGCGGCGAAAACATCGGGCTGAGATTCGGCAACCGAGACGAGCACGGGGGCTTCAACACGTTCCACGACGGACTCCTGCAAAGGACCAGTTTCGAATGCCTCAGCGATGACCGCCGGTGGGGAGGCCGCTGTCGGCTCTCCGGTTTCCGGTTCCTCCTCGACGGAATGGGCTTCGGATGTCTCTCTCGCAGTCGGCCAGGATTCCCTCTCGACCCCTGCGGTGGGCTCGGTCGCGGCCGGTTCGGCGCGCGATTCCGGTTCCTCCACGCCTTGCTCCTCTTCGGCCTCGCCTTCGAGGGTGTCGAGGTAGCTCAGTAGGCGTTCGCGGAGTGCCTCCTTTGTCCCGGTTGGATCGAGATTGTACGCCTTGCAGAGATCCATGAGCGCGGGCTTCTTGGCCTGAAAGACCTTCAGACGAACGATTGGCGGCCTCGGAGGAGGCTCAGCCGGCTCCGCGTGAGGGAGCTCCTCTTCCACAATCTCTTCGGGCTGCGGCACAGTTGCTGCCGGCGCCTCGTCCACCGTCGCCACGGGCTCTACGGCCTTCTCAATGTCGACCTTCCTTTCAACCTCGACCGGCTTCTCGGCCGGTTCTGTCGTCTCGGGTTCCGTCACGACAACGGCGGGCTCGATTGTTTCGGGCGCAGGCCGAACGTCGACCGGCATCGTGGCTTCGAGCGATTGAATGACCGCGTCGTCCGCCGGGTACGCGTTGCATCGGTAGCAATACTGGCGGTCGTACTGGGCGACGTAGGACAGGATTCCCCGGCAGGTCGGACAGATCTTCGCGCCTCGATCTCCGTACCCCTCCGGCGCATAGTTTCCGCAGGTGTAGCAATAGTGCCGCTGGTATTGCTCGAGGAAAGCGAGCTCGCTACCGCAGGTTGGACAAGGAAGGCTGATCACGCAAACCTGGCGGAGGCCGAGTGCCGCGAATAAAGGCTTTTCCATGATTTCCAAAAATGAGACTCTTCACGTCGCGACAGGACCGACTCGCGCGGAAACCCTTTTACCGAAAGGGACAATGGGCCGCGCGCGCCACCATAGCTCAGTCGGTAGAGCAGCCGCCTTGTAAGCGGCAGGTCGGGAGTTCAATTCTCCCTGGTGGCTTCTCGAAAAGAGTTTAAATCCCCCAATCGCCCTATGGAGGGACGAGATTGTGGCGCCTCCCCCGCGGATCCGCGTTTACCGGGCGGAAGAGAGCTTCGAGTCGCGTCGAACGAAGCTCGCGGCGGACACAAAGATCGATACGAAGGCCCGCACCGCGATCCTCGCGTTCGTCGACCATCTCGGCGCACTGGGCCTCACGGTCCATCGACAGAACTTCTACCTGAGCAACTTGCGGACGCTCGCGCGGCCCCTTGGGCGGTCCTTCGTGAACCCGACGCGCGCGGACCTCGAGCGCGTTCTGGCGAAGATCGAGAAGTCGGACTACGAGTACTGGACGAAGGTCAACTTCCGAACGACCCTCAAGCGGTTCTACAAGTGGCATCTCGGGAACGACGAGGAATACCCCGACGTTGTGCGGTGGATCCGGACGAAGAATGGGGGGAGGGCGCGGGAGAAACTGCCGACGGACCTTCTTACCCCGGAAGAGGTCGATAAGCTCGTGGAGGCGTGCGCGCATCCGCGAGACAAGGCCCTCGTCTGCCTCTTGTACGACTCCGGGTGTCGCATATCCGAGGTCCTCACTCTGCGTTGGGGCCATGTCACATTTGAGTCCTGGGGCGCTGCCCTCACCGTACACGGCAAGACCGGCACGCGGCGGGTCGTAATCGTGGGCAACTCAATCCCCTATCTCCTTGCGTGGAAGGAGACCCATCCGCTCGGAGGAGCGCCGGACGCCCCGGTCTTCGTCGGACTGAACGCCCCCGGCTCCAAACAGGGGGGCGCCGACGAGGCGATGAACTACGCCTCCGCGCGCCGCGTGATCAAGATGGCCGCTGAACGAGGCGGATTGCGCAAGAGGGTCCATCCGCACCTGTTCCGACACACGCGGGCGACGGAGCTCGCGAAGAAGGTCACGGAGGCGCCCCTCGAGGCCCAGATGGGATGGGTCCCAGGGTCGGGCATGGCGAAGGTCTACGTGCATCTGAGCGGGCGCGACCAGGACGCCGCGATCCTGAAGGCACACGGGATCAAGCTCGATGAGGGCGACGAGGACAAGGTCGCTCGGACAAAGCGGTGCCCCCGGTGCGAGGCCGAGAACGCATCGAATGCGAAGTTTTGCCGAAAGTGCGGAATGCCGCTGGAGACGGAGGCGGCGCTCCGGGTGGATGAGACGAGAGAGCACCTGATGACTGCCTTCATGCAACTTGCCGCCGACCCGAAGTTTCAGAGGCTCGTGGCAAAAGCGATGGTGAAGGAACGCACCTGAACGCATCTGAGTCGCCCTTGTCCACTTCGTGAGCCCAGGGTTCGGACCTCATCGGGTTCGCTTTCTCGGTTCGAATTCCGACCGGGCCCCTTCCTCCGTTATCTCGGTTGTGGCCTATCCTTCCACCGCCCCGCGGGCTTCGGGTGACCGGGCTTGGCCCGCCAATTACGCAAGAGTTCATGAGGGGCTCGCCGGCGGACGTAGGCGAGAACATCTTTGAAGGGATATCCCAACAACAGCCCGATCGCTCCGGCTTGATGATGGCTAACGATGGTGCCCTTTCTGGGCGCGTTGATGGCGACGATAATCGGTCCTACCCTGTGCCCGGCGGGGACGAAATGGCGGCGGCTAAGGCAGAGGCCCCTTGCATCGCCGCTTGGTGGTACGTGGCCAGAGTGCTTCTAAATGTTATGTTTGCGTCAAACTCGAGCGTGACTTTCGGCTTTCGGCTAAGCTGGTGTTTCGCGTAGGTCCCCGGCTGGATACTCCTCGCATCGACGAAAAGCCAGCGCGGCAGAGGATCGGGAAAGATCAGAACGGCGATAACGGGGACATGTCCCGTGGAGACCACACCCTGGATGTCACGTGGGGAGAGCGATATTTTCTGTGTCCCAGTCTTCACCTCTAGCGCGTACCCTAACCGGGGGTTGTCTTTGGTCGCGACCAAGTCGGGGACCCCGACAGAGTTCCGGACAATCCGATACTTCTCGTCTTGAAACGTAAGCGCGAGCAGGAGCTGCATCAAGCGTCCGAAACCTTGTGCTTGGTGCTGTGCGTAGAGCTCATCAAGGAGCGCGAGGCTGCGAATCGGATCGACGAGAGATTTTGCTGCTCCGCTCACGAACCAGCCAACCGAGCCCCGGTACGGGAAGACCACTCGAGAGTGTAGTGCACGACCCCCTCTCCTCGAAAGGCGTTTCGCATCGCCACGTCGAACTCCTCGTCGTGCGTGGCAACGATGATTTGCTGTTCCGTCGCGAAGCGACCCAAGATAGAAGCGAGGGCGAGCTTGTGCTCCGCGTCGAGGTTTTGGCTGGGGTCGTCAAGGATGATGAAGCCGAGTGAGTGCGCGAGGACGTTTGACTGTGCGAGGTATACACTTAGGGCGACACAATTCATCTGGGCTGTTGAGAGTCGAGAGCTCGCCAGGCTGCTCCTACCCTCTTGCGATGAGATAGCTCGAATGGAATAGCTGTTCTTCTGAACGCCAGAGGCGAGCTTCTGGGAAATCTCGATACGGAGATCGTCGAAATACGGATGATTGCACAGAGTCCGATAGAATTCCGACATCTGCGCCCGAGTCTCCTGGATGGCGTTTTGAGCCCGCTCTGCAGCGACTGCATTGATCGCCTGAACGATTGATTCCAGAGCCTCCCGTAGGTCGATGAGGTCCTCTGTCTCCGCCTGGAGGCTGTCGGCTTCACTGGCTGCTTCGCCGGAGGGCGCTCTCTTTCGGAGCCTTGCAAACTCCTCCTCCGCCTTCAAGAATTTGCTGAGCGACCGAACCCGATCGACTGTGACATCAACCTGCTGTAGGGCCTCCTCAATGTGCTTTTGGGCATCCTTGAGTCGGTCAAGTTGGGCCACGATTTCTTTCTCTTCTTTCTTGAGTCCCTCAAGAGCGGAGGTCGGCTCTTTCGGCTGGCGCCCAACTAATTCCCGAACCCTCACGAGGACCTCTTCAATGCTTTGGGAAGCCTCTTCCGCCTTCCTCTGAAGCCTTTCCATTTGTATCCGGCTCTCGTCCAAGTCGCGAAGCTTAACCTTACCTTGTTCGACCTGCTGAGTAAGGCGTTCAATCTGCTTTCGTTGCGTCCCTTGAATCTCCTTCTCCAATCGATGAACTAGCGAGGGTGCCGAGATGCTTTGTCGGCAGACCGGGCATAAGCTGGCTTCAGATTCGGCCTTGAAATAGAGCAATGCATCGCTGACGACCCGAGCGTGGACGTCCATGGCTCTGAGAGCCTCGTCCCAGTCAGCCACATCCTTTCTGAGATTGCTCGCCGACCTCTCGAGGTCCGTGAGGCCTCCGACCTTCTGCTCAAGGGTTGCCATGGCAGCTTCCGATTCTTGCAGTTGGCGTCGCGCCTCGTCTAGCTCCCCTCGTAGTCTGGCAATCCTGACGAGGCGATCAGTCGTCTCGCCCACGGGAACCAATTGACCGCGCGCGAGGCGGGCGTGCCGGATCAACTCCTTCGCGCGGCGGGCAAACTTCTCGAGGTCATCAACGGCCGTGATTTCGGGGAGCCTCGCCACGTCAATCGACATGTCTCCGTCAACTCGCAACACCTCGGCTCGGACTTCCCGCGAGATGTTCTTGCCTGTTTCCAAAGTAAGTTCACTTTCAGAGAAACCCAGTTCTATTGCTTCTTCGAGACACTTCGTCCTGTGCCGTTCGAGTTCACTGGCTGCGCCCGTGAGGCGTTCGGTTAACCTTTCCCTTGTTGATTCTATCTCGTCGACGGCCGACGCCAAGAACCTCATCGGGATCGAAGCGAGAACGTCCCTCAGTTTCTCTAAGCCGAAGAGCCTGTCCAGTGCCTCATCGCGGAAGCGAGGCTCCTCGAGAAGAAGGCCGCGGACACTTTCCTGATGGAGGAAGACTGCTCGGTAGAAATCCTCAAAGGTAAGACCTGTGAGGTGGAAGAGGAATGCCTTCGCTTCTTCGTCAACCAACGACCTTCCGCCAGGCAAAGCAACATTCAGGGCAGAACCCCGCTTGGCCACTTTGCGCTCCCGACTAACAACATACCTCTCCCCCGTGCGACTCAACGTGATGCTCGCACGTGCCCGGCCTTCTGGATGTTGCATGTTAACAATTTCGTCATGGGAGGCGTTCTCACGCTCTTGGTACCTCAACTCCCCGAACAGGCACCACTCCACCGCCCGCAAGATGCTGGTCTTGCCCTTTCCATTAAGCCCCGTGAAAATCGTTGCCCCTCGTCCGAAGTCGATTGACATGGGTCGATTCACGCCTCGAAAGCCCTCGACATCGAGGTGGTCAATGGCCAATCTGGAACTCAATTGGTCACCATCCTTGACCGCTTCAACCGAGCTTTGGGCTTCTTTTTGGGCTTCTTCGCGACTTTTTTGATCTCCGCCTCCTCCTTCTTTGCGCGACGCTTCACCGCGCGGATCTTAGACTGCACCACAGTCGTGACGCCCTCCGGGCCCTCCCTTACAAAATTCAGGATGATTTCTCCCCACAAGTCAAGCGCAAGGCGAGGGGCTTTGCGGCGTCGCAACTCAGCCTCGACAAGCGCTCGCATGTCCATTCGGAGAACCTCCACATGCGCCAAGTTGCTCTGTCCCGGCGCTCTTTTGTTTTTCCTCTTTGCTAGGCATTCAGGGGAGAGCCCATAAAGATGGCGTCAACTCGGACTTCGGCCGCGCCGGACGTGCGGATCGGGCCGATATGTTGAGGGAAGTCTTCGAAAGGGTAACGATTCCCCACGTCGCCTAGCTGTAAGGGGCAGGTACTTCACGAGATGGGGGCGCATGTAGGCGGCCTCCCAACGGGTCGCTTTGCTTGTGCAGGAATCGGAGCATCGGCGCACAACCTCTAAGTATGGTCCGATCTTACGGATACACCTAGAGGGATGACGCGACAACGACTGTAGATTTGAAGCTTCAGTCGTGGGACAGAGAGGCTTACTTGCGACTCGTTACCACCAGCGTTCGAGCTGGACAGCGGCACAGGAAGGATGGGGTGAAAGGATGAAAATCCCGTGGAGCCAATTTGCAATCTCAGCTAGGTCTGTCGATTATGCCGATGAACTCACTCACGGCTTGTACAGGGCTGCCGCCGCTACTCGTGAGAACACTCATTCATGCGTTTACGAAACCGGGCGAGAGCGTTCTCGATCCTTTCTGCGGTGGTGGAACGACCGCTATCGAGTCGATTGCTCATGGTCGGTATTCAATCAACTCAGACTTGAATTCGCTCGCCTGTTTCGTAACCCAAGCTCGTGCTTGGCCTCTCGGCCGCAATTCATTTCGGGCCTATCTCCGATGGTTGCGGGACGCGAAGACTGTTCTGAGCTTCTCTAGCTCGGTCGAAGCGGTCCCTTTGGTCGTCTCAGACTTGTATCGCTATGCGCCTTCAACACACGGCATCCTGTTGGTGTTACGCGACTCTGCTAGACAACTCAAGGACGCCGGCGCGAGACGTTTTGCGCTTCTGACCGTTCTCCGGCTAGGAAAACTCGCCTTCGATTGCCGAAAGAATCCTCCCAATCCACGCCTGCTTGCCAATTCATTGGATGCGATTGGCGCAACATATTCTGAGCGGATGGAATCGTACTCCAGGATTTGCCGGAACAGGTGGTCCCAACACACCCGAGGCCGTGCACGGCTGAAGGTCTTCTGCACAGACTCTCTCGGACTTCACCATCGCCTCGGCGATTTGGCGGACAATGTGACATTGGTCCTAACCTCGCCGCCGTATCCACGCGTTCACATGCTCTATCATCGGTGGCAGGTCTATGGCAGAAGAGAGACGTCTCTTCCCTACAGTCTGCTCCAGTTAAACGATGGCATGAGGGCGTCCGGCTATACGATGGGATCAAGGCACAAAGCTGCCGACGGACCATACTTCCGAAGCATTGAGGCAGTCTACAGGGGGTTGGGGCGGGTCCTTTCGGGGAACGTCATCGTCGCTCAGATTCTCGCCTTTGCGGAACCGAAGGTCCAGCTCCCGCTCTTCTGCGAAGCGATGGAACGGGCTGGATTCGTTGAACTCCTACCGAGGGCTGGGACGCGTGACAGAATTTCACGGGCCGTGCCTCACCGCCGCTGGTATGCGTATCTTGCAGGCACTACGCCATCCACGCAGGAGTTCCTCTTCATCCACAGACTTGACTCGCGGAGCCGTTCCGCGACGGTCAACGAATGGACGGGAAAGCATTGATTGCGAGCTAGCGGGGTGAGAATATCCGCGGGAGGGACGCTCAGGAGTTCTGCATGCGCCTGTTTCGGCTTGAGACCGAATCGGAAGTAGTCCAACTACTCCAGGAGAGCCATCTGTGGGATGATAGGGCTTCGTGGAAATCGTATGGTGACATCAATAATAACAGAGGAATCGTTGGGAATCAGCAAAGCTCACCTGTAGCCGCGCTTGTCGAGAAGCTCGTCAACTCAATTGATGCCGTCCTAACAGCCGAATGCCTGAAAAGAGGGATTGATCCCGCCGGTCCTGATGCGCCCCAAACCATGCACGAAGCTGTGAAGGAATTCCTTGGGGTTTACGATGGGCGAATTGAAACAGTTACCGCATCCCAGCGAACCCGGCTGGCGGAACGAGTTCGACTCATCGCTTGCGGAACGCGAGAGCAACCAGCCTACATGATTCTTGACCAAGGAGAGGGCCAGCACCCGGAAGACTTCCCAAGAACGTTCCTCTCTCTCTTACGTGACAACAAGACTCGCATCCCGTTCGTTCAAGGGAAATACAACATGGGCGGTACCGGAGTCTTGCAGTTCGCAGGAACCCACAGCTTTCAGTTCATTCTCTCCAAACGACAACCCGACGTGCCGGCTTCGAACCGAGAGGTTCCCAGCCGGGGATCGTGGGGATTCACCCTAGTTCGCAGGATGGACCCGGGTCCCGATCAGCCTCAGTCCACATATGTCTACCTGGCACCGGGAGGAGAGATTCCCTCTTTCGAAGCAGATTCCATACAGGCAGGACCCGGGCGCTATCCGGAGTTGTATGTCGAGGAGATGATTGCCGGAACTTGTATCAAGCTCTGGAATTACAGGTTCCCGGGTCGGCTCAAGACGCTCGCAACACTCGACTTGCGCTACGCGCTTGAGGAACATTTGCAGGATCCGGCGCTTCCGGTTCGCATCATGGAGAGGCGACCTGGATATCGCGCCCACTACTACGATACCACGATGTCCGGACTTTGTGCCGTCCTGAACGACAACCGGCCCGATATCGAAGTAGGCTTCGACACAGGAACCCCCCTTGAAGTGCCTAAAGTTGGGCGAATCCACATGAGGGTTGTGGTTCTCAAAGAAGACCCAGACAAGACGGCGGAGGAGAAGCACTACCCCGTTGGCCTTTTCTTCAATGTGAACGGCCAAATGCACGGCGCTTTGGGCAAAGACTTCATCATGCGGAGAACGAAGTACGACTATATCGCAGACAGCATCATCGTCATGCTCGATTGCACCTCGCTCCCGACCCGGACCAGGGAAGACTTGTTCCTTGCGTCACGAGATCGGATGCGCCAGATAGATGAGCGCTCGGCAATTGAGGATTCAGTAGTAGCGTATCTGAAGGACCATGCTGGTCTGCGTGAACTAAACGCCCGGAGAAGGCAAGCCCGATTGGCGGCAACTCTCACAGAAGATGCAGCCTCCTCGGTGATACAGGATCTTGTCAGAAGCGACCCGACGCTCGCAGATCTGTTTGGCAAAGGCAAGCGCATCAAAATTCCCGAGGGTCCTCCTGGACCGGTAGAAGCGTACGTGGGCAGGAAATTCCCGACCTACTTTCGGCTCGCGAAGAACCCCCCAGGGGGGCTCGTCAAGATATGTTCACGCAATCGGACCTGTAAAGTCGACTTTGAAACCGATGCGTCCAACGATTACTTCTCTCGCGCCTCCGAACAGGGATCATTGAACGCAATTGGTTCAGCTCACGCTCTGTCGACAAATCTCTGGAACGGCCGTGCCACGTTAAGAGTCGCACCCCTTGACACTAGTAACGTCGGAGATAGGCTGAATGTCGTCGTTCGAGTCGACGACGTTTCAAGGAGTCGACCGCTCGAGTCGAGTTTCGTGCTCGAAGTGGCCGAGGACGAAGAGGAACGAGAGCGGCCCAGCGGGCCAGAGACCCCACCCTCGGGCCCACTGCTAAAGGCGCTCCCGAATATCCGAGAGGTCCTCCGAGATCAGTGGGCACATGTGGGTTTTGATGAAACATCCGCAATCCTGCTAAGATCTGGGGAGGAAGATACTCTTGACGTTTTCATCAATATGGACAACATCTACCTAAGGAACGAAAAGGCCAGGCGGAGGGATCTCAGCCCGGATTTGATGAACTACTGGTTCAAGTACGGAGTCTGCCTCCTTGCATTTGGGATGCTCTACCGGAAACGAGAGGAGAGAAGAAATCAGGGAAACGAGCTAGAGGAAAGCCCTCTTGGGGACTTCGCCGATGAGATAGCCGAAGCATGCAAGGGTGTGGCCATCACCGTCATCCCCGTAATCGCAAACTTGGGCCTCGGTAAGAACCGAGAGACTGCGAAGAGTTAGGTCATTTTGAGGCGAGAAGCAAAACTCTTGATGGACCGATCGATTGACAGTTTGGTCCTTGCCATCGAACACTTCAACCGACCCTATGACAGAGGACGGGCTGAGATCGTATTGAGGAACCTAAACCACGCTTTCGAGATGCTCCTGAAGGCTGCAATCTTGCATCGCGGAGGCAGAATCTGGAAGAGGGGAGAGAAGCAAACGATTGGTTTTGAGAGTTGCATAAACCTATGTCTCTTGGACGAACGGGTCAAGTTTCTTACCAACGATCAGGCCACAGTCCTGAGGTTGCTCAACGCCCTGAGGGACGCTGCCGAGCACCATCTCGTCCTTCTCTCCGAACTTGAGTTGTACTCACACTCACAGGCTGGCGTTACACTATTCGAAGATATCTTGCGCGGGGTCTTTGAAAAGTCCTTGGCAAACTACGTCCCGACGAGGGTCCTCCCTATTTCCACGACTCCCCCAAAAGACCTCTACATGGTCGTGGATGAGAAGTTCAGGCAAGTAAGGGAACTGTTGCGCCCCAAGCGAAGGCAGAAGTTTCAGGCAATGGTCGCGCTTCGCTCACTTGAGCTAATTGATCGCGCGGTGCGGGAGAACCCAAATCAGCCGACAGACCACGAATTGAACGACATCCTAAGAAGCGTCAAGAAAGGTAGACCGTGGCAAAAGCTATTCCCCGGAATTGCGTCGATCAACTTCGCGACGGAGGGAACTGGACTTACAGTCAAACTCAGGATTACTAAAGCTGAAGGTATGCCTGTCAGACTTGTCAAGGAAGGGGAGGAATCGACCGTGATCGCGGTGAAACGTGTCGATGAATTGTCGTACTACAGCCTGGGGCTAAGAGACTTGGCCGAGAAAGCAAATCTAGGTCAGAATCGGACTCTGGCTGTGGTACGATTCTTGAAGCTGCAGGACGACTCCGCTTGCTTCAAGGAAATTGTCATAGGAAAAACTCGTTTCAAGCGTTACAGTCCTGAGTCGCTGAAGAGAGTAAAGGAGGCTCTGCCAGCACTCGACATGGAAAAGGTTTGGAACCAGTTCGGGCCTGGGCACAAGGCGTCTTGAGCTGGACGCTCCGAGGACCACTAGGGATGAACTTTGGAGGGCCGCGAACGTGAACTGAGTTCAAAGCCACTTCATGGCTCCAACTCGGAACCGAACTTCGTCGATTGCCCGTTCAGCTTTGGATCGTGCGACCTACTCACGAGGGAAACGGAACGTTTATGCTTGGACACTTAGTCCGCTGACCAACGATGTCTCTGCTGCTGTCCGGGCGGCCCTCAGCTGCTTCTAATGAGATCGGAGCAAGTCGTGAAGTCCTTGACCTCAGCACATCGACATTCGCTTCTGTTCATGAGGCTGACAGCAGGGCGGTTCAGCGCGGGGGCCTGCGCTCCGCAATCCTAAGTGAGCGGTACCGCCAGATTGTCGAGATCAGGCTACGTCATATCCCCGAGCCCCTACCTTTTCCGGAAGAGGCGATTGTTCGACGGCTGAAGGACAATGACCTCACGCCGCCTTTCCGAGAGGCTCATGAGCGTGTACTTGAACTGGAAGTTGAACTCGCCCTTTTGCAGAAGTCCCTATCCTCGCCCAGTTCTCCGAAGGCCAACGGGCGCGCGAAGCAACGCCGTTTGGGGTTCATTTGGGATTTCTTGGTCAAACAGGCAAAGCAAGCGAATGAGATCAGATTGCAGCGGATCGGGAGACTGAATTTCAACACAGAAATGTTCGTTAGGTCCGACCTTCCCGCGTCCTACATTGTAGATGTCGGTTACACGACACATTGGGAAATTGCAAGCCTGATCATCGCTCGAAACACAGAGGTAGAAAGGCTTGTCCGCCGGGTGACTACTTCCTCTCCTAGCGAAATCGAGCGGGATGGGTTTTTGGCTTCAAAGGCTTCTCTCCGAGACATCGAAGCAGCCTTTCGGGAATATCTCAGAAATGTCGGCGGGATTTCCTCGCTTTCAGACGTGATCCTTGAGTGGCGGGACGCTCTTGAGTACTACGTTGACCTCTTTTCCGCCTCCGATCTCAACGCCTTTCGGGTTCTCCGTCCGATTTCTGTAGAGACACTGAACGTGGATGCTATTGATAGCATTTCACAAGGACTCCGGGTAGCGACTCAGAACTTGCGGGGACAGTTGGTCTCGAAATACCCCGAAGGTCTTTTGGAACTCAGTTTCCTGCCATCTGATGATCCCTACGTTATGGACTTGGTTCGACTCGAGCTGGCGGAGTTATAGGTAAGCCAGATGGCGTTGATTGTGGCTCTCGATACCAACGTCCTTTTGGCTCGATGCCTCGATCCGGCGATGGACTCGAAGGGACAACTTGCTGATCAGGTATTTCATGTCTTGAGGGAGGCTGGAATCGAACCACTCGTGACGCAGAGCGTTAGGCGCGAGTTCGAGGAGCGGCTCCACGCTCGGATAGGACAGATCGCTGATGCAGTGCGCAAGCTGTCGAGGCAACCCGCTCCAATCCCATCCGCTCCCGGGACAACGGTCTTGGGTCTGATGGAAGAGATATTCTCTCGGCTGAGGGCCGCGGCCCCAGACGCCTCGGGCGCGTTGCAGCTTCTGGAAGCTAGACTCTCCCGCGCGCTGGCCAACAGGACTCTGACAACGGATAATCAGTGGAAGGAGATTCTCTCAATGATTGTGTTTGAGACAACAGTTCTGATGTCCGAAGTCCAGAGACGTTACGACGTCGCAGGCATCAGAGTGATCCCTCGAGTAGGCCGTCTCTCGGTCGAGAAGTACGTAGGAATTGTTCAGGGACGAGACCAAGAGCACATCGCATCGATTGATGCTCTTAGCGAAACACGAGCTAGCCCCGTGATTTTCGTCACTTTAGAGAGCAAACTTCACGCAATTCGAGATCAGATTGCTAAATTGGCACCCGGTTGCGTTATAACAACCCCGACGTACTTAGGGGAGCAGATTAGACGCCTAGCTGAGGACTGATAAGCTCGGCTCGGGTCGCCGAAGGCACGGCGAGCAATGACGTAACATGAGGCAATGACAGTCCAATTCCCCGGTCTGGCTTCGTCGTCTTCAAGATTCGCCGAGCACTGTTGAGACGAGGCTCCCGACTGTCTACTTTAATGAAGACTATGGCTATTTGCGCCCGATGCTCCGGGAAGATGAAGGCGCCCAATTCTTCGTCGCGCGGGCCATTCTTCTAGTCATTTTGATCGTCTTCATCATCTACGCTACTCTGCAGTGGGATTCCGGATGCAGAGGCACTTCTTTCATTCTCCTCGGCGTAGCAGCCATGATGGCGGGATTGCAAAGCAGACGCTTTGTCGGGGTCCGCATCATGGCTCTGTCAGCGCTGCTGGGGACGGCATTACTTGGCTACGGGGGCTATCTCCTGTTGGTCGCAGGATACTGCTGAGGAGGCTGCCGAATGGCATCTCCCGCAGAGATCGATGCGCTTACGATAGCGTCCGCCTTCCTCATCGCTTCCCTTTCGATTATTCTGGTCCTATACAACCTACAATGGAACTATTTCAACAGCAAGGGGATGCTGCGCCCGAGGAAAGACCAGATTCGTCTGAAAGACAAGTCCGCGGACGAAGCACAGGACGCGTTCGTGCTTGAAATCGCGTACGTCCTTTTCGCGCTCATGGCGCTTTTTCTCAACGCAAGCGCCCTGCTGGGCTTCGGGCCGCCGGCTAGTGCACTTCAGGTAAGTCTCCTCCTCGGCGTCTTCTTCTTCATTGTTGTGTATCGGGAGTTTGCTACCTCACTTAGTCATCTTCGGCGTCGGAACTATGCAAAACCTCTCTGGGATCGGGCACGTATACGAATCGAGCCGTCATGGTGGCAACTGTCGACATGGTTGTTGACGCGATTTAGGCGCTGGCTGCTTAGGAAACGCATACGCAAACTTTGGAAATAAGCTACCCTAACCTAGGAGTCGTGGAGCGAGGCGATCCTTCTGGGACGATCGACGATTCTCGCTCTGAGACAATCGCCTCGGCTAGAGTTTGATTCCCTGGGTTGGCTTTACGTTCAACGGTCCGTTCTGCCTCAGCGGCGATGGTTACTATCTGGCTCCTTCTAGAAGGCGGAACGAGGAAACGGTACAGCGCTTAGGTGCTGTTTCGGGGTACCGCCTTGTGACACAAACTCGTCGCCACCAACTCAGGATTACCCCTGTCCTTTGCCATGGCGCTACCCTATGGTTTCCCTAGGCTGACGTATGCCACAGGGTGTTTGTCAGGGACAACCTTAGGCTTACCTCGACCAGCACTAGCAAGTCTTCGTCAACTAGTGGATTCCAACAACTGGTCGGAAAGACCCGACCCTCCGACCTCGACGAACCTGCACCTACCGGGGAAGATCACGAATTCACGGGCTTCCTGCAAAGACCGAACCAAGTTCCTCCGGAGCGTCTGGGCACGCTTTGTCCACATGTTGAGCTCGCGCGCGAGCTCCGCAATCGTCCCCCGGGTGGTCTTCGCGAAACCACGTGCAAGAGATTGCAAGATCCACCGTCTGAATGCATCACGATCCCCGGCCACCGTTCGGTCCTGACTCACGAGCGCGCGTCCGCTTTTCCAGGCCTGGAAGTAGCCTCCGGCTTCTCGGGCTTCGATGTCCCACTCCGCTTTGAGGCGGGTTTGTTCGCGCCGGTCGTCACGAACTATTGCGATGGCATGGCGGTAGAAGAGCGCGATGCAAAGCTCTGAGACGGATCCTTCTCTCCAATCGGGGGTGAGAGGCAGGTCGAAAGCCGGAGGTATTTCCCGGGAGCACCTCCGCCACAGAGATTCCCGCGCCGCGGAAAGTTTGGCAGCGGACTTTCTGAACGCCGGCAAGGCTGCCGCTGGTTGCACGAGTAATTCGAGCTGCCCAACATGATGCAGAAGATCGTCAAACAGGATATTTTCCTCGAATGCGAACTTTGCCTTGGTCGAGAATCGAACGGGACCGCGTTCCGCAGATGGGAAGGCGACTGAAACCAGGTCGGAGGGTGTGCCGAACGGATCCACATCAGGGATCTCGCCCAAGGCAAGATCGATAAGACGCTTCAGCTGGTCTGAGTGGGCTCGGGCGAACTCTTCGCTTCGCTCTCGACCAGCTAGCCATCGCTTCATGGAGGAAACGCGATTCTCTCGGCCCCTCCGCGATCGTTTGATGGTTCGACCGTCCAGACTTTTCAAGTGACTCCGAACCGTGCGACCGGAGATACCGGGATCCGTGGTAAGAGCTGAAACAAGTTCCTTCTGGGCCCAATCGTGGTCTTCGACCATGGCCTCGATCTTGCGGTCGAGGTCTTCCCCGTGCGGTCTTTCCACTGTGGAAGCCCCGGTTCCACGATGACAACACCTAGTCGTAAAAGTTTGCACCTCATGAGGTGAGGTGGTACGTCTGATTTCATGTGGCGGCCGGCGGATGCCACGTTGTCGAAACCGAGGCGGAAGCGGCGCAAGCATGTTCCGCCCTCGCGCCTACGCTACGAAGCCGAGAACCCCGTTGTAAGTTTTCGAGTGAGCAAGGACGTGAAAGAGCGACTCATGAGAGAACGATCGAGCTCCAGTCGCTCTCTCGAAGCGATCTTGGTACGTGGACTCGATTCCGAGCGGTTAGAGAAGGAAACCTATCGTCGTGGGGATCGAGACGGGTTTCTAAGGGCGTTTGGCAGGCTCGCCGTCCCATGTTACGTTTGCAACAAACCAGTCGTCGTCAACGTGGCCGAGCCAGAGATCAAGAAGCTCATCCTCGGTAACCTCATCGGCCGTTTCCGTCACAGGGGTTGCCAAGAGCAGACCGGAAGGTGGGCTTGATCGATCGAAGCCGCCCAAAGCCCTCATTGCAATTGGATTGGGTCGAGTCTGTCAGTCCCGAGATCGAGTCTCATCTTTTGCCGATTGAGCGGGCGATTTTGAAAGCGCTCCGCGCCTATTTCTTGGAAGAGAACCGGCGCCAGTGTGCGAGAACGTAAGGGGGTGTCCGAAGGGTTGGTCCCGATGCGTTCTTAAAGTCTACCATGACTCGCCTTCTGTGGTCGGCGCATTTCCGATGTCAAAAGGTCTGGCAATTGGGTGTGGTTTGCCCGTCGAAGATCCGACGGTATTATCAAACGAAGGGAGTACAGGGTCGTCTGGGCCGGGTCCTAGAGCTAGGATGTCGCAACCCGTAAATGGAGGAACGGCGAAGGAAGGTCTTGCGCGTAACAGTCAGATTGCTTTTCACACAGGGGCGG
>Ga0209235_1000632_pt1 | contig 18079 bp, 16 predicted proteins | sample GraSoi013_1_20cm_4_FD_185817 | JGI IMG/M metagenome (GOLD analysis project Ga0209235, IMG submission 185817) | Grasslands soil microbial communities from the Angelo Coastal Reserve, California, USA - Sample 09_25_2013_1_20cm (SPAdes) (version 2) | ecosystem: Environmental > Terrestrial > Soil >... | reverse complement strand
CGAGCCCGTTCGCAACGTTGTGATCCCCGAGCAGCCGCAGCTCGTCGCGGCGCAGCAGCTCAGCGCCTTCGAGGCGCAGCAGCCGCGCCGGCGCGTCGTACCAACCGTCCGCCGGCCGCGCGAGGGAGAACACCACGCGCCGCCCGGGCGCCGGTCCCGGAAGCGCCAGCGCCGCCGGGTCGTCGCCGTTCAGGACCCACACGTCGCGCGCCGTCGCGTTGCGGAACAGCAGCTGCTTATCGGCATAGTACGCGGCCACCGAGGGATAGCGGTCCAGGTGATCCGGCGCGAGGTTGGTCAGGATGCCGATCTCCGGGGCGAAGTGCGGGCTGTCGTGCAGCTGGAACGACGACACCTCGACCGCCAGCCACTGGTAGCGGTCGCCCGACAGCGCGATGTCCGCGAGCGGCCGGCCGATGTTCCCCGCCGCCTCCGCGCGCAGCCCCGCCACCCGCATCAGGTGCGCCACCAGCGCGGTCGTGGTGGTCTTGCCGTTCGTCCCCGTGATCGCGATGCAGCGTGTCCCCGACCCCGCCAGCGCCCGAAACCCGAGGTCGATCTCGGACACCACGGGCACGCGCGCCTCCCGGGCTGCCGCAAGGGGCGCTGCGTCGGGCGGCACGCCGGGCGAGACGACGACCCCGGCCGCCGACCGGATCTTAGCGAGGTCGTGCCGGCCGACGTCGACCTCGACGCCAGCGAGCCCGCGCAGCTCGGCCACGGTGTCGCCGCCGTACGGATGGTCCGACGCGTCGCTCGCGTACACGTGCGCGCCCGAGCGGGCGAGCAGTTTCGTCGCGGCGACCCCGCTCTTCCCCAACCCGACCACCGCGACGACGCCCCGACGCCACGCCTCCGGGATCATCGCACCTTCAGCGTCGCGAGCGCGATCGCGGCGCACAGCACGCCCAGGATGTAGAAGCGCATCACCACCTGCGGCTCGGCCCACCCCAGCTTCTCGAAATGATGATGTAACGGCGCCATCCGAAACACGCGGTGCGCGTCCGCGTATTCCTTGCCCCGGCGCGTCTTGTGCCAGCGGTACACGCTCGTCTGCAGCATCACCGAGACCGTCTCCGCGGCGAATACGCCGCCCACGATGAGCAGCAGAAACTCCGCTTTGAGCAGGATCGCGACCGTGCCGAAGGCGCCGCCGATCGCGAGGGCGCCGGTATCGCCCATGAACACCTGGGCGGGGTGGGCGTTGAACCAGAGAAACCCGAGTGCCGCGCCGGCCAGCGCCCCGCAAAACACGGTCAGCTCACCCGCGCCGGGAAGGAAGTAGACACCCACGTACTTGGTCCAGTCGAACCGGCCGAACACGTACGCGAAGATCGCGAACGCCCCCGCCGCGATCGCCGTCAGCCCGGTCGCGAGGCCGTCGAGCCCGTCGGTCAGGTTCACGGCGTTCGAGCTGCCGGTGGCGACGAGCGTGACGAACAGCACGTAAGTCACCGGCCAGAACACGATCAGCTGATACTTGAACACGGGTAGCTGGGTCGACGTCGGCGGCAGGTTGGGCGTGAGGGGCGACGACAAGAGAAACAACCCCAGCGCCAGGCCGAACGAGACCTGGCCGATCAGCTTCCAGCGCGCGACCAGCCCCTGCGACTTGCCGCGCACGATCTTGAGGTAGTCGTCGAGGAATCCGATCGTGCCCATCCACAGCATCGCCACGACCGCGACGACCGCGTAGCGGGTGTCGAGCCGCGCCCACAGCAGCGTGGGCACGACGGTCGCCATGATGATGATGAGCCCGCCCATGGTGGGCGTGCCGCGTTTGCCGGCGTGGCTCGCGGGGCCCTCGGCGCGGATCACCTGGCCGACGTGCCGATCGCGCAGCAGGCGAATGATCCCCGGTCCCAACACGAAGGCCAGCACCAGCGCCGTCACCGTGGCGCCCGCGCCGCGGAAGGTGATGTAGTTGAAGAGGTTGAACAGAATGTGCTGCTTCGCGAGCGGCGCCAGCAGGTGATAGAGCACGCCTCCAGGTCTCCCGACGGTCAGGTGAGCTGCCGCAGCACCTGCTCCAAGGCGACGCCGCGCGACGCCTTGAGCAAGACGATCTCGTCGCCCTTGAGCGCGGCCTTGAGCTTCGGACCCAGCGCGGCCACGTCCGGCGCCGTGACCAGCCGGCCGCCGAGCGCGCCGCGCAGCGGCTCGAACGCCGGGACGAACGCGCCGACCGCGGCGACCAGGGCCGGCTCGACCTCCGCGATCTCGCGGGCGGCGGCCGCATGCAATCTGTCACTCTCGCCCCCCAGCTCCAACATCGAGCCCACCACCACCGCGAGCGGCCGCCGGCGCCGCCCGGCGAGCCAGTGGGCGAACTTCACTGCCCAGGCGAGCGACGCCGGATTGGCGTTGTAGGTGTCGTCGAGGATGGTCAGCCCGCCCCGCTCGATCACGGTGCCGCGCCCGCCGGGGAGCTGCACCGCGGCGAGCCCCGGCACCGCCCGGGCGGGGTCCGCTCCCGCCTCGCGGCCGACGGCGAGGGCGAGCATGGCGTTCTCGATCTGGTGAAACCCCAGCACGGGGACGGTGACCGAACGGCCGGCCCAGGTGATCCGCGGATGCCCGGCGTCGTCCAGCTCGGCGGCGTCGGGGTGCACGTCCGCCCCACTCCCCGTTCCCGCCACGACGGTGCGGGTCAGCCGGCGCGCCTCGCGCGCGAGCGCCGGCGGGTCGGTGCCAACGACTGCGACGCCCGCACCCGGCACCAGCGCCAGCTTCTCCCGCAGCACACCTTCGAGCGAGCCGAACCCCTCGACGTGCGCGTACCCCACGTTCGTGATCGCCGCGATCGTCGGCTCGATCACGTCGCGCAGCCGGGCGATTTCCCCCGGCACGCTCGCTCCGGCCTCGACGACGAGCGCCTCGGCGTCGTCGGGTGCGCCCAGGATCGTGAGCGGCACGCCCACGAGGTTGTTCAGATTGCCGCTCGTCGCGTGCACGCGGTACCGCGTGGCGAGCACCGCGCGGATCATCTCTTTGGCGCTGGTCTTGCCGCTCGAGCCGGTGATCGCCACCACTGGACTGGCGGCGGGCAGCCGCCGGCGGCGCGCCCGGGCGAGCAGCCCGAGCGCCGCGAGCGTATCCACCACCTCGAACACCGGCAGCCCGTCCACGCGGGGCGTGCCGTGACGCACCACCGCGGCAGCCGCGCCCTTCGTCCGCGCGTCGGCGAGGAAGTCGTGGGCGTCGAACCGCTCGCCTTGGAGCGCGAGGAAAAGGCTGCCCGGCCTCAGGCTTCGCGTGTCGGTGGTCACCCCGCTGAAGCGCAACCTTGCGGGCGCCGACACACCGAGTGCAGCGGCGACGGACTGCGAGTCCCAGGCGGTCACCGCCCCACCCGGAATGCGGAATGCGGAATGTGGCGTGTGGAATTGACGTGAAAGGTCGCTCGCCGAGCGACCCTCACCCTGACATTCCGCATTCCGCATTCCGCATTCCGCATTTCTTTCACGTCGCCCCCAGCTCCCGTACGATCGCGCGCTCGTCGAACGGCTGTTTCTCCTTGCCGATGATCTGGTAGGTCTCGTGCCCCTTGCCGGCGAGGAGAATCGTGTCGCCCGGCCGGGCGAGCTCCAGCGCCAGGGCGATCGCCTCGCGGCGGTCGGTGCGGCGCTGGTGCGGCTTCGCCTGCATCCCGCTCTCGACCTCGTCGAGGATCCGCTCGGGGTCCTCGGTCCGCGGGTTGTCCGACGTGACGATCGCGACGTCGGCGAGCCGCACGGCGATCTCGCCCATCGGCGCGCGCTTGCCCCGATCGCGGTCACCCCCCGCGCCGAACACGAGGATGAGCCGGCCCTGGGTGAGCGGCCGCACGCTCTCGAGCGCGCGCTCCAGCGCGTCCGGCTTGTGGGAGTAATCCCGCAGGATCGTGCAGGGCCGCTCCGCGATGCGCTCCATCCGGCCGGGCACCTGCGGCGCCGTGGCGAGCCGGTCGGCGATGGTCTCGACCGGGACGCCCATCCCCCAGGCGCACGCCGCCACGCCGAGGGCGTTGGCGACGTTGAACCGGCCCAGCAGCGGGAGTCGCGCCGCCGCATTCCCCGTCGGCGTGACCAGCTCGAACCGGGCGCCGCTCCCGTCGACCACGACCTTCCGGGCCGTGACGTCGCCGCCGCGCTCGCCGAATGTCACACGGCGGTGCCGGCGCGGCAGGCGCTGCCAGGCCGGATCGTCCGCGTTCACGACCTCGAGGCCGGCGGGCGACAGGTACGTCGCCAGCTTCGCCTTCGCCTTGAAGTACGCTTCCAGCGTGCTGTGGTAGTCGAGGTGCTCGCGCGTCAGGTTCGTGAAGATCGCGACCCGGAACACCAGGCCGTCCACGCGTCCCTGATCGAGGCTGTGCGAGGACACTTCCATCGCGGCGCCCCGAGCGCCGCGCGCCACCAGGGCCGCGAGCGTCGCCTGCAGGTCGATCGGTCCGGGCGTCGTGAGGTTCCCCGCTTCGCTGGGCACAGGCGCGCCGCCCGGGTCGAAGGCGCCCAACGTCCCGATCGAGCCCATCGGCTCGAGCGCCGACAGCACATGGCGGGCGAGCAGCACCGAGGTCGTCTTGCCGCTCGTCCCGGTGACGCCGACCAGATCGAGCTGCGCCGCGGGCCGCCCGAACCACGTCTCGGCGGCCACGGCGGCCGCCCGGCGGCCGTCGCGCACCAGGACCTGCGGCAGCTCGACCGGCTGCTCGCGCTCGACGAGGGCGGCGACCGCGCCGCGCTCCCGCGCGGCGGCCACGAACTGATGCCCGTCCTGCACCGAGCCCCGCACCGCGCAGTACAGCATCCCAGGCTCGATGCGCCGGCTGTCCGCCGTGAGCCCGGTGATCTCGGGCCAGGTGTGCAGGTCCGGCGTCCCGACCAGGACGCCCCCTCGCTCGAGCGCGGCCACGATCTCGGGGAGGCGGCTCATCGCTTCGCGCGGCGGCGCGCGAGCGCGCTGATCGCAGCCGGGCTGACGCGCTCGGCGAACAGGGTGACCGTAGCGCCCAGCGTGGCGCTGTCGCCCGCGGCCGGCCAGGTGTGCTCGGCCGTCCCCCAGCCCTTGAGCGCTACGCGGAAGCCCCGGCGGTGCAGCGCGCGCACGGCTTCCCGTAAGCGCAGTCCCGTCACATCGGGCACCGCCTGGCGCCGCCGCACGGCCGCGGAGTCCGGTCGGTACGGCCAGGGGACGACGTACGGGACCACGCCGCCGTCGTCCTCGAGCGGCACGGCCGCGGTCGGTGGTGCCGCGGTCGAGAGCCGCGCCCGATCGAGCGCGACCGTCCGTGCTGCGAGCGCCTGCTCGAGCATCGAGCGCGTCACGGGCGCCGCCGTCTGCGCCGCGAAATAGCTCCCCTTGTGCGGATTGTCGATCTTCACGACGAGCACGAGCTGCGGCTTGTCCGCGGGAAACAAGGCGGCGAACGACGCCGTGTACTGCCCCGGGGCGTAGTGTCCGTTCACCACGCGGCGCGCCGTCCCGGTCTTCGCCGCCACGGGAAATGTCGTGAGCGCCGCTTCCGAGCCCGTGCCGTGCTCCACCACGCCGCGCAGTAGGTCGCGCAGCGCCGCCGCGATCGCGGGCGATACCGCGCGGCGCACCGGCTCCGGCTCGTGACGGTACAGCACCCGACCTTCAGGGCTGCGCACTTCGCGGATCAGCGTGGGCTGCAGCAACAGCCCACCGTTCGCGAGCGCGGCGTACGCGGCCGCCACCTGGATCGGCGTCACCGACAGCTCGTACCCAATGGCGAGGCTCGCCGCGCTGGGGCGGGTCCACTCGGACGGCGGCCGCAACCGCCCCGCCGCCTCCCCCGGAAACTCGATCCCGGTGAGCGCGCCGAAACCGAAATCGCGTAGCATCCGGTATTGCTCCGCCGGCTTCAGGCGCGCCGCGAATTTCACGATCGCGATGTTGCTCGACACTCGGATCGCATCGGCCAGCGTCAGCGTCGGCTGCGGGTCTTCGTCGGTGATCGGGGGGCGTCCCGGCAGGCGATAGACCCCGTCTTCGCCCGATACATGCTCGCCCGGGCGCACCCGCTTGAGCGCCAGCAGCGCGGCCGCCGCGAAGATCTTGGCGACGGACCCCGGCTCGAAGGTGTCGATGAAGGCGCTCGGTCGCGCCGTCCCGTCGCGCTGCTGCGACGCCATCGCCAGCACCTCCCCGCTGGCCGGATCGAGCATCACCACGTCCCCGCCGTCGGCGTCCATGCGCCGCAGCGCGTCGTCCAGCGCGCGCTGCGCGATCTCCTGCAGCTCGGCGTCCAGCGTGAGCACCACGTCGTGCCCCGCCACGGGCTGGGCGATCACGCGTGCCGGCGACTCGTACTCGCGCCCGGCCCGGTCCTTCAGCACGACGGCGGAGCCGGGGCGCCCCGCCAGCAGGGAATCCAGCGTCTTTTCCATCCCCGACGCGCCGTACCCGTCGTCGCCGACACGACCGATCGTGGCCCGGGCGAGCTGCGGCGCGGGATAGAAGCGGTTCACGACGGCCTCGAGGTGGACTCCCCGCGTGCTGCGCAGCGGCTGCACCTCGAGGGCGCTGAACGGGCCGGCGAAGTACGCGTAGCGCCGCCGCAGCGCCTGCTGCCAGGCGCGGGCCGATAGCCCCAGCTGGCGGGCGATCACGACCCCGTCTTTGACGGGATCGCGCAGCTCGTTGGGCGCCACGCCGACGTGGTAGGTCTCCTGGGTGAGCGCCAACGGCGTCCCGTGCCGGTCGCTGAGCGTGCCGCGGCGAGCCTGGAGCACGATCCGCTCGGTCCGTTGTGCCTGCGCTTCCTCCGCCCAGCGGCGACCTTCCAGCAGCTGCACCTGCGCCGCCCGCACCGCGAGCAGCGCCAGGGCGACGAAGACGCCGAGCTCCACGACTCGGAGGCGGACCGCCGGCTTCGCCATCGCTAGGGCGGACCGTTCCCCGGGAGCGGGATGAGGATGATCTCGCTGTCGGCCGGCAGGTGGAGGCCGAGCTTCGTCTGGGCGCGGGGCACGAGCACCGCCCGGCTCTCCCCCGTACGGATGCGGCGCTCCAGTTCGGCGCGGTGGCCCTCGAGGTTGGCGCGGCGGGCGCGGATCTCGATGAGCGCACCCGCGTCGTGGATGGCGGCCGTCTGCCGGGCGTACACGAGCCACGTCACGGCGAGGAACGCGATGAGCCAGACCGCGACCCAGTGGCGCCCCTTAAGCCTCATGCATCACCTCGAACGCGCGGAACTGCGCGGAGCGGGCGCGGGGGTTCGCGCGCACCTCGGCCGTGCCCGGCCGCACCGGCCGTTTCGTCAGCACCCAGCCGAGGGGACGCCCCCGGCAGGTGCACACCGGCTGCCCCGGCGGACAGACGCACGCCTTGCCCCAGTCGCGGAATGCGTTCTTGACGATGCGGTCCTCGCCCGAATGGTACGTGATCACCGCGATCCGGCCGCCGGGCACGAGCGCCGCCCGCAGCGCCGGGAGCGCCAGGTCGAGCTGCTCGAGCTCCTGGTTCACCACGATCCGGAGCGCCTGGAACAGGCGCGCAAAGTCCGACGGCCCGGAGCGCGGGCCCAGCGTCTCCCGGATCGCGTTCACGAAGTCGTCGCTCGACGCGAACGGCGCGTTAGCCCGTCGCTTCACGATCACCTGCGCGAGCCGTTTGGCCCGGCGCTCGTCGGCGAGCTGCGCGAAGTCCTGCGCCAAACGCTCGACCGGCCAGGTGTTCAGCAGGTCCGCCGCGGTGATGCCCCGCCCCCCGGCCATGCGCATGTCGAGCGGCGCCCCCGGACGAAAGCTAAACCCGCGCTCGGTCGTATCGAGTTGGTGGGACGACACCCCGAGGTCGAGCAGGATGCGGTCGGGGCGGAACGTCGCCACGGTCCCGAGCACCTTGGCCGAGCCGAACGGGCCGGTCGAGTAGCGGATGCCGTCCTCCCCCAAGCGGGCACGCGCCGCCGCGATCGCGTCGGCGTCCCGGTCGACGGCGAGCACCTCCGCCCCGACCTCCCGCAGCAACGCGGCGTGGCCGCCGCCGCCGACGGTGGCGTCCACGGCGCGCCGGCCGCCTTCCGCCCAGCCGCGCACCGCCGCGGCGAGAACCGGGACGTGGTAGTCGGACGTCGGCTCGCTCCCCGGAAAAACGAAAGCCCCGCCTGCCGTGGCAGGCGGGGCCGGGTACGTCGTCCCGCGAGGCGGGTTCAGGCGGGGCTGACGGGGCTCGAACCCGCGACCTCCGGTGTGACAGACCGGCACTCTAACCAGCTGAGCTACAGCCCCCTGCGACGGAAGGCCGCAATATAGGGAGGCGCGGAAGTCAATTCAATGCCTCAGAAATTCCTGCACTTGAATTGCTTCTTCACCTGCGGCATGATCGCCTCGAACTTGCCCACGTTCTGCAGCATCGTGTTGGCCGTAGGCGGATGCACCCGGGCACCGAGGACGAGCGCCTCCTTGGTGCGGGCGATGCGATCGTTGATCGCCTTCGCCTGGTCGCAGCTCTTGGACTTGACCATCTCGGTGTACGGCCCGGAGAGCGACGCGACCGACGCGACGCCGTACCAGAAGCTCGCCGTGACGCGGATCTGCTGTCGCGGACCCACCGTGTCGGCCGGGGAGGCCGGGGCCACGAGCTGCAGCGTCTGGTTGAGCCACGGATAGGCGCGGTCGTAGGCCTGCGCCTGCTGAGCGATCTTCGAGCCGCCGTTGAGCAGGATGAGCGCGGCGCTGGTGCGCAAGCTGGTGTCGGGCGAGGCGAGGGCCTTGGTGACATACGCCCGCGCCGTATCGAGCTTGTCGGCGAACGCGTTGCGGTACGCGTGCAGCGCCACCGTGTCCGACTTGGGCGGCGCGTGCGCCGTGTCGTACACCGTCCCGTCAACGATCGCCTTGGCGATGAGCAGGGCAGTCTTGAGCCGGTTGGGATCCGCGGCAAACGCCTGCTTGTACGCCCACACCGACGAATCGCGCTGGCCCTTCAGATCGAACGCCGTGCCGAGCGCCTCCCAGAACGACGGCGTCTTGGGGAAGTGTCGCGTCGCCGCGCGGGCGAAGAGCAGCAGATTCGTGGTGTCCGAGATCTGCTGCGCCGCACCGATCGCCGCCTTGAGGAACGTCGAGTCCGACTGCTTCGCGCTGTCACTCATGATCGTCTTCACGAACCCGTCCACCACGCAGCGCCACAGCTCGCCCTCGAGGCAGATCCGCTGCTTCAAGTCGGCCAGCTTCGGGTCGGACGCGCTGTGGGCGAGCCCGTCGTCGAGCAAGCGGACGGCTTGCTGGTACTGCTTCTGCTGACGCAGCAGCTCGGCGATACCGAGGCGTAGCTGCGTGTTCTGCGGCTCGCCCTGCAGCTCGTGGATGAACGCGCCGATCGCTTTGACGGTGTCGCCCTTCTGCTGATACAGGCGGGCGATGTTCTCCCAGGCCGTGGCGTTGAGGGAGTCGAGCGCGGCCGCCCGCTGATAGGCCGCGAGCTGGCTGTCCAGCGGCAGCCGCTGCGCCTCGTACACGGTGGCGACGCAGAGATGCGCGGCGGGGAGGTTCGGCTCGCTCGCGAGCGCTTTGCGCGCCGCCTCGAGCGCCCGCTGGAACTGGCTCTTCTGCCGCAGATCGTTGCACTCGCGCGCCTGGTCCCCGGCGCGGACGACGGCGTTCAGCTTCTGGGCGATCGCCTCGCCCAGCGCCGCCGGTGTAGCCGGGTTGCCGCTCGAGACCGTGAACAGCGACGCGTACCCCGAGGAGCCGATGTCCCGCACCCGCAGGTGGGCGGCGAGCCCGCCGCTCCGCTCCAGCGTGCCGGTGGTGTAGGCGTTCACGTTGAGGAAGCGCGCCAGCAACAACGCCTGCGCGTCGTCGAGCAGCACGTCGCAGGCGAAGTCCGACGCCTTCAGAGCGTCACACAGCTTGGTCTTGGGGATCACCACGACTTTGTACTTCGCGAGCTGCTCGAGCCGGGCACGGGCGGCATCGATCGTCGCGATGCTGACGCCTGAGTCCGCCGCGGTCTTCACGGCGAGCGGCAGGAGGAGCAGCTTCTGGGTCGGCTGCTGCACGGCGAGTTGCGCCCGAGCGGCGCCCGCCACGACCACCACGCACCCGGCCACCAGTCGCAGGATTCTCACACGCGATGTCCTCTCACGTTGCAGGCTGATACCCCAGTGGGCGAAGAGGGATTCGAACCCCCGGCCTCCTGCGTGTAAGGCAGGCGCTCTGAACCGACTGAGCTATTCGCCCGTCGCACTGCGGGTCCCTACAGGGCGAGGCCGACCGGAAAGAAAACGCAGTAGCCGAGAACGAGCAGAATCGGCGCGGCGGTGGTCGACCCGCGCGCCAGCAGCCAGTACCCGGCGGCGAGCGCCACCACCGCGGCGGCGAGGAACACCCAGTTCCTGGGTCCGAAGTGCAGTCGCGAGCGCGCCAGACTCTGGTCGGGCATAAGGCCGACAGTTTACCCGCCAATTCCAAGCTCGTCAAGCAGTTGGGCCGTCTTCCTCCGGCACCGTCCAACCCTCGTCCAGCAAGGCTTTCCGCACCCGGTCGCGGCGCCGCCGTACGCGGACCAGCCACGCCAGGACGAGCCCCAGCGCCGCCCAGAAGACCCCTGCCGCGCCGGCCCACGAGATCCAGCCGTAGCGCTGCGCGACGTCGCGCTGCCAGCGCGACTCGAAGTCGCCCTCGGTCACATGATACGTGGCCCGCAGCGCGGCATCGAACGTCGGCTCGCGCGCCAGATTGTCGATCAGCGGCCCGAGACCGCGACCGCCTCGCCCGCCGCCTCCGCCCCAGCGCTCGAGCAGTAGTACGGCGGTCGTCGCCAGGCCGTAGGCGGTCTCCGCATCGGGGCGATCGGCGCGCAGCGCGCGATCGAGCGCGTCCAGATCCATCCGCACGCCCCGTGCCACTTGCCAGTTGAGGCGCAGCGCGTCGAGCCGGTCCCACTCGTCGCTCGCCACGGCAGCGTAGCCTTCCTCGAACCACAGCGGCAGGAGGCGGCGGACACGCCAGCGCAACGCGAGGTGGGCGAGCTCGTGGCGTAAGGCGGCGGTCAGCCGGTCGGGCGGACCGGTGGACAGCAACACGACTGTTCCCGCGTCCGGGAACGCAGCGCCTTCGCTCCAGCTCGGGAGGCGCCCACGCGTGAGCGAGTCGAACTTGGCCCGCGTGGGCGCGAGGATCACGCGAATGGGGCGGTCGGCGAGCGGGCCGACGCCGGGAAACGGCGGCGAGCGGTCCGCGGCTTCGGCGAGCGCCACGGCCAGCCCCTGCTGCGGCGGCCACGCCACCGCCGTCACGCGACCGACGCTCACCGCCGCAGGGCCTTGGGCGAGGAGAACAACGAGGGCTAGGCGCGCGGCGGCTCCTGCCCCTGGTGCGTGAGCTCAAGCGTCTCCTGACACTTCTTGCCCCAGGGGTTGAACTTGTTGGCCTTGAAGCCCGCCTCCCACGTCTGCTGCGCTCGCTCCGCGTCGCCCGCGAACCAGTAGGCGCGGCCCAGCTCATAGTGGGCCTCGATCAGGTTCGGCCCGAGTTTGAGCGCCTTCTGGAGGAATGTCTGGGCGTCCTCGTACATCTCCCGCTGCAGGTACACCAGGCCCAGATAGAAGTGGGCGTAGAGCGTCGCCTTCTTGTCGTTGTCCAGCCGGATCGCCTTGGACAAATGCTCGATCGCCTCCCCGAAGATCCGTTTCTTGAGGCAGATGTAGCCGACATTGATGCGCGCGAGTGAGTTGGCCGGCTCCTTCATGAGGACCTTCTGGAAGGTGGCCAGGGCGTCGTCGTAGTCCTCGTGCAGCATCTGCGCCCAGCCGAGCAGCGATTCGGCCTGGGTCTCACCGGGCGAGAGCTGCAGCGCCTTCTGCAGTGCCTGGATCGCGCCCGCATGGTCGCCGAGCGAGATGAGGCTCCACCCCTTTTCGATAAACGTCGACGCGCCGATGTGGTCGGCGTGGACCGCCGGGCGGGTACCGGTGAACTCGGGGGCCGACGCCTCCGCCGTGGACGTCGCGAGCTGCTTGTAGCGGTCGACCAGCTTGCGGATCTCCTCCTTGAGCTCGCCCAGCTCGCTGATGAGCGAGTCGACCTGCTTGAAGTACGCGACGATCTCGCGCTTCACCGCCGCACGCTCGGGCCCGGTTGCCGCCGTGTCCAGCTTGCGCGCGATCGCATCGTACTCCGCCCGCAGGGTGCGGATCGGCGAGTCGACCATCACGGTTTCGCTGTCTCCTGGATCGCGCTCTCGATGGCCAGCTTCTCCTTCGAGTTGAGCAGCCGCGCCGTGTTGAGCGCGATGACGGTGCGCCCGTCCTTCACCACGATCCCCGTGATGTATTCCGCCGCCAGCCCCTTCACGATGTTCGGTGGCGCCGTGACCTCGGTCGCCGTGACCTGGAGCACCTCGGTCACGGCGTCCACCACGACGCCGAGCTTGCCGCCCTCCCATTCCAGGATGACGGTGCGCGTCTCTTCGCGATGTGGGGCCGCTGCGCCGAGCCGCTTGCGGAGGTCGACGAGCGGGACCGCGCCGCCCTGGTACTGCAGCACGCCCTCGAGGAAGTCCGGCGCCTTGGGAAGCGGCGTGGGCGCCTCGTAGCGCAGGATGCGCTCGACCTGGAAGATGTTGAAGGCGAAGTCCTGGCCGGCCACCTTGAAGGTGACGAGTTGGACGTCGTCGCCGCTGGTCATGTGATCCGGTCTCCCAGCGCGTCCAGGTCCAGGATGGGCACGAGCGCCCCCCTGCGGCGCGCGACTCCCGCGGCCCACGGCAGCGACTCGCCCGGGGGCACCGGGAGCGCTGTCTCGCGGACCACATCATCCGCGTCGTCGACCTCGAGGGCCACCTGCCGCAGCCCCTCTCCCGCCCCCAGCTGCACCAGCACGGCCGCGCGCCCGCGCTCCGCCGGGGGGGAGCGCTCACCCAGGAGCGCCCCCAGATGCACCAGCGGCACCAGCCGCCCCCGCAGCGGCGTGACGCCGCGCACCGCCGCGAGGGCGCGCGGCACGTCGAGCACCTCGCCCAGATCGCCCACCTCCAGGACGCGGGCCAGCGGCAGGCCGTACGCCTTACCGTCGACGCGGACGAGCAGATAGCCGCGGCTCACGCGGTTCCCCCCCGCTCCACGAGCTCCTGGTCGATCCGCTCGGCGATCCGGCCGAGCGGCAGGACCGCGTCGACGCCCCCGAGCGCCGCGGCCGCAGGCATCCCGGCGATCACCGACGACTCGCGGTCCTGGGCGATCCCGCCTCCGCCCGCGGCGCGGATGGCGCGCACCCCGTCGGCACCGTCGCGCCCCATGCCCGTGAGGACGACGCCCACGGCACGCGAGCCGAACAGCTGCGCCACGGAACGGAACAGCGGGTCGGCGGCCGGCCGGACGCCCCAGACGGGGGGCTCCTGGTCGAGCACGATCACGGGACCGTCCGGCGCGGACGCCACCCGCATATGATAATCGCCAGGGGCGACGTATGCCGTGTCGGCGACGACCGGCGCACCGTGATCGGCCTCCACCACGCGCAGCGCGCTCATCGAATCGAGCCGCTCGGCGAGGGAGCGGGTGAATCGGGGGGGCATGTGCTGCACCACCAGCACCGCCGCGCCGCGGCCGGTGACGAGGCGGGGCAGCACTTCGGCGAGGGCCCGTGGGCCGCCGGTCGAAGCGGCGACGGCGACCGCGATCCGGGCGCGGGCGCGGAGCGCCGCCTCGACCGGGCCCCGCGCCACGATGGGCGGGCGGGCCATCACCTGCACGTGCGACACGTCCGCAGCGAGGGCGCGGTGCACCGCGGCTCGGAGCTCGGGCCCCATGCGCTCGAGCGCCGCGCGGTTCGCCTCCTCCGGCTTGGCGACGATCTCCACAGCGCCGAGCTCGAGCGCGCGGATCGCCGCGCCGGTGCCGGGGCCGGCGTGCGCGCTGACGACCACGATGGGCCGCGGGGCCTCGGACATGATGTAGCCGATCGCCCCCAGGCCGTCGAGCTCGGGCATTTCCAGGTCCATGGTGACGACGTCGGGGTCGTGCTGGTGCACCTTGCGGACGGCGTCGAAGCCGTCGCGCGCCGTGGCGACGATCCGGAACTCGCCGGTCGCGTCGCTCCCCAGCACGTCGCACAGCACGCGCCGCATCAGCGCGCTGTCGTCGACGACGAGTACGCTCGGGCGGCGATCAGATGACGACGGCATCGGCCCCCACCGAGCGGATCTCGACGCGCCCGTCGGCCACGTGGAACCGGACCGAGCGGCCCTTGTCGCCGCCGACGGCCTCGCCCGCGACGGGGATGCCGGCGGCGCGAAGCGCCTTCCGGGCCGCGACGACGTTGCGCTCCCCCATCTGAATCGAGGCGGGCGTCATGAGCTGGGCGAACATGCTCGCCCCGCCCGCCAGCTTCGCGACCAGTCGCCGTGGGTCAGCGCCCAGCGCCTTGAGGCGCTCGATCAGAAACGGCACCGCGGTCTCGGGGAACTTCGCCGGGTTGCTGATGTCGCGCGCGAGGCTCTTGGAGGGGAGGAGCACGTGCGCCATGGCGCCGGCACCGGCTCGGAGATCGTGCAGCATGATCGCGACGCAGGAGCCGAGCCCGAGCGTCACGATCACGCCGTCGGTCCGCGCCGCGGCCCAGTCCGCGACCTTGACGATCGTCTCCGGCGGCGCGGGCACGCTCATCCGGGCGCAGACCTGCGGTAGATCCGCTCCCGCGGCTCCTCCAGGACGAGCCGCTGGCGGGCGGGTCCGAACAGCGTCTCCACCTTGCCGAGCACCAGGATGCCCCCGGGGATGAGCGCGTCCGCGAACGTCTCGAACAACCGCTCCTGCAGCGGGCGGTCGAAGTAGATCACCACGTTGCGGCACACGATCAGGTCGTACGGCGGCGCGGGGGGCGGCTGCGTCGTGAGATCGTGCTTGTGCACGCGCACGATGCGTTGCAGCGCAGGGAGAGGGCGGCGCGGCGCTTCGACTGTGAAGTAGCGGCGGGCCAGGTCGGGCGGCATCTCGCTGAACGCGGCATCCGGGAACGCCGGGGCGCGCGTGCGCTCGAGGCTCGCGCGATCGATGTCGGTCGCATCGACGCGGGCGTGCTCCAGCAGGCTCTCCTGTCCGAGCTGCCGGGCCGCCTCGGCCAGGGCGACGGCGAGCGTGTACGGCTCCTCGCCGGAGGCGCAGCCGGCCGACCACGCGCGGACGTGCCCGTGGCGCTCGGTCCACAGCGTCGCGAGGCGGGGCGCCAGCGCCTGCCACGTCTCCAGGTTGCGAAAGCACTTCGTGACGTTGATGGTGAGCGCGTCGAGCAGCAGGTCGTACTCGTGGGGGTCGGTGTCGAGCACCCGGCTGTAGTCGTCATAGGTGTGGACGCCCCGCGCCCGCATCCGCACGGCGATGCGCCGCCGCAGACAGCGGTCCTTGTAGGAGCCGCAGGCGACGCCGCGCGCCCGCGAGATCTTCTGGGTGAGCGCCTGGAAGGCTCGCGCGTCCGGCTCCGACGTCACGACAGCGCGCTCAAGGTGTCCAGATTGGCCTTGACGAGCTCGTGCTTCGGGTTGATCTCGAGCGCCTTGCGCCACAACTGCGCCGCCTGCTCGCGGTCGTTCCGCTTGTAGGCGATGTTGCCGAGCTTGAAGTACACGTCGTCCCCCAGGTCGGGCGCGAGCTCGACGGCCCGGCTATAGGCGTCCCAGGCCTCGTCGTAGCGCGAGCCGCGATACGCGAGGTCGCCCAGGTTCTTGGAGAGCTGGGGGAGCGAGGGCTCGTTCTGGCGCGCTTCGCGCACCAGGTCCTCCGCGGCCGGCAGGTCGCCCGCGAGCTCCTTCAGCACGGCGAGGTTGTTGCGCAGCGGCGCGTGCGACGGGTAGGCCTCCGCGCCCTCCTCGGCGAAGTCCTCGGCCACCTCGAACTCGCCGGCGCACGCCGCGGTGAGCGCGCGCGCCCAGAACCATGCGGGCGGCGGTACCCGGCCGAACAGCTCCCGCGCCCGGTCGAGCCGGCCCGCGGCGCCGGCGTAGTCCTCCCGCTTCAAAGCGACGATGCCCCACCCGAGATACACCTTGGCGTCGGTCCGGGCGCGCGCCGCGGCCTCGCCGTATGCCGCTTCCGCCTCGTCCAGCCGCCCGAGCTGCTCGTAGGCGAACGCGAGGTTGTGGAACACGGCCGGGCGGCCGCCCCCACGCTCGGCCGCGAGCCGCAGCGCTTCCATCGCTTCGCGCCAGCGCGCCTGCTTCAGCGCCACGAGCCCGATGTAGAAGTGTGCGTTCGGCTCGCCGGGGCGCAGCTCCGCCACGCGCCGGAACTCGCGCGTCGCCTCGTCCAGCATGCCGGTCTTGTAGAAGGCCACGCCGAGGTTGCGGTGCTCCTCTACCCGCGCATCGGTGATCTGCTGGTCCGCCGCGGACGCGGTGCGCCCGGCGCGGTGCGCGAAGCCGGCGGTGATCAGCCCGTACAGCGCTTTTCCGATCTCGAACTCGCCCAGCCCCGAGTCTTCGATGACTTGATTGACGTCGCGGGATCCATCGAGCAGCGGCAGCATGCGCTGCTGCATGTCGGTGAGCTTGGCCTCGCTGATCGCCAGGCGGTCCTTGTCGAGCAGGAAGATCAGGTCGAACGAGGGGATCTTCTTCTCGATGAGGCTCCACTCGTCCACTCGGCGGGCCCCCTCGAGCAGGAGCGACTCGGGGTTGATCGAGACGAGGAAGTCCTGCTGCTCCGGCCGGACGTCGGCCTCGAAGTTGAACGTCCCCTGCGTCCAGGTGAACAGGTAATAGACCGACTCTTCGATCTGGACGCGCATGTAGCGCTCAAGGTCGGCCCGCGTGATGACGCCCATGCCGACGAGGATCTCGCCCAGCTTCTTGCCTCGCGCCGTCTCCTGCTTGTGGACGGCGGCCGCGAGCTGCTCGTCGGTGATCCTGGCGTGCTTCACCAGGATGTCACCCAGCCGGTCGCGCCGGTTGACGATCGAAGCGTAGCAGATACGGCCCTTGTCGAAGAAGATGTATCCGAAGTTCGAGCGGTCGGCGATCGAGAGACACCCCGTCTTCTGCCCCAACGCGAGCAGCTGGAGCACGTCGGGAAGCGAGGCTTCTTTGAGCGAGCCCTTAATAGCCATCAGCGCAACTCCTCGATGAGACGGTCCGCGACTTCAGGCCAGTCCCACACCATCTTCTCGCGGCTCTTGATGCCGCCCAGACTCGACACGACGATCCCGCTGGTGCGGAAGCCGCTCGAGCGGCGGGCCTCGCGTGGCGCCTGGCCCTCCAGCACCTCGCGCGCCAGCCCGGCGGTGAGCGGCACGTCCTCCGCCGCGGCCGCGCCCACGACGCGTTGCGCCACGCCCACCAGGCTGCGGACCGAGTCGGTGGGGCGGTCGGCCAGGTAATCGAGCAGCGCCGGCTCGGGGGTCACGTTCTGACCCGCCAGCAGCCGCTCGAGCACCGCCCGCTTCACCGCGCGATCGGGCTCCTTCAGCTCGGCGACGAGCCCCCCTTCGAGGCGCGAGACGACGCGCTCCTCGATCCCGGTGAGCGTGTTGGGATGCGCCGGCGCCGTGAACGCGAGCTGCCGCTCCCGGTCCTGCAGCAGGTTGAAGAGGTTGAACAGCTCCTCCTGCGTCCGCTCCTTCCCAGCGATCAGGTGGATGTCGTCAAGCAGCAGCGCCGTGGCGCGGCGGTAGCGCGCGCGCCACCAATCCACCCGGTTGCCGTCGATCGCCGCGATCAGCTCGTCGATGAACGCCTGCGTCGAGAGGCACGCCACCACAGCACCGTTCGCGCGGGCCAGCTCGAGGCCCAGCGCGTTCAGGAGGTGCGTCTTGCCGAGCCCGCTCTTTCCCACGAGCACCAGCGGGTTGTACTTTTTGCCGGGCTGGTCGAGCACGGCGCGCACCGCGCTCACCGCGACCTCGTTGGACGACCCGACCGCGTAGCCGACGAGCGGGAAAGCGCCCGACGGCCCGGGCGGCGGGGCCACGCCGGCGCGCACCTGCGCCGCCGCCTCTTCCGCCTCGGACATGCGCTCCGGATCGCGGAACACGCTTTCCCCCGACGCCTGTGGATCGAGCTGCCCGACTTCCGTTTCGAGCGCCTTGAGCCGCTCGACGTCCTCGACGAATTCGGCGATCGCCTCGTCCACGGCGGG
>Ga0209235_1000630_pt1 | contig 18093 bp, 16 predicted proteins | sample GraSoi013_1_20cm_4_FD_185817 | JGI IMG/M metagenome (GOLD analysis project Ga0209235, IMG submission 185817) | Grasslands soil microbial communities from the Angelo Coastal Reserve, California, USA - Sample 09_25_2013_1_20cm (SPAdes) (version 2) | ecosystem: Environmental > Terrestrial > Soil >... | reverse complement strand
CATCGCCGGCGGCACCAGGCCACTGGCGCCCGCGACCGCGCAGCGCCTCGGCCGGAAGGCGGGCGTAGAAGTTCAGGAGGTCGTGACTGGGAGTCCGGCCGCGGCGGCTTCCCTGCGCGGGGGCGACGTGATCGTTTCGGTCGGCGATGTCGCGGTCGCCAAGGCGGGCGACCTCCAGCGCCTGATGGTGGAGGCGCAGATCGGGGCCAAGCTTGCTTTGACGGTGTTGCGTAGCGACAAGCTCGTGACCGTGGACGTCGTTCCTGTGGAGCTCGCCTAGGACCAATACACTGGCGGCGTGCCGAAGCAGATCCGTGACCTGCTCCGAGCCGAGGTACATGACGGTCGCTTCCGGCTCGCGGAGGTCGACCCCGCGGCGACCCCTGGCCTCAAGAAGCCAAAGCGGGCCCTAAAGGACGTGCCGAAGCATCAAGCGACGCTGTTCAAGCTCCAGGAAAAGCTCTACGCCGAGCACAAGCGCGCGGTGCTCATCGTGCTCCAGGGCATGGACACGAGCGGGAAGGACGGCACCATCACGCATGTCATCGGCCACCTGAATCCGCAGTCGGTCCAGATCACGCCTTTCAAGCAGCCCACTCCGGAGGAGAGGCGACACGGCTTCCTCTGGCGAATCCGCCGCCGCCTTCCCGACGCGGGAATCGTCGGCATCTTCAACCGGTCCCACTACGAAGACGTGCTGGTCGTGCGCGTCCACGACCTGGCTCCTCTCAACGTGATCGAGCGCCGCTACGACCTCATCAACCGCTTCGAGAAACAGGTCACGAGCCAACGCACCAAGATCGTCAAGATCTGCCTTCACATCTCGTACGACGAGCAGCGAAACCGGCTCACCGAAAGGCTCAAAGACCCTGACAAGCAGTGGAAGTTCAGCGAGCACGACATCGACGAGCGGGCCTACTGGGACGACTATCAGAGCGCCTACAGCATCGCCATCACGCGCTGCTCCATGAAGTACGCCCCCTGGTACGTGGTCCCGGCCAACAACAAGGACTACCGCAACTGGGCGGTGGCCAGGATCCTCATCGAGACGCTCAAAGAGATGAACCCTCAATACCCCCATCCGAGGCTGGACGTTCCACGACTACTCAAGCGGCTTCAACCTTGAGTGAGTTAGTTTTATGGGACGGTTGAGAAGTGGTCACTGGGGAGAGCTGACATGAGACGCGTTCGCCTCGTTTCCTTATTGGTGGCGGCTGCGATTGCCGGGGCGTGCGGCTCGGCGGGCGGGGGCGGAACGTCCGCCAACTCGTATGCGGGCAAGACCATCAAGCTCGGGGCGATCCTGTCGATCACCCAGGCCGGCGGCGTCTATGGACCCCAGAGCCGGGACGGCATGCAGCTCGCGGTCGACCAGATCAACAAGGCGGGTGGCGTCAGCGGCGCGCAGATCTCGCTCACGGTGAAGGACGATGCTTCCGACAAGGCGCAGTCGGCGCAGCTCGCCCAGACGATGATCCAGTCGGACCAAGACCTGGCGCTGCTGGGGCCGACGCTTTCCAACTCAGCGGTGGCCGTTCACCCACTGGCCGAAAGCCTGAAGACGCCGATCCTGGCAGTGAGCACGACCGGCATTCACATCGTCCCCGACTGCAACTTCCCCCAGACAACGGCGTGCCGCTACGTGTTCCGCGACAGCCTCGGGGAGGAGACGGCGATCCCGGACAACATCATGTCCTACACCACCGACGCTCACCCGACCACGGGCGTGCTCCTCGTTGCTCAGGACGATAAGTTCTCCAGCGACGGCGGCAAGATCGTGCAGGCCACCGTCAGCAAGTACGGCATCAACCTGCTGAAGACGATTCCGTTCAACAAGGCCGAAGCCGACCTGTCGCCGTACGTAACGCAGGCAGTGCAGCTGAAGCCTGACGTGATCTTCATCACGTCGCTGGGCGGCATCCCGGCCAAGATCATGACCGAGGCCCGCAAGCAGAACTGGCAGGGCCAGTTCCTCGGCGGCAACGGCTTCAACACGGGCACCGTTTCCAAGCAGGCGGGCGCCGCCGGTCAGGGTGCGCGCAGCGCCAGCGCCTGGTACATCGGCAACTCCTTTCCCTCGAATGCGGACTTTGTGAGCGCTTATAAGGCCGCCTACTCGAAAGACCCGGACCAGTTCGCCGCCCAGGGCTACACCGCGATCAAGGTCATCGCCGACGCCGCCAAGCGCGCCAACCTGACGTTCTCAGACCTCCCTGGTGACCGTGACAAGCTGCGGGCGGCGATGGAGACGGTGAACATCCAGACCCCACTAGGTCCGTTCCAGTTCACCTCGACACACGACGTCAAGCAGACCGTCTGGGTCATCAGGATGGACGGCCAGGGCGGCTTCACCCTGGTCCACGAGATCAAGGCCAGCTAAGCGTGGCGGGGGATCGCGAGGTCCCCCGCCCCACCTTCTATTGTTGATTCGCTTTGGGGCAGCAGATCCTCAACGCGATCTTCATTGGGTCCATCTACGCATTGTTCGCGGTCGGGTACACGCTGGTTTTCGGCATCCTCGACATCCTGAACCTCGCCCACAGCGCGGTTTTCATGCTCGGCGCCGCGGTCACATTCACGCTCGTCGTCAACCACGGTCAGTCGTTCTGGCTTGCGTGTGCCATCGCCATCGTCGTCGCGGCGCTGATGGGGCTGGTGATCGAGTACGTCTGCCTGCGACCTCTCCGGCGTCGAAGGGCTCCGCCCATCGCCGCGCTGATCTCCACGATCGGCCTGGCGCTCATCATCGTGGCAGCGGTCGAGCAGGGCAGGCCGGGGACCCTGTTCTCATGGCTGTGGGTGGACGGTGCGAACTCGGTCAGCCTGCCGCCCGGCGTGGTTCCCAACCCCACGTGGCACGTGGCCGGCCTGACGCTCGAGGGGAGCAAGCTGGCGATCTTCCCGATCACAGTCGCGTTGATGCTGCTCCTCGGCTACGTCATGCGTTTCACACAGGTCGGCCGCGGGCTCCGAGCAGTCGCTGAGAACCCGCGCGCAGCGCGGCTCATGGGCATCGACGTGGACCGCATGATCTCGCTGACGCTGATCATCTCGTCCGCCCTCGGCGGGCTGGCCGGCATCCTGTTCGGCGTCGCGTTGGGCGACATCAGCCCTTACATCGGGCGCGACAGCGTCGAGGTGCGCGGCCTGGCAGTGATTGTGCTGGGAGGCATGGGCAGCATTCCAGGCGCCGTTCTCGGCGGCTACCTGCTCGGCTTGATCGAGGTGCTCGCGGTCGTGCTTCTGGGCAGCAACGTTCGCGCGGGGGTCGCCTTCGCGGCTCTGTTCCTGATGCTGGTCCTTCGTCCCCAGGGCCTTTTCGGCGCGCAGCTCAAGGAACGCATCTAGGTGGACTTCCTGATCCAGCTCGTCACCGATCCCGTCGCCTTCTGGAGCTCCCACACGCTCCTGATCTCGCAGATCGCGATCAACGGCATCCTCGCCAGCTCGATGTTCGTGGTGCTCTACTCTGGCCAGCTTTCCCTGGCGGCGCCCGGATTCATGGCCATCGGCGCTTACACCGCGGTCTTGATGGCCCTCCACCTTCATACCCCGCTCGCGCTGAACATCGCCGCTGGGACAGCGCTGGCGGGCATCGTCGGAATCATCGTCGGCCTGCCGGTGCTTCGGCTGCGAGGCGTATTCCTGGCTATCGCCACGATCGGTTTCATCGAGGCGTTGAGCCTTGGCGTGATCCTGAACCTGCCCATCACCGGCGAGGGCCTCGGGCTCAAGAATCCGGACGCGGACCCGTTGGGCGGGATCAACATCGTGCTCATCTCACTGGTGCTGGCGGTATTCGTTGTCTGGAGACTCACGAAAGGCAGGCTCGGCTACGCGTGGACCGCCATTCGCCAGGACGAGCTCGCGGCGTACAGCCAGGGCATCGACGTCGCCCGCTACAAGCTGATCGCATTCACCCTGAGCGCGATCCTCGCGGGGTACGCGGGCGCCGCCGAATCACATCTCAACTTCTTCGTCGACCCCAATGAGTACGGCGTGCCTCGAACTGTTCAGGTTCTGACATTCGCAGTGCTGGGCGGGAGCGGCAACGTGCTCGGTCCGGTCGTGGGCGCCCTGTTCCTGACCACTCTCCCTTACATCTTTCAGCAGGCGGGCGACTACATCGGCGTGGTCAGCGGGCTCATCCTGATCGCGGTCATCATCTTCCGCCCTCAGGGCATCCTCGGTCGCGGCGGCTTTGCTTTCGTTCGGCCACGATGGTGGCCGCGCGCGCAAGTTCGTGCTCCTTCGACTGGCTGACGTCCAGCGTCATTTCGGCGGGGTGCACGCCGTCGATGGGGTGACGCTGGAGGTCGAGAAGGGATCGATCCAGGGCTTGATCGGTCCGAACGGCGCGGGCAAGACGACGCTGGTCAACGTCATCACGGGGTACATCCCGTTTCAATCCGGCAAGGCCTGGCTCGAGTCGGACCAGCTCAGCGGCCTGCCCGCGCACCGAATTGCCGGGCTCGGCGTGGCGCGAACGTTCCAGAACATCCGACTCTTCAAAGACCTCAGCGCGGTCGAAAACGTGATCGTGGGCATGCATTCGCGCCGCCGCGACGACACGCTGGCCCAGCTCGGCACGCTGCCTGTGTTTCGCCGCGACCAACGATCGCGATTCAATGAAGCACACCGCCTCATGGAGACGGCGGGACTGAATCCGGCAGAGGTCGGGCGCCGCGCCGCGGGCACGCTGCCGTACGGGGATCAGCGCCGACTCGAAATCGCTCGTGCCCTGGCCCTTCAACCCCGAATTCTGATCCTCGACGAGCCCGCCGCGGGCATGAACCCCTCCGAGAAACTGGGCATTCGCGAGCTGATCGAGCGCCTCAACAAGGACGGATTGACGATCCTTCTCATCGATCACGACATGCAGCTGGTGATGGGCGTGTGCGACCGAGTCGCTGTGCTCAACTTCGGACGCAAGATCGCCGACGGCACGCCGGAAGAAGTATCAACAGACGCCGGCGTGATCAAGGCTTATCTCGGGACGGGCAGCGAGCGCGAGGTGTCGAGCGCACCCGGCGCCACCGGCGTGGAGGAGGTCGGGGAGGTGGTCCAGGCGAGCCGCCTCAAGGCAGCCGCGGAGCCGGCCACCGCGATTCTCGATGTGCACGAGCTCTCGGTCAGCTACGGATCTGTGAATGCGGTCCGCGGAGCGTCTTTACGAGTGGCCGCCGGCGAGATCGTCGCACTGATCGGCGCCAACGGCGCCGGCAAGACCACGATTCTCAGTGCGCTGTCGGGTCTCGTCCGCCCGAGCTCGGGCACCGCTGTCTTCGACGGCCTGGACCTGACGACAGCCAATGCTTCGGCCATCGTTCGCCATGGCTTGGTGCACGTACCTGAAGGCCGTGAGATCTTCGGCCGGCAGACGGTGCTGGAGAACCTCGAGCTGGCAATGTGGGCACGGCGCGATCGCGAGGCGGGCGCGACTCAGCTCGCGTCCGTCATGAAGCGCTTCCCCATCCTCGGCGAGCGCAAGAACATGCGCGCGGGCACGCTCTCAGGTGGCGAGGCGCAGATGCTGGCGATCGCACGCGGCTTGCTCGCGAAACCGCGTCTTCTGCTGTTGGACGAACCCTCGCTCGGGCTGGCGCCGCAGATGGTGGACGAGGTGTTCTCGGCGATCGAGGAGATCCAACGTGAGGGCACGACGATTCTGCTCGTCGAGCAGAACGCACTGCGCGCGCTTGCCATCGCCGATCGCGCGTACGTCCTCGAGACGGGCCAGATCCTCCTCACAGGCCGAGGGGATGACCTGCTCCACAACCCCGCCGTCCGCCGCGCGTATTTAGGGGGATAAAAAAGAGGTCCCGGGTCTTTCGCCCAGGGCCCTTCTTGCTGTTCGTCTTGTTAGACGGTGCGGACGCTGCGGGCGCGCGGGACAAAGCGCGGGTGAGGACAGACGTCCTCCCCCGCGGTACCCCCTCCTCTACGCACCACGTTGGGAGGCGTCTTGATGGTGCACGCTGGGTGACGGCCGGAATGAATCCGGCCTAAGCGCAACGTCGTCAATAAATAAAAGAGGCCCCGGGTCTTTCGACCCAGGGCCCTTTTTGCTGTTCGTCTTGTTAGACGGTGCGGACGCTGCGGGCGCGCGGGCCCTTGGGGCTCGCCTCGACCTCGAAGGTCACCTTCTCGCCACCGCGGAGGCTGTCGAAGTCGCCTTCGGTGCCACTCCTGTGGAAGAAGAATTCCTTACCGTCCTCGGCTGCGATAAAGCCGAAGCCACGGTCCGCGACCAGCTTCTTGATGGTGCCTGTAGGCATTTCCATCTCCTAATCTCTCGAACTAAAGGCCAACTCAACTCGGCGGGCCTGTTCGAGAAACGAGAGCCTGCGGTGAGCGCTGGTACTTCACCAGCTACAGGGAGTATACCCGTTTGGGCTACCGCCTATTCCCCGTGGCTTCGGCAAGCCGGCGCGCCCTCGATTGGTCGACCTCGGTCAGGTGGCGCTTGCGCAGCCGAAGGTGCTTCGGAGTGACCTCGAGGAGCTCGTCTTCACCCAGGAAGTCGAGCGACTGTTCGAGGCTCAACTTGCTGGCCGGCGTGAGGCGTACGGAGATGTCAGACGTCGATGACCGGATGTTGGACTGCTTCTTCTCGCGGCATACGTTGACGCGGATGTCGCCCGGCCTTTTCTGGATGCCGACGATCATGCCCTCGTAGACCGCCTCGCCGGGCTCGATGAAGGTCGTGCCCCGCTCCTGCGCGCCGGCCAGCCCGAACGCAAGCGTGGTCCCCGGCGATGAAGCTGTCAAAGCCCCGTTTCGCTGCTCCCTGAAATCGCCCGCCCAAGGGCGGTAGCCGATCCCGATCGACCCCATCAGGCCGGTGCCGGCTGTCAGCGTCAAGAAATTGTTCCGAAAGCCGATGAGACCCCGAGTGGGAATCATGTACTCGAGGCGGACGCCGCCTTTGGAGTCGTAGCTGATCTCGATCATCTCGCCCCGGCGCTTCCCGAGAGACTCCGTCACCGCGCCGAGGTGCTCCTCACGGACGTCGACTGTGAGCCGCTCCACAGGCTCCATGAGCTGACCATTTACCTTCTTGACGATTGCCTCGGGGCGCGAGACTTCGAACTCATAGCCTTCCCGGCGCATCGTCTCGATGAGCACGGCCAGGTGAAGCTCGCCGCGTCCGCTGACAAGGAAGCGCTCGGCTGCATCGGTGTCTTCGACATGGAGGCCGAGGTTGACATCGAGCTCCTTGTACAGGCGCGCGCGCAACTGCCGGGTCGTCGAGAACTTGCCTTCGCGGCCGGTGAATGGTGACGTGTTGACGCCGAACGTCATCCTGACCGTCGGCTCGTCGATTTCGATGCGTGGCAGCGGATCTGGAGATTCAGGGTCCGCGAGCGTGTCGCCGATCGCAACCTCTTCGAGCCCTGTGAGAACGACGATGTCGCCGGCGCTCGCGGTCGGCACGGCGACCCTGTCGAGCCCGCGATAGAGGAACGCCTGCACGACCTTGACGCGGCGGGCCTCACCGTCGGCGCCGAGCACGGCGACCGCATCGCCTGGCGCGACACTGCCTCGGGAGATGCGCCCGATGGCCATCGGACCCGTGTAGTCATCGTAGGCGCGGTTGGCGACCAGCATCTGAAAGCCACCGGGCTCAGCCACAGGAGCGGGGATGAAGTCGATGATCGTCTTGAAAAGAGGCTCGAGGTCGGGCTCTAGTTGGTCCGGCGCGAGGCCGGCCCGCCCTTCTTTCGCGATCGCGTACACCACGGGCGCCTCGAGCTGGTCGGCGTCCTCGGCGAGCTCGAGAAACAGATCGTGAACCTTGTCCAGCGCTACCTTCGGGTCGGCGTTCTTCCGATCTACCTTGTTGATGACAACAACAATCCGTAGTCCGACCTCGAACGCCTTGCGCAGCACAAAACGCGTTTGCGGCATAGGGCCCTCGGCCGCATCGACTAGCAGCAGGCAGCCGTCCGCCATGTTGAGCACCCGCTCGACCTCGCCGCCGAAGTCGGCGTGCCCGGGGGTGTCGATGATGTTGATGGTCACATCGCCGTGGCGGATTGACGTGTTCTTGGCGAGGATGGTGATGCCCTTCTCGCGCTCGAGGTCGTTGGTGTCCATGATCAGCGTGCCGACGTCCTGGTTCTCGCGGAACGTGTGGCTCTGCTTCAGGAGCGCGTCGACCAGCGTGGTCTTCCCATGATCGACATGGGCGATGATCGCCACATTTCGGATGTCATGGCGAAGGTTTGGCAGAGTCATTGCGCGGCCACTATACGTAAGATCGCTGCGCACCATGAAAGTTGCGCGTCTTGCGCTCGCTGGGCTCGCGGCGACCTGGGCGATCAGCATTTCGGCCTGCACCCAGGACGAAGGCTGGGTCATTACCTCGTTCCAGTCCGACATCACGATCGCCAAGGACTCCCTGCTGACGGTCAAAGAGGACATCAACGTCGATTTCGGCTCGCAGCTCAAGCACGGGATCTTTCGGACCATCCCCCTTCGCTACCGGCTCGATGACACCCACGACCGCTTTTTTACCCTGCGCGTGCAATCTGTAACCGACGGCACCCGGCCGGTGACCTACGACGACTACGTCGACAACAACGACAACCAGGTCATCAAGATCGGCGATCCCCAGATCCAGATCAGCGGAGAGCAGCGCTACGTCATTACCTACAAGGTCGAAGGCGCCTTGAACTCGTTCAGCGACCACGACGAGTTGTTCTGGAACGTCGATGGCTCGCTCTGGCCCGCATCCAAGTCGAAGGTGGGAGCGATCGTGCACGTGCCCTCCGCGGCGATTCAAAGGGTGGCCTGCTACCAGGGCGCACCGGGCTCGACCGAAACCTGTACGAACGGCGGCTCCGGCGACACGGCGACTTTCTCGTCTACACGCCGCTTCGGCCCCGGCGAAGAGATGTCGGTCGTGACCGCGTTGGCAAAGGGCGCGGTCACGGTACCGCCGCCTATGCTCGAGGGGCGCGTCAGGCATTTTCCTGACGGCGCCTTCGACATCACCCCGCTCACGATCGGCGTGTCCCTCTTGATGCTGGTGGGCGGGATCGCTCTGGTGGCCTGGAACTGGTGGCTGCATGGTCGGGACCGGGAGTATCTGGCGCAGTACTACCTGAGCAAGGATCCACGTGAGCACGCAGAACCCATCGGCAGCCACCAACCGATAGTCGTCGAGTTTGGGCCGCCAGGCGATCTGCGGCCGGCCCAACTAGGTGTGATCCTCGATCAGTCGGCGGACACCAAAGATGTGACCGCGACGATCGTGGACCTGGCAGTCCGCGGCTGCCTGACGATCTCCGAGGTGCCCGGCAAGAAGGACTGGATGCTCACCTGGAAAGGTTGCGATCCTTCCAAGCTCTTGCCGTACGAAAACACCATTTTCGACGGCCTCTTCAGCGGTCGGCACGAGGTGACCATCTCCGAGCTGAAAGGCACGTTCGCGCCGGAGTTGCGGACCGGGGAGAGCCAGCTCTATACAGACGCGCTGGAGCGCAAACTTTTCACGGCCCGACCCGACCAGGCCCGCGCAGCGTGGGGCTGCCTCGGAGTCGCGATGATGCTGGCCGGCGGCGCGGCCACCTTCTTCCTTGGCCTGCAGTTCGGATGGGGGCTCATCGGCGCGGCGGTGGTCGTCGTCGGAATCGTGCTCACCGCTACATTCCCATTCATGGCACAGCGAACAGCCGCGGGCCGCGACCTTCTGCAACACGCGCTGGGCTTTCGGCTCTACATGACGACCGCAGAGAAATACCGGCAGCAGTTTGCCGAGAAGGCCGAGATCTTTACGCAGCTCCTGCCTTACGCGATCGTATTCGGCTGCGTGAACCTGTGGGCCAAAGCATTCGAAGGCATCGATACCAGCGCCACCAACACGTGGTATGCGGGCCCCGGGCCCTTCCAGGCCGCGCTGCTTTCGAGCAGCCTGGAGTCGATGAACTCGAGCATCTCGAGCGCGATCAGCTTCACGCCGAGCTCAGGCTCGTCGAGCGGATTCGGCGGGGGAGGTTCCTCAGGCGGCGGAGGCGGTGGGGGTGGCGGCGGCAGCTGGTGATCCGATCGCTAGACTTGCTCGCGACCTAGATGCGCATCGCCGCCTTGGTGCTGTCCCTGATCGCCGCGGTTCCCCTGACGATGTCGGCCCTGGCGTCGGGCGTAACTGCCTTGTCACGCGCCTTCTTCGGAGCCACGAATGTCTGCGCCGCGGGAGGACCGGAATGTCGCACGTCGGTCGCAGAGCCGGGTGACCTCCTGGCCTTTCTTCCTTACTTCTTGATCTATGCCTTGGTAGCGGTTGGGTCGGTGGCCGGTGGTGTTCTAACCATCCGCGGGCGGCCACGCCTAGGAGCGGTCTTGCTGTTGATCGCCGGGGTGGTCGGCGCGGTAACCATTCTCTTTTTCATTCCGCCGTTCTGGACTGTGCTCGACCTGGTCGCGGCCGGCCTCGCGTTTGCCGCCTCCCGCGAGCGCCCTCAAGTGGCGAGACCTCAATCCGAACCGAAGCCATAGCGCCCGTGCGGCGTTCGCGGTGGTGCCGAGAGCGGGAGTCGAACCCGCACGAGGTTGCCCTCATCGGTTTTTGAGACCGACGCGTCTGCCATTCCGCCACCTCGGCGCGGCCCTATTCGCCCACTTAGGGGAGGCTCGACAATATCATTCGCCGGTGCGGATCTCTTTCGCCGCGGGACTGTGCGTGATCCTGGCCGCGTGTGCCCAGGTGGGTCCTGTAGGCACACCCGCGGCGAATACGACCTCCTCCCCGTCCGCCGACTCGGCCGGCTCCGCCGCCTCGGCCCCCCGGATCTCGCCGCCGCCGGTGACGCCGCCCGTCGCGCCCGGCACCAAACTCCCGGCCTTCGCTTGCGCTGACACGGCCGGCGGGACGACCGGCGTGGCCAACGTGACCGCGGTCCGGGTGAGCGAACCGGTCGGCTTCGACCGCTTCGTGCTGCAATTCGACGGCCCGGTGCCCAAATACACGGTCAAACGGCAGGACAAACCCACGTTCCCGATGGGGGCGAGCGGCCAAACGATCACCCTGAGCGGCACCGCGGGCGCACTGGTGACGGTCCACTCAGCCACCGAGTCGAACACCTACACGGGTTCGACCGACATGTCGCACACCGAGTTCCTCGTCATCAAAGAGGCTCGCCTTACCCAGGATTTCGAAGGCTCGGTGTCGTGGGCCTTAGGACTCGACCATGCGGCGTGTATGCGCACCTTCACGCTCACTGGTCCTTCGCGTTTGATCGTCGATTTCACGACCGCAACCGGCTAGAGTCCCCGTCCAATGGCCGTAGTGCCGCCCCCTCCAGCCCCGGTCGTGCCCGCGCCCCCGGCCAAGAGGAGCGGTTTCGCGGGTTGCGGATTCGGGTGCCTCGGTTGTCTGGGCGTTTTCGTCGTGCTCGCCCTTCTGCTCGTGGGGAGCGGTTGGTATTTCTTCGTCGTTCAGGCACAAGCCGCAATCTCGGCGCCGGCGGCTCTTGTCGTGTTCAACGCCCCGGTCGAGGTCGGCCGCAACGACTCTGGCTACCGGACCGCCGTCCCGGGCGAGCCGCTGATCGCGGGGAACTCGGTGCGCACAGGCCACGGAGGGCACGCAGCCATCCAGTTTCCGGATGGGTCGTTCGTGCGCATGTCGCAAGACACGGTCGTGACCGTGACTGCCGCACAGCTCAACAAGGACGGCACTCTGCAATCGGCCGGCGTCGCGCAGAAGGTTGGACGCACGTTCAGCAACGTCCAGCATCTGATCACGGGCGCGAACTTCAAAGTCGGGGGCCACTCGGTGAGCGCTGAGGTGCGGGGCACGGAGTTCGAGGTACTGGTGCGGGCCGACCACACCAACAAGATCTGGGTCTTTGTCGGCGCCGCCACCGTGACCGGCAAGACGGCGGCCACCCTGACCGCAGGGCAAGAGATCGATGCGGATGCTGACGGTAACCTCTCGAACCAGCGATCGAATCAGTTCGAGACCCAGGATCCATTTCCGTTGGCCGCGCAATGCGGTGGCACCGCGTCGAGCGGCAACAACGCCGGCACCGCACAGACCTCGATCAGCGACAGCATCGCCACCGGCCAAAGCGAGGAGCACGTCTACGACTCAATCGGCGGGAACCTGACAGTCGCGTTGTGCTACCCGGGAAGCCTGATGAGCGTCACGGTCACAGACCCACTCGGCGGGCGGCGGACGGCGCAGGGCAAGTCGCCGCTCACGATCAAGATCCCCAACGCACCCCCGGGGCGTTACAGGGCAATGGTTCGCGGCGTCGATGTTAGGGGAGGCGAGCCGCACTCGGTGTCGTTCGCAACCGACGCCGCGTGCGTTGAAGGCAACGTCGACACAGGCGGGGTCGTCCGGCAGACGCTGAGCAACTCGCAGATCGCGAATGCGCTCTCACAGTCGGGCGCCACGGGCGTGACCCTCCAGGTGCAGGGCGCGTCCACTAACTCGGCCCGGATCTTCTACCACTCCGAGCTGGGCGGCACCCCGATCACGTGGACGATCGACTTCTATGCCGCCACGCCGAACCTGGGGGTGGTGCTGACGCAGCTGACCGTCCGAGGGTTCAACGTCAAGACCCAGCTCGTCTCCCGCCTCCCCCAGGCTACGGGCCAGTCGGGCGTCTCAATCGACTTCAGCGTCGACCGTGTGTATTCGTGCAGGGGCCCGAGCGGCGGCATCCTGGTCATCGAGGGCCATCGGTAACAGGAATAAGAAGGAACCTGCCGGTTCTCTATCACGCACTCCCGCGTCTTCGTCGCGGGGACCCCATTGGACCGCCGGTAAGCCGCCGTAGGACGTTGACCCTATCGTGGGTTCGGTTCGGCGTCCGAGGCCTTACCGTTTACGGCCATGGCCGCGGTAGCCGCCAAAGCAGCTCCCAGGCGGCGTCGGGGGCTCTCATGGATCCTGGCGCTGGTCATCATCCTGCTGCTGGTTGGCGCGGCCGCAGTCTGGCTCAACACATCGGCATCCGCCTCCACCAATGCGGTGGCGACCCTGACCATCTTCCAGCCGACGACCTCGGTCGCTCACGACGGCGGCGACTATGCGACGGCGACGACGGGGTCAACCGTCCAGGCCGGCGACGCCCTCAAGACCGATGCCAAAGGACGTGCCGCGATTCAACTGCCGGACGGCACGCTGACCCGGCTCGCGAGGAACGCCGAGCTCACGTTGACCTCAGCGCACTTCGCCAAGGACGGCAACCTTCAGGATGCCTCGATTGTGCAGAAAGCCGGGCGCACCTTCACCAACGTCCAGCACCGCGTGAGCGGCGCGACGTTCAAGGTCTCCGGCCAGTCGGCGACGGCCACCGTGCGCGGTACCAAATTCGAGGTGTACATCAAGGCCGACGGCTCGATGCTCGTGAAGCTCTTCGAGGGCGAGCTCGATTTCGATGGGAAGAACCATGTGCATATGGTCACGCCGCAGCAGGCCACAGCAGACGCTCAAGGCAACATCGGCTCCGCAGGCCCCATCCTTCCCGACACCGACGATCCGTTCGTCGCCGAACTCGCGGCCTCGAATGCCGCGGGGCAGGACACCACTCCCGGCACCGAGCAGGACTACATCGGTCCTCCCCTCCACAACGGTGAGCAGCAGCAATTCACGTACAGCTACGCGGGCGGCAAGCTCGTCAAGGCAGCACTCGGCTATCCCGGCAGCGCGATGAAGCTTCAGGTCAAGGCCCCGGATGGCCAGACGTACACCGGAACCGGCGCCTCGCCGATCGTCGTGATCGCCGACAGCGGACTGGCGGGTATCTACACGATGGTCATCATCGGCGTCAGCGGACTTGGCGCGAATGGCGAGACGCCGTTTGTCAGCGTGGCGGCATCCGAACCGTGCGTCAGCACCAACATCGATCAGCGCGGAGCCGTGCGTCGAGGCCTCTCGTCGCATGACCTCACGAGCAACATCCAGATCTCCGGCTTGTCCAATCTGAGCATGACCGTGGTGGGCAAGTCGCTCGCCGGCGCGATCATCTCCGGGAAGGGCACGTTCAACGGCGCGGGCTGGACAGGAACCGTGATCCTGCTGAGGCATGGCACTGGGCTCCAGGTCATCCCCGCCGCAGCGACGGCGTTCGGCGTCAAAGTGCCCGCCTCGCAAGTCGTGTCGCAGATCGGCACGGTAGTGGGTCAAGACCCTTCGAACGTCAATGTCGGCTTCATCGTCGAGCGGCTGTTCACATGCAACGGAGTGGTGATCATCGACGGCCGGATGACCTCATAAAAGGGAACCTGCCGGTTCCCTCTCACGCCCTCCCGCGACTTCGTCGCGGGGGCCCCAGCGGACGCGCTGCTCTCTTTCCCGCTGTTTGGATAACCGAAAGGATTCTCCACGCAACAATTGGCAGTCGCTAAGTACGCGAGGTCGCGGCCGGGTTAAACCCGGCCGCCCAGGCGACATAAGCCCCTAGTCGAGATTCCTGGATAGATATTGCACGGCGGCCAGTAGCGTGCTGGCATGCCCGACTCTGCTGATGACAATCCGTCAGACCCTCGACGCCGCATCCGCCGGCACCGCTACCGAGAAGGCCCTGGCTTCTTGTTCTTGGCAACTCAAAACGGTCGGCCCCGATTAGACGCCGCCCGGCCCAACTTGGATCAGGTCCGGCGGAGGATGCGAGCAGTTCGGCTAGCGGCAGAGCAGGGTGTCGAAACCGCATGCCAGGAGCTAAAGGTCGGGCGCAGGGCGCTCTACTACTGGATCGCTGCATTCCAGGCTGCTGGCATTGAGGGTTTGGTCGATGGCTCTCGTCGCCCACATCGACTCCAAGGCACGGTCCCGAGCTGGGTCGACATGGTCATCATCGCAATCAGGCTGCATACGTACTGGAACTCGAAGCGGATCGCAGCCGAGATGAGGAGGCGAGGGATCTACGAGGTCGGTCCGGACCACATCGATCACCTTTTTCGCGCTCTGGGCTGCAGCCGCGGAACTGTTCCTCGCCCGCCAGGACCTCGCTACGAGCGTGGCCGGCCAAACGAGCTCTGGCACATCGACATCAAGGGCCCGTTCTTCATCAACTTGGGAGGCCACTACCTCAAGACCTGGATCGTGGGCTTAATCGACGACCATTCCCGATTTGTCATCGGCTTGCGAATCCTGAGTGAGCAAAAGGCCAAGCCCATCCTCGAGTGGATGGACGAATGCTTTGAGCTATGTGGTCGGCCGCTGGAGCTGATGAGCGACAACGGCAAGCCTTTCGTGTTCTGGATGCCCGGGGTCTTGACTTTGTTTGGTAAGAGGCTCCGCGATCTGCGAATCAGGCACCTGCGCACCCAGATCAGCTCGCCGTGGACAAACGGCAAGATCGAAGCCTTTTGGGACATCCTCCAAGCCGAAGTTCTCGACCGTGAGCGGTTCACCGGCTTTGGCCACGCTGAAACCGCTTTGGCCAGGTTCGCCGAGTACTACAACTACCACCGGCTGTCTGGCGTCCTGGGCTGGCTGACTCCGGCCGAACGTTACAACGGCACACCCTTCACCGACCGAGGTTTTCAGAACATTCGAGCTCTAGCGCATTTGGAACCCTGGCTTCAGGAACTGATGAATGCGGCTTGAGACCTAGTGCCAAATGTGTCCAGGAATCTCACCTAGTGGATGCCGAACACCCGGTGCGTGAACTTAACCAGCAATGAGAGTCCCGTCCCGTCCAGGAGCCACGCCGCCTCGGCTACTCCGACCAGAAGCACGAGCAGCGCGCTGAGCCCGATGCTGCCGCGCCTCATCGCCGGGCGCAGCCAGTGGTGCTGCTCATCCGCCGGCTCTGGGTGGACGAGCGCATCCTCCAGGCGATCGAGCAGCTCACCCGCCGTGGCCGGGCGGCGGCTCGGGTCGCGGTCCATCGCCTGCTGCAGGACGGCCGCGAATTGTGTCGGGAGATCCGGCGCCGCGTCGTGAACCGTGGGCGGGGGCTCGTACAACCGCCTGCTCAAGGTCTCGATCCAGCTCTTCGAGGAGAACGGCCGGCGTCCGGTCACCGCCTCGAAGATGATCGCGGCCAGCGAGTAGACGTCGGCCCGGCCATTCACCTCGCGGCCGACGAGTCGTTCGGGCGCGACATAGTCCGGGGCTACCGGTGCGCCCGCGCCCGGGCCGGTGTTGAAAGAGGCCACCGTGCCGAGCCCGAATCCAGTCAGCAGGGTGCGGCCGTCGTCGGCCAGCAGGATGTTTGCCGGTTTCACGTCTCGATGCACGGTCGCCCGCGAGTGCGCGTAGTCGAGAGCGCTCGCGATGGGTCGCAGCAGGCCAATGATGCCGAGCGCGTCATACCGAACCCCCGACCCCAGCACCTGGTCCAACGTCCGGCCGGGGATCATCTCCGTGGCCAGGTAAGGGCAGTCGCCGTCGTAGGCCAGATCGTAGAGCCGCGGTATGGCTGGATGCTCGAGGGCAACGTATGAGCGGAGCTCGAGCAGGAAGCGCCGCGAGAAGCTCACGTCGCGCGCGACCGTGGCCTCGATGGTGCGCAGCGCTACCCTGCGTTGCATGCGTGGGTGCTCGGCCTCGTAGATCACGCCGAGGCTGTCGGTCTCGATCTCGCGAACGACGCGGTAGCCGCCGACCTGGAGACCGTTCTTGCGCGCGTCCGGTTTGGGCCGGGAGCCGTTCCGGCTCTGGCGCTCGGATGCCATCAAACCTTGAACTTTAGCCACTAAGCGGGGTGTCTGCTTTTGGGCTTTCCACTGCGGTCCCCGCGCCGCGAGGCGCGGGGGGTCTTTCGGGTGGTGTCGGCGAGAGGATTTGAACCTCCACGCCCTTTCGGGCACCGGATCCTAAGTCCGGCGCGTCTGCCGTTCCGCCACGCCGACGCCGACATCCCAGGGGCAAAGATAGAAGGGAGGGAGGCGAGAGTGGGCGCGCCCGCTACGATCATGGCTGCCGTCGCGGCAGTCTAGGAGAGGAAGCGACAGATGAGGAACGCTCTGGTGGTCGTCGACATCCAGAACGACTTCGTGGAGGGTGGGGCGCTGCCCATCAAAGGCGGAATGCAGGTCGCTGCAATGGTCTCGCGGCACATCCGTCACTTCAAGCAGGAGTACACCTTCGTGGTCGCCACCCGCGACTATCACGAGGACCCCGCGGGGCATTTCTCCGATCAGCCTGACTTTGTGAACACGTGGCCGCCCCACTGCGTCATCGGCACTCCGGGCGCGTCGCTCTGCCCCCCGATCTTCAACCTTGTTCGAGAGAAGCTCATCACGGCCGTGGTGGACAAGGGCAGGCATGCACCCGCTTACTCGGGCTTCGAGGGGCTGGACCCGCGCGGCCACCCGCTGATAGACGTCCTGAAGGAGGCCCGCGTCGACCACATCGACATCTGCGGCCTAGCCACGGACTACTGCGTGCGCGCTACGGCGCTCGACGCTCGCAAGTACGACTACCAGGTGCGGGTGCTCGTAAACCTGTGCGCAGCGGTCAATCCCGAAACCGGGATGCAGGCATTGGACGAGCTCAAGGCCGCGGGCTGCCAGCTGCAGGCGGCGACCGCCCCTTAATAAAAGAAGAGGCCGGCCCGTGAGGACCGGCCTCCGACAGAGTTGGTCGATTACTTGCGGGCTCGGCCCTGCGCCGCGGCACCCTCGTACTTGAAGGAAACGTTCAGCCTGACCCGATAGCTGGCGACCTTGCCGTCTTCGATTGTCATGTCCTGGCGCACAACCTCGGCCACCCGCAGGTCGCGCAGCGACTTGGCGGCGGTCTCGATAGCGCTCTTGGCAGCCGCTTCCCACGACGTGCTGCTGGTCCCGACCAGCTCGGTCACTCTGTAGACGCTATCGGCCATGGCTGCCCTCCCCGTCTGTCTTATCAGTGAGCGGAATCAGCCGTCATTGTCGCGCACTGGCACGATCCAGTTTGCGGAGGTCGGGCAACGCCTCGGCGATCTTTCCTGCGAGCGCTATCGGCTGCGCGCCGCGCAGGTAGATGACCTGCTCGGTGACGCCCAGCTCGAGAAGCCGGCCACAGAGATCGATGAGCCGGCCGCGGTCCTCGCCGTCCCAGCCAAACTGGATCGACCGCCGGATCTCAGACTGGTCGCGGCCGACCGCGCCGCAAGCCTCCATGAGCATCGCCGTGAGCTC
>Ga0209235_1000628_pt1 | contig 18141 bp, 15 predicted proteins | sample GraSoi013_1_20cm_4_FD_185817 | JGI IMG/M metagenome (GOLD analysis project Ga0209235, IMG submission 185817) | Grasslands soil microbial communities from the Angelo Coastal Reserve, California, USA - Sample 09_25_2013_1_20cm (SPAdes) (version 2) | ecosystem: Environmental > Terrestrial > Soil >... | reverse complement strand
GTCGCCTTCTACTTCCTCCTGCGGGACTACCGAGAAACGATCCGGACCCGCGAGGCCCGCCCGAAGGGGATGGATTGGAAGCCGCTCCTCAAGTTCTCGGGGATCAACGGCCTCATCGGCCTCGGCGCCGGCTTCTTCATCCCTCTCGTGCCGACGTGGCTCTTCCTGAAGTTCGCGGTGCCGGACACCTGGAGCGGCCCGCTCCTCGCCCTGTCCAACGTCACCATCGGCCTAGCCGCGACCGTGAGCGCGTCCCTCGCGAAGCGGTACGGCCCGGTCCGGGCCATCGTCATGGCCCAGGGCCTCTCGACCGTCTTCATGTTCAGCCTCGCGTTCGTGACGAACGCGATCGCCGCGGCGGGCCTGTATATGGTCCGAGCGGCCTTGATGAACATGTCCGCGCCGATCGGGGATTCGTTCCTCATGGGGATCGTCGCGCCGGAGCAGCGCGGCCTCGCCAGTGCGGTGAACTCGATCGTCTGGCGCTTGCCGAACAGCGTGACGACCATCCTTGGCGGGATCTTGATGGCCGGGGGCTACTACGACATCCCGATCTTCCTGGCGACGGCGTTCTACCTTGCTTCGATCGCTTCTTTCTATGCGGTCTTCCGGAACGTCCGGCCGAGCGGATGACTCCTGCCTTATCTGAAGCGTCGCCACCAGACGAAGATTTGATCAGGCGGCGAGGAGCGCTCCCCGAGGCGGTGAACCCCGTGAACCCATGCGCAGATGGAAGGTGGTCCGACTACAGTCCCCAACGCGCAAGCAGTGGATGGTCCTCGTCCCAAAGATCCTTGTCCTGTGCACCAAGACGCAGCGCGAAGCCAAACGCCAGTTCCCGTTCGACTGGCGCGAGGTCGGCGTCGACCGCCAGAAGTCGAACCCCACTGACGGTTCCATGACCGCGTACGACGGGGCGGCTCCCTTCCCGAATCGAGATGTCGCCGAAGTCCGTGGTAGCCACTCCGTAGACGTGTCCGTTTAACTCGAACGTCGTGTGCTCGAGTTCCGGCCGGAAGTGAATCGAGAGCTTGGCATCTCGTCGCTCAATCTCGAGCAGGTCCTGCTCGTCGCGGTACCGAACGCGTCCGGATCCTTCGTCAGGGGGCCCGGAAACCACGAACCATTCGTCGTCTGAGGGGCTGACGTCATAGATCCCCTCCTGCGTCCGGACCTTCCCTTTTCCGCGGATTCCGATCTTGGCGACGACGACCACGACCTAAGGAACTTCCAAGGAGTGTATATTCCTTCCGTCCGTTTGGTCTTCCACTCATGGGGGTCCCAAAGTCTTTTGACCGCTGACTTCGTTCTCGCCGCGACATGAGACTCGTCTTACTCGGCCCGCCGGGCGCGGGCAAAGGAACCCAGGCCGCGAAGCTCGCGGCATACCTCGGCGTACCGCATATATCGACCGGCAACATCTTGCGGCACAACGTCGCGCAGGGCACGGACCTCGGGAAGAAGGCGAAGGCGTACATGGAGGCGGGTCAGCTCGTGCCGGACGACATCGTGATCTCGATGACCGAACGCCGGCTGAAGGAGCCGGACGCCAAGAAAGGCTTCATCCTCGACGGCTTCCCCCGGACGATCGCGCAGGCGGAGGCGCTGTCCAAGATGACGAAGCTAGACGCCGCGGTGAACTTCTTCCTGGAACCGGAGGAGCTAATCAAGCGGAACACGGGCCGACGGGTGTGTCCGAAGGACGACACCGTGTACCACATCCTCACGAACCCGCCGAAGAAGGCCGGCGTCTGCGACACGTGCGGCACCCCGCTCGTCATCCGGGCGGACGACCGGGAGGACGTCGTACGCAAGCGGATCGAGACGTACGAGAGGCAGACGGCGCCGCTGATCAAGTACTACCGGGACCGTGCGTTGCTGCGCGAAGTGTACGCGAGCGGCCTGATCGAGGAGATTTTCCTCCGGGCGATCGAGGTGCTGAAGGAGTCCGTGCCGTCTCGGGAGCGATAAGAGTTATATCGGCGTCGCGATGCGACCGCTGCGCCCGAGTGGGGTAGCTTGGACATCCTAGTATCCAGACTACATGACCGCTCCTAGTGAATGTACTTTTGAGAGCACTTTCGAGCCTTGTTTTCACTTTCAAGAATTGCCACAGTACGGTAGTGATGATAGCAATCCAAGCCATTGTCCAACCCGCCTCCGAGGCGGCGATCCGGACCGAGTACGAGACGTTCGAGGCGTGGGCCCTCCGGCGCAAGAAGCCCGCCTACGCGACGAAGTCCGCAAAGACGATTATCGTTGACCGATGAAATGGAAAATCAACCGGGGCGGTCCGCCGCGTTCGTGGACAGTGACTCCCCGTCGGGAGCACTCCCTTGGGGGTTTGTGCTTTCCACTGGCTCTACTGTCGAGCCGACGGGCCGGGATGGCTCTAGCTGGCGACCCGCGATTACGGGTCCCGCCCCCATGAAGGATGCGTCTCTCTCAACCTCATTTCGTGCTTGCGTTGTGTATCTCGGGTCTGGCGGAGCCAAGCCTCTAGGAAAACGGGGGGTACTCCGAACAAACGGGCAGCCCTGGTCATGAAGTCGCATTGGCAATCGTAGGCATGAGCCTCGCCATCCTCAACACAAAGCATCCCTTGGTGGTTCTTGACGTGATAGAGTTCGTGCGCAATCGAGGCGGTTATGATGAATTGTGCATCCGACTCTGACCACCCACCACCTCGTATCTCGGCGACGCGATTGGTGATGCCTTCGAGATTGTAACGAATGAGGTTGTCCCTCGGCGGAATGCCAAGGATGCTCCAGAAGTGGAGCCATTCCTGTTGCATCTTGTCGGCGGTTGCACCGCACTCGCAAGTCGCGCCGCTTGGCACGTCGTGCGCGGGCGTCTGAAGCAGACTTGTCTCGTCCGCGCAGCCAGCAAAGTAATAGTCTCCCGCGGGGGGCGGGCGGTCCGCCAGCATCATGTCGATTGCAGGCTCGAAGATGGTCGCGATCTGTGAGACCGAGGCTTCATTCCACCCCTTCAAGAAGACGAATCTCCTCCCATCGCGCTCAATGATCTGGGAGATTGCGCCGTCCATTCCTCCTCCGTAGGAACCCTTAGGTCATTACCGAGCCTGACCAAGTATTCATATCGTTCATTATCGTCCGTACAGTGTAAGCCTTTTCGGCGCCTCGCCTCCCAGCCTGGCAGCCCCTAATCGTATAGTCCTGATGGGTCGTAACCCGAAAATAGGTATTTGGAAGGCGCGAATAATCCAGCACTAACTGCGGCCCGATCCGGCCTCGTGAGGCGCGAGATATAAGGAATCCCCCGATCATCCCGCAAGTAGATGGAAATCACCTTCGAAATGAGACCGTGGCAGTGGGGAGACACCTGTAGGTACGACAAGGAATCAGACAGAATGGTCCCGACGATTGTCCCAGGAGCCCAAATCAAATTCGCAATCGACATTTCACTTGTCGAAGCAGGCAACCATGGGTTGCGCGTTTTTTCACAGGGGGTAAACTCTGGAGAGATGGAACTCCGATGTCTTGGGAATCGCGTGAACTTCTGCTACTTCCGTGGCCGCGTCCTTCGGATTCTCGAAGTTACCCGGTCCCAATACTCACAGGACCCACTTTTTTCGCTTTGGCGAGGGCTCAAGTCCGCGACCGCCTTCCTCGACTGCGGACTGCCCGTTTCGCTCAGCGGGCGAATCGGTGAATCCGCGGAACTTAGATTCCAGGAGGGCGATATTCTGGAGGGCGTGTCGCATGTTGCCGGTTCGACAGACGAGCGTGACTACGAGGGAAGAACTCCGTTGGAGGGCCTCGTAATCAGCGTGCAGGAATTCGGACCAATTCCCTTGGAAGGGATTGAAGAAGGCTATCATCATGTTACTGCGAGCGTCACCAACCCTGCAGAAGCTCGTGACTCTTGGATTCGTTACTCGCGGGAATTCCGCCAGCCAATTTCGCCCTGAACCGCCAATCGGACTCGTAGGGTTCGTCGATATCAGTTTAACGGGATGCCGTGTTAATCGGGACGGAGACGGTTTTAAGCCGTGTCTCCGATTCCGCCTGCGCGCCCCCGTATGTTAGCCTGGATAGACTGAAAGCCTGCGGAGCTTTTGACTGGGGTTCAAATCCCCACGGGGGCGTCTACCAATTGTCTAGGCTTCTCGGAAAAAGGGCGCTAGTTATCCTAGAAGCCTGCGGAGCTTCAGACCTGGGTTCGAATCCCAGCTCGGGCGTCTTTCTGCGCTGTTCCATGAATGCAATCCCGGCCCTCCGTGGTCGGAAATCGATCCGGTCGATCGTCGAAACCGGGAGTGGATTTAAGCCCGCTCTCGCCTTCTTTCTGCACGCATGGCATCGCCCCACCCGGGCCTGCGAATAGTTGCTCTCTTGGTTGTCGGTCTCGCGATCGGAGCTTCGGTGTCCAACCCGGTGACTGCATCCCGTTCTCCAGCGGATCATCCCGGCCATGCGACCGTTGCATCAGAGCTGCCGACCCGGTTGCCATTGAAGGTCGACTCGATCAACCAGGGCGGGGGCAGTGGGATTCGTCTCGTCCAGACGGGGTCCGCGGCTCCCAAGCCAGATGCCGCCGAACCCGTCTTCTCTTTCGAGGGCCTCCATTTCGGCACGAACGGTCCGTACTCGAACCGCCTCACCCCTCCCGACGTCCAGGTCGCGGTTGGACCGAACCACGTCGTCGAGATGGTGAACGTCCTCGGTCGGATCTCGACGAAACAAGGAGTTGAGGTGCGGACCTTCCTGCTCGACTCATTCTTCGGCGTTCCCTCGACGGATTTCATCAGCGATCCGAAGATCCACTTCGACACCGCGAGCGGACGTTGGTTCACCTCGATTACGGACGTCACGACCGGCAGGGTCCTGCTCGAAGTCTCCAAATCAGACGACCCCGCGGGCCTGTGGAATGCGTATAGTGTCTCCACGATTACGGGCTGCGCCGATCAGCCACTGGTGGGCTTCAGCGATCTTGTCGTCATCATTTCAGCAAACGACTTCTCCTCGTGCACGAGCGGGAATCCGTCGTATCTTGGAGTCCAATATTGGGTGCTGAACAAGACGGATCTCGTGAGCGGGGCTGCCGCGCGGACGATGAGCTTCGGTCCGGACCCGACACTGTTCTCCGTGCACCCCGGCCAATCGCTCCGCCCGACGGATGCACAGTTCATGGTGTCGACCGGGAGCGGCCCCACGAGCACCCTGACCCTCTACTCCGTCACCGGCGTTCCACCAGGCCTCGTGCTCGTGACTCCACAGAATCTCGGAATCCGGGCGACTGCGATCCCGCCGAGCGCGCCGCAACTCGGGTCGAGGTCCACCCTCGATACGGCCGACAACCGCGTGCAAGATGCGATGTGGGCGGACAGCCGCCTTTGGCTCTCGCTTGCCGATGGGTGTATCCCTGCGGGGGACAATCGGGTCCGGTCGTGCGTCCGACTGATCGAGGTCGATACGGCGAACGGAACGACAGCGCAGGACTTCGACGTCGGCATCTCGGGCAAGTACCTCTTCTATCCCGCCCTTCGAACCGATGCCGATGGCAACTTGGTCGTCGTCTTCGGCTACTCATCTGCGACCGAGTATCCGGAGATGAGAGTCGCCACGCGGTCGGTCCACGACCCGCCGAACACGATCGGCGCGCCGCAGGTCCTCCGTGCGGGCGAGGGGCCCGAGGTGAGCGGGTGTCCCAACAACTCCGTGTGCCGGTACGGCGATTACTTCGGCGCATCGCAGGATCCCTCGGACCCGGGCATCGTCTGGGTCGCGGGGGAATACGGCACGGCGACCGGGTGGGCGACGTTCATCGCGGCGATGGCCGAGACCGTGCGGTTCACCGCCGGCTATGCGGTCCAGGGTGGCGGTTCCGGTTACCTCCCGCCCACGCTGACGTACGTCGCAGGTGGTCAAAGCGTGACCGTTGCGTTGGCGGCGTCTCCCGCCGTCTACACTGTCGATGCGGGGACCGCGTGGTCCGTGTCCGCAATCCTCGGCGGCTCGGACCCGACTGAACGGTGGGCGACGAACGAGACGGTTTCGGGGATCGCGATGCGGTCCGAGTCCCTCGCGTTTCATTACTCCCATCAATTCTCCGCGTCGTTCAACTACCGGGTCACGGGCGGCGGCTCCGGGTACGCGGCCCCTTCCGTCAGCTACGAACAATTCGCGCTCGCGCGGTCGAACGACGCGAACCTGACGGTGTGGGTCGATGCAGGCAGTCCGTACTCGTTCCCGTCCTCTCTCGGTGGCTCGAACGCGAGCGAGCGTTGGATGGCCGACGCCCCGGATCGGAGCGGGACCGTCGGCGTGTCGGCGGTCGTCGAGATCGCGTACCGGCATCAGGCGTTCCTCATGTTCGGCTTCCAGGGACCCGCCGAGTCCTCGATGTCTCCGAGGACCGGCTGGTACGACGTGGGTGCCTCCCTTAGACCCTCTGTCAACCCCGCGGCGGGATGGGCGGTGGGCGCCTGGCAGGGCACCGGTCCAGGCGCCTACTCCGGGCGGCAAGCGAGTCCGACGATCCTCGTCGTCGGGCCGATTTCGGAAATCGCCATTCTGTACCCGGGACTCACGATTACCGCGGGCGCCGGCGGTTCTGTCTCGTACGCTTACGGAGGCACCTCCGGGACCGTGGCGGGCGGGTCGTCCCACACGTTCTACGTTCCGACCGGGACGACCGTGACAATCGTGGCGAGTCCGGCCTCCTCGTACACGTTCGTGCAATGGAGCGGCGCGTCGTCGAGCAACCGATCGAGCGTCGACGTGACCGTGGCGGGCCCGGCTCAAGTGACCGCGAACTTCTCGCTCTCCGCGAGCGCGGTCCTGGCCTACTATTCCGCGATCGCCGCGGTGGCGATCATCGCCGCGTTGGTCCTCCTCGCCGTGGCCTTTCGGAGGCGACGTCGGCGGTCCGAGCCCCCACCCCCGCCGCCGGAGCCGCCGCTTCCTCCGCCACCGCCTCCGTAGGCATCCCAACGGAAGGCTCGACACAGGGATATGCCGCTCCCTTGTAACGCAATCTTGCGAAATCGATGGAGGCCACGAGCCGAACTCGTCCTCTTGCCCATGCGGCGATTCGACGTCCGCTCGAATAGCGCGGGTGGCGAACGAACGATATGGGTGGAAGGGACCTCCGGTTCCGTCTTCGACAAATTCCCGTGAGGCCACCAATCACATGAGGCCGAGGGGCCCGAGCTTTTCCGGCAAGTACGTGTCCGTCACATAGTCGAGTCCGTACTTCGCGAGCGCCTGCTGCTCCGCCTTCTTGTTGATCTGCAACATCGCTTGGATCTCGGTGCGCCAGAACTCGTCGTTGAAGCGAGGATCCGTCATCTCCGCGTTCAGCGCGCCGATGTCTCGCGGCGTGAGGGCGTCCGTCGGCAGATTGTAGTTCAGGATGTCGCTTGCGGTAATCCCGACGAACTCCGCGGTGGGTGTCGCGAGATATTCGGAGATGTGTGCAGTCTTAATCGCGCCGTAAGCAACTGATGCATGGATTCGGAACGACCAAGGGTCTCCGTCTGTGTTGTGCAGGCAGACCGGCCCCATTCCCCCGAGGAATGTCTGTATCCCAGGGACCTCAAGGTCATAGACGTACTTGGTGGTGGCGGGGATCTTGACGATTCGGCGGACCGGCAGAACCGCGATGCGTTGTTCCACCAACCGCCGTAAGAAGTCGAGTCGTTCGCTCTTTCCTTCCGGGACGTTGTTCAAGAATCGGGCAAGCACAGGGTAAGTGATCCTCTTGCAGCCCCAGTATATGTCACCAAACTGGCCCACGCCTTTTCCCTGGTTGAATCGTCGAATGATCCGTCGGAGATCATCTGTGATGATTTCGCGGGGAATCGCGAGGTACTTACCGTTGATTCGTTGCTGCGGATGCGCGCCCTCGTCGGAGTTCTCTTCGAGCATGTCGCGGAATTCTCGGAGTTGCGTGAGCTCACCGCGGAGGCATATGTCATAGACCGTGTGTGCAGAGAACTTGTTGTCTCGCTCAGGGGCGAGTTCCGAAGGAGTAGATTTCCTTCGCTGGATTGCGGCGTTGAGGCCGAGCTGGGCGCAGAGCGCGAGGAGGTCCGAGGCGAGGTTCCGGCTCACCGTCGCCATCGTGATTTCCGAACCCGTGGATCGGCGTCGGGCGTGTCCATCTCCTCGGATGTAAGCTCGGAGATATGCGATTTGGTCCTCCCTGTCCATTCCGAACACGGGCCATGGAACGGCCTTAGAATGGGCACCCTGGCCACAGCCCATGGCATCGAAGAGTTGGTGGAACAGAATGCCGCCGAAACGAAGCTGCACCTCGTAGGGATGTGGTTCTGACCGCGTTACGTGGACATTTGGGAATACATCGTGAATCGAACGCAGTGCATCTTCCACGACGTCTGGTTCGTGCGCCCCAAATGACAGTGTGATTCCGTATTTGCCGGACGATCCCTCCGCAGCGAAGTAGCCTAGGAGCTTGGCCAGTGGTCGTGAGATTGCGAGCCGCCGGGAGAGGGGCACGTCCGAATGATTCCCATAGATCCGAAAGTCAGTGTGACCCTTGGCTAGGGCTTCCGGTAGCGGCAACCGTCTACTACCGATTCGTATGTCGGTCCGAAGCTCCGTCCAAATCGGGGTCTCTCGAAGGAGGCTGAGGACATCGATTTCGTGCAGACGCTCTCCCCTGGGCAGCCCCATCGCCGCGACAATTAGGTCTCCGGGCCTAAGGTCGAGGACACTTCGAGGTACAAACCGGAAATCTCCAAGCACCATTACACTGTGAGCGCCGGTCACGCGAGCCGCGAATCCGTACGCAGCTTGAATCTCGAACATTTCCACGGGCGCCTCGTGGCGGATGACCGAGGAGACCAGCGCGTTCTCCACGAACAAGCCGTCGGGTCCGATCGCGGGAACCCGGACATCGAGATGAGCGACACTTGTCTTTTCGTGTTCGATCGGCTCCGAGTATCGGATTGTGCCGTGCAGCTTCATCAGACGGTCAACGAACGGCCCGATTGTTGTCGGTTTCAGCACGCCATTCTCTAGAAAGAGTACGCGTTCGTTCGCGTCGACGCTAAAAGTCGCGACTGGCAATTTGAGTTCTTCGTTGAGCCGCTTGAGGAGCCGTCGGGTGCTCCGAGATGGCTGTCCCTTGAGATGTACAAGGACGCATTTGGCGTCCTCATCGAAACCGTTTTCCACGAGCCGATCGAACATGCCACCCGTCTCGATCGCGAGGATGAACTTCGCGTCCGACTCGACGAGCTTGACCTTTTCCTTCTCGACGTTGTAGGGGATTGTGTAACCGGCATCCCCAACATCGTCGCGACAGTTGATCCGCTTCCGATCCCCGTTCCGCGTGATCTCCTCGAGGGTGAGGTTGCCGATCACACTTGCCCCGCTCTCTTCGGGTCGAAGCTTGAAGTCCTCTCGGAGCAGCTGCGTGATCACCTCTAGGTCCTCTGCCAGAAGGTTCGATTCTTCCTGGGCGTGGAACTTCGCGATGTCCCAGCCTTCGGAGATGTAGTACATTTCTCGGAGCGTGGACGATTTACTGTCGCGGATCATATCCCGGATGAACTCGAGTACGTGCATGGTGCGAAGGAGCATCAGTGCACCCTTCAGCTTCTTCGCGCTCCTCACTCCCATCAGACTCCCGTACTTCCACACCGCATGTTTCGAATCAAACCGAATGTTCGCCTTCGTCCGGAGCGGGATTTTCATCTTCGGGATCTGGCCGCCGTCGAGTTCCTCGTAGATTTCCTCGGCGATTCCGTACAGCGCGTCGACCGCTTTGTTCGACAAGGCCGCGTCCGCTTTCGGCTTCTTACTCATCCTCGAGCGACTCCTCCGTTTCGTCGTAGTCGATCTCGCCTTCCTCCTCCGCCTCCCGCGCACCTCCTTCCTCGCCCTCGAACTCCGCGTAGTTCAGTTCCCAATCGCCGGGCAAGGGTTCCGCGCCGATTACGAGGCCCGGGTTGATCCCGCTCACGTAGATGTCGGATTCGTCGTACTCGGCCTCATCGAGCCCATCCAGGAGGAACGAAATGGAAGCCTTTGTGACACTGTCGATCCGTTTCAGCTCCCACGTGATCTTGCCATCCTCTCGGAGCTCCGTCGGCTTCGGGTCCACGGATTTCGCCTCCATCCCGCGTGGTAGGAGCAGGTGAAGGTTCAGTTTCTTTCCCGCCGAGGTGAAGTTGTGGATGTTGATCGTGACCGTGTGCCGTTTCGCTTTCTTGTCGTAGGCGATCTGTTCGTCGATCCAGACGACGCCCATGATTTTCGTGATCGTCGCGTCCAGAATCGGGACCTTCTTGTTCACGATTTTCGCAGACTTTTCCGCGATTCGTGGCAGGATGAGTTGGACAATTTCGAACTTCTCTTTCGTCTTGGCGCGATGGGCCTTCTTCGTGAGATGCGTCTTGAGCCGGCGTCCGCACTCCTTCAATGCGAGGTCCAGCTCCGTCATGATCTCGTCAGCGGTCGCGACGGCCTCTTTCGACTCGGAGGTGTACGGCACCTTCGTCGAGCAGAGGTGGACGAGGACGATCGCGGGGCCGAACGGGAGGCCTTGTCCGCCGCGTTGCTCCAAGCCGTACCGCCTCCAGTCGACGTTCGCCACAGCCTGCGTGAGAGCGCACCCGCCCGCCTGGTACAAGAGGGGCACCCGGTTCGCGAATCGGAGGACCTCGATCGGTTGGTCGGGCGGAAGGTCTCCGCCATAGACGATCCCGACCTCGACCTGGAATGGGTTTCCCGAGTAGACCGCGGGATCCCGCGTGAGAGGCGGGGCATAGAACTCCGGTCGAAGGTTTCCGAGGACGTTCTTGAGGCCTCGCTTGATGAGCCGTTCCCCGATCGGGCTGAGGCAGTCCGTCGGAGGGGACATCAACTTCGCGGACTGCATCGCGTCATGGAGCGCCTTCGCCTGTTCGAGGACGAGGGACTTCGGCTTCATGTCGGGGTCGAGGCCGGCGGCATCGCAGATTTCCTTCGCGACGCGGGAAGACACCCGCACGAACTCCTCCTCGAGGAACGCGGCCAGCTTGTAGGACTTCGTCTCCTTCATCATGGCCATGAGCGTGCCGAGCTCGATTCCGTGGGGATGGGGAGGAATTTCCTTCGTCTTTGGAGGGAGGTCCTCCGTGGCCCTCTCGAAGACGATTTCTTCGCCTTCGGGCGGCCGATACGTGATGCGCGCGTGCGGATTCACGATCGCGGTGGCCTTGAGGTACTCCGGGACGGACTGCTTTCCCGTGTTGTAGCGGCCCTTGAGCGGGATTTCGACCCGCGTGCCGTGGGCCCGCTCCCACACCACGAAGTCCTCTTCGACCACATTCGGCCGGTTCTTCTTCGTATCGAGGATGAGTTCGATTTCGTAGGCGACGTCTTGCTCCGCGACCTTCGATCGAATCTTCGTTGGCTTGCCGGTCGTAATCTGACCGTACATGACCGCACCGGAAATCCCAAGACCTTGCTGTCCGCGTCGCTGAGCGCGGCTAAAAAATCGCGATCCGTACAGCAAGCGTCCGAAGACGTTTGCTACTTCTTTCTTGACGATGCCCGGTCCATTGTCTTCCACGACCACGACGAATTCCTCTTTGTCGATCTTCTTGACCTCGACGAGGATGTCCGGGAGGATGTCTGCATCCGCCCCCGCGTCGAGCGAATTGTCCACACCCTCTTTGACCGCGGTGAGCAAGGCTTTCGTCGCAGAGTCGTAGCCGAGGATTTGCTTGTTCCGCTCGAAGAACTCGGAGATGCTGATCTCCCGCTGCTTCTTCGCGAGTTCCTCCGCGATCGAGATCGATGGCATACCATCACAAGGGACGGTTCAACAGAACGGTGGGCGTTCCCATCCCTGGGCCCCGCGTATTTGGGCCTGCCCATTTAAGGTTTCGCTGCCCGTTTCGCAATGCCGTTTCTATGGAGGGAAGGGTACATCAGGCGCGCTCGTGGAGGTGGGTGAAAGTGTCCGCCTCGGGCGGGCTTCACTCCTCGAAAACGGCCCCGCACTTCGGGCACTTCTCGGCGCTCTCGTCGACGTCGGCGCCGCAGTTCGTGCAGGTGAAGGCGGTGGCCTTGGAGGCCTTCTCGCTCTTCGTCGGTGTGGCCACGTCCACCTTGGGCTTCGGCGTTTCCTTCGGGATCTGCGGCTCGGCGCCGAGCATCCGGGTGCGCGTCGCCCGCGCCCGGACGGTGTACCACCACATGAACAGAATCACGTAGTAGAACGTGAACGGCAGGATCATCGAGAACGCGGTGAAGTAGACGAACAGGCCGTAGAAGTTCGCGCCTGGCGCGGTCAGCGGGCCGAAGTCGAGGCTCGTCAACGTCCAGTTCTTGTCCCGGTCCCAGACGGAGAAGCCATATCCATAGATCTGGCGGGTGAGATTGACGCGGGTCTCGTACCAGGTGCCCAGGGTTGTGTTGGTGAAGCTTCCTGAGCCCGCGCTGAAGTTCATCCGATAGTCTGATGTCGCGTAGGCCGCAAGGCCCGAGATCGTCGTCAGGTTCATGAATACTGAAAAGTTGACCGGCATTCTGTCGACCGTCGTTTTGAGCTTCACGCGAAAGGTGAACTCCTGGGCCCCATCGGCGTGGTACGGCGCCACGGTCCCGTTCGTCAAGGCCATCGTCGGACTCGTGAAGGCACCACCCGGTGTGCTTGCGAGCGGAATCGCGTCGGCTTGGGAGAGGTACACATTGGTCGACAACGCTCCGCCGAGGAGGATCGCGATGACGATGACGGGGAGCGCGTTCAGCGCGAAACGTCTCACCGAGCGTTCCCCCAGGTAGTAAGGCACGAGGAACACGAGGAGGGGCACCAGGATGATGACCAGACAACCGAGTCCGCCGGCGGCGAACGGGAGGAGGTTCGGGACGATGAGCCCCAGGAGGACGAGGTATGTGACTCGGAACCAAGGGGTCTTTCGGAACCGCAAGAACAGGTTCCATACCTGGACCGAGAGTTTCTCGGGACTCACAGAACGATGCGATGCGACCTTCTTGATAAATAGTTGTCCCCCTTTCTTCACCCGCACGGGGAGGAAACGCGGTCCTGCCAGCGCAGGTTCGTACACTCGCAATCTCGTTTGCGCGGCAAACACCAGGGCGGGTCTGGCGAGGGATTACGTCAGCCCAATCTGCCTCATCAGCCCGACAAGGTCGTAGAAGAGCCTCTCCTCGGTGATCTCGCCCTTCTCGTTCCAGGTGGCCACGGTGCAGAACTCGACGTGGAAGCTCTTGTTCGTCGGCGGGGTCGTCTTGCCGTTCGCGGTCTTCATAGGCCCCTTCATCGTCCCGTAGAAGTCGGCCACGGAACAGGTATGGTTGCCGTCCGCGAACAGGATCTTGTACGGCCGGTTGATCAGGTGGTTGTCGGGGAACGTCTTGAAGAATTCTTTGGCCTCGGACTCATGGTTGGGTCGCCCTTGGGTCGGGTCCGGCTGCCCCGGCCAGTACACGGCCGTGTCCGCGGCGTGGCGCTTCCGGAATACAGGCCAGTCTTGCTTGTTCCATGCGTCGTCCAGCGTCTGCATCAGTTCGAGAAGTTCTTCTCGTTTCATACCCCACCTCGGGTTCCCCGCACTCGGCGTCCGCGCAAAGACCTTTGTCTTTAATCCGGTCCTTCAAGGTCGTCTCTCATCCACGGCGCACGGCTGATGCCCGCCCACAAAGGCCGGCGTTCGAGATTCGAATTCCTACGGCCGAACCTTCATATAGACTCCTCAAAATAGCACGAGACTTCCATCGAGGGTTTGAGGGATGACCAAGCTCATCGTCGCGATCGGCGGGAACGCGCTGCAGCCCGCAGGGGAGACTGCGGATGCGGCGGCCCAGCGTCGCCGGGTCGAGGCGACGGCATCGCGCCTCACAGATCTCGTCGCGGCGGGCCATGATGTCGTCTTGACGCATGGGAACGGCCCGCAGGTGGGGAACATCCTCCTGCAGAACGAGGAGACGCGGCACCTGGTCCCTCCAATGCCGCTCGACGTGTGTGGCGCCGAGAGCCAGGCGCTGATCGGCTATCTCCTCGAGCAAGCTCTGAGGAATGAATTCGCCGCCCGCAAGATCAATCGAGACGTCGCCTGCGTCGTGACGCAGGTCCTGGTCCGTGCAGACGACCCCGCCTTCGCGAATCCTACGAAACCGATCGGCCCGTACTATCTACGTGACGACGAAATCCTCGTGAAGAAAGCGAAAGGCTGGAAGATGGTGTACGACCAGCGCGGGGGCTGGCGGCGGATTGTGCCGTCCCCGCGGCCCGTGGATGTCATCGAGAAGGATATCATCCGCACGCTGGTCGGCAACGGCGAGGGACGCGTGGTGATCGCGGCGGGTGGCGGCGGCATCCCGGTGATCCGCAAAGATGGCAAGCTGGTCGGCGTCGAGGCGGTGATCGACAAGGACCTCGCGGCTGCGGTCCTCGCGAAAGCGATCGGATGGAAGCACCTCGTGATCGCGACGGACGTGCCCCAGATCGCCTTGGATTTCGGCAAGCCGAGCCAGCGGGTCCTCGACCACCTCACGATCGCCGAAGCGAAGAAGCATCTCGCCGACGGACAGTTCCCTCCCGGGAGCATGGGTCCGAAGGTCGAGGCCGTCATCGAGTTCCTCGAGCACGGCGGGCAGCACGCGGTCATCACGGACCTCGAGCACCTCGCCCCCGCAGTGGCAGGCAAAGCCGGGACCCAGGTCGGGCGAGCGTGAGCGCGCAAGGATTTTCCCCGCTCATGACGTTCGCGGCCCGCCGATGGCCAAGGTCCCGAAACGGTGGTACGAGGATTTCTTCGGATCCGACTATCTCATCCGCTACGTCCACCCGGAGACTCCTACCCAGGTCGAGGCGATCGACAAGATCCTCCATCTCCGGAAGGGCGGACGCATCCTCGACGTCGCGTGCGGCGCCGGCCGCCACACAATCGAGTTGGCGAAGCGCGGGTATCGCGTGACGGGGTTCGACCTCTCCGCCCCACTTCTCGCGGAGGCCCGGAAGGCCGCGCGCACGGTTGGCGTCAAGCCGACGTTCGTCCAAGGAGACATGCGCCGCCTCCCATACCGCAACGCCTTCGACGCGGCGATCTCGATGTTCACGTCGTTCGGATACTTCGATCGACCGGAAGAAGACCGTCAGGTCTTGCGGGGGATCGCCCGGGCGCTACGGCCGCGGGGAAAATTCCTGATGGAACTGTTCAACCGCGACAGCCTCGTGGCGAGGTTGCCTTCGCAGAGCTGGCAGGCGCGGGACGACGGGACCGTCGTCCTCGAGGACGCTTCGTTCGACCTCCTCCGGGGGCGATTCGAGACCCGCCAGGTAATCATCGACCGGAAGGGGACGCGGGAATTCACCGCATCGGTCCGCGCGTACACCCTCGCGGAACTCAAGGAGATGCTCGACGATGTGGGCCTGTTCGTCCACCGCGTGCTCGGCGGCCTCGACTTGTCCCCGTACACGGCCCGCTCCTGGCGGTTGGTCTTGTACGCCGTCAAAGGCCTAGAGCCCGAAGGCATTCGCACCGTCTGGTAGCGGAGACCCCGCGAAGCGCCGGCGTTGAAAGGTTTTTAGTGGTCCGACCCGCTCGGTTTCGCATCGCATGGCCATCGAGGAACAGATCAAGGCGGTCGAGGACGAGATCCAGAAGACGCCGTACAACAAGGCGACCCAGCACCACATCGGGCGGTTGAAAGCGAAGCTGGCGCGGCTCAAGGACGAGCAGGAGACGCGACGCCTCAAGGGGGGCGGCGGAGGGCCGAGCTACGCCGTCAAGAAGAGCGGGAACGCGACGGTCGGGCTGGTCGGCTTCCCGAGCGTCGGCAAGTCGACCCTCCTGAATCAGATCACGGACGCGACGAGCGAGGTCGCCGCGTATGACTTCACCACACTGGATGTGATCCCCGGCCTGATGGAGCACCGCGGGGCCAAGATCCAGGTGCTCGACATGCCCGGACTCATCCGAGGCGCCTCGAAAGGCCGCGGTCGCGGGAAGGAGGTCCTGTCTGTCGCCCGCGCGTGCGATTTGCTCCTGCTGATGATCGACGTGTTCGAGACCCACGTCGACGTCCTCGCGGACGAACTGCATCTCGCGGGGATCCGCCTGAACGAGCGGCCCGCGGACGTCACGCTGACGAAGGCGAACCGCGGCGGGCTCACCGTGAATCCGACGGTCAAGCTGACGAAGCTCGATGCGGAGATGGTCGCGGACATCTGCCGGGAGTGGGGCTACCTGAACGGCACCGTCGTCGTGAGGCAGGACATCACGGAAGACCAGCTCATCGACGTCCTGGCGGGGAACCGCGTCTTTCTGCGAGCGTTCGTCGTCGTGAACAAGATCGACCTCGTCTCCTCCGACTACGTGAAGCAGCTCCAGGCCAAGCTGCCGGGGTGGAAGCTCGTCCCGATCTCCGCGGAGAAGGGCGTCGGTCTCACGCGGCTGAAGGACGAGATCTACTCCACCCTCCGGTTCATGCGCGTCTTCCTGAAGCCTCAAGGGAAAGAGGCGGACATGGCGGATCCGATGATCGTGAAGCAGGATTCGGACGTCGGTATGGTGTGCGACGCGATCCACCGCGATTGGCGCAAGCGGTTCCGATATGCGAACGTGTGGGGCCAGTCCGCCCAGTTCCCGGGCCAGAAGGTCGGCCTCGATCATCCGCTGAAGGACGCCGACGTCCTCACGATCGTGTTGCGAAAAGGCTGACGGACGCAGGCCCGCATCAGGCTCGCCGGGGGAGGAGGAGCTTGACCACCGCGCCCGCTATGGCGAGCGCCGTCCCGAGGATCGGAATCGCGGCCAACCAGTAGTAGCCCGTCGGGAGTAGGCCGTAGAAGCGAGAGAAGAAGGGAGGGAAGCCCCCGAGTGCGCCCAGGGCGGCGAACCAAACCACGGCGGCCGCGAGCAGCCGACCCTCCTTGCGCTTCCGAAATGCGTACACGCCAAGTAGGAGGACGAGCGCGAAGGAGGGGACCCCGAGGAAAACGGACATCGTCGCGATCGAGCCGACCAGACCGACCACCGCCCCGGTGCAGATCAGGGCCCCCGCGAGTCGATCGGGGTCAACGGTCATGCGGGTCGACCTCACGCGAGGTGGTGCATCCGCTTCAGGTCCCCTTCGAACGGCTTCAAGCTCGGAGGGATTTCGACTCCGGGGAGTTCGACGTTCAGCGAGAGGCCCTGGTCCCGTTTCCGCTTCCAGACGTCCGCGTTGAAGGCGAGGAGTCCGTCCGTGAAGTCCGCTCGGGAGGCGGGGATGCCGTCCCGCGGCATGGGGAATCGCTCCGCGTGCACGCTCCCGTCGTACACGGACCGCCAGATCCTGTCCGTCGAGAACGGGGTGACGGGCGCGAGGAGGCGCAAGAGGTCCCGCAGACACGCGTGCAGCGTCCATCGAGCGCCCGTGTCGCCCTCGTACGCGCGGGCCTTCACCATCTCCACGTAGTGCGGCGCGAACAGGTTCCAGAGGAAGTCCCGAGCCCGGTTCGCGGGGAGGAACAGGTTCAGGTCCTCGTAGGCGCCGCGGCACGATTCGACGAGCCGATTCAACTCCGCGAGGATCCATTCGTCGGAGGGCTGGAGCTTCCCGGCCTCGGGCTCCTCGAACGACGAGATGAAGCGCGCAACGTTCCAGAGTTTCGTGACGAACTTCGCCGCCCCGCCGATCTTCGCCTCGCTGATGCGGAAGTCGTCTCCCGGGTTCGTCTCACCCGCGACGAAGAGCCGGATCGCGTCGGCGCCGTGCCGCTTGAGCAAGGGCCACGGATCGATCACGTTCCCCTGGGTGCGATGCATCGCGCGACCGCGGGCGTCGAGGCCGAGTCCGTGAATGAAGACGCGGTGGAACGGCTTCGACCTCCGAACGAGCCATGACTTGAGCATCGTATAGTAGAGCCACGTCCGGACGATCTCGCGGCCTTGCGGGCGAAGCGAAAGGGGGAAGTTCGCGGCGAAGAATCCCGGGTCCGTGCGGTACCGGGTGAGGAAGAGGTTCGACACGCTCGAGTCCATCCACGTGTCGAACACGCGGTCCTCGCCGACGAACTCCTTGGAGCTGCACTTCGGGCATTTCGCGAAGGGCGCCGGATCCTTCCACGGTCGGTAGTATTTCCCCGGAGGCGGCGCGAGCGTCTCGCCGCACTTCTTGCAGTACCAGAGCGGGATCTCCGTGTGGTAGT
>Ga0209235_1000625_pt1 | contig 18159 bp, 22 predicted proteins | sample GraSoi013_1_20cm_4_FD_185817 | JGI IMG/M metagenome (GOLD analysis project Ga0209235, IMG submission 185817) | Grasslands soil microbial communities from the Angelo Coastal Reserve, California, USA - Sample 09_25_2013_1_20cm (SPAdes) (version 2) | ecosystem: Environmental > Terrestrial > Soil >... | reverse complement strand
TAGCAAGAGTGTCTCCAGCGCCTGTTGCTCGACCTCCGACTGGGTGATGCGGGGAATCCCGACGATCGCCGCAAAGCCCAGCGCCACCCATAGGACCGCCGCCGCCCGCCCCGGCTCGGACCCCAAGACGAAGCCGAGCAGCAAGATCATCAGCAACGCCACCATGCCGGTCGCGGTGATCGTCTGGCGGCTCCGCCACTCCATCAGCAAATCCTTGCGCGCGACCGCGGCGGCGCGGAGGAACCCGTTCACCGTTTGCCTCCCGCCGCCGCAGCCAGGTCCGCGGCCGTGAGCTGCGCGGCCGGACCGACCTCCACCGGCCGGCCTGCCGCCAGCGCCAACACCGCGTCGGCCACCTTCATCCCGCGCTCCCATTCGTGCGTGGCAATGATCACGCTTCCACCCCGGCGCGTCGTATCCGAAGCCATCTCGGCGACCAGGGTCAGGCCCTCGCTGTCCAGCCCACTGTAGGGTTCATCGAGCAGCAGCAACCTGGGGGATGACAGCCATGCTCGCGCCAGCGCAAGCCGGCGTTTCATCCCATTGCTCAGGGTCCGGACGGGAGTGTCGGCGACAGCGGTCAATCCAACTCGGTCCAGCCACTCGGCGACGGGCGCATCCGGCCGGGCACCCATGGCGGCCGCAAACCGGAGATTCTCGCGCGCCGTCAAGAGGTCGTACGCGCCGGCGGAGGTCCCCACGAGCGCCGTCAGCCGGCGTACCGCATCAGCGTCACGAACCAGGTCGCAGCCAAAGATGGATCCGCATCCGTCGGTCGGCCGCAGCGCCGTGGCCAGCAGGCGCAGCAGCGTGGTCTTGCCGGACGCGTTGGGGCCGACCAGCAGCAGCACGGAGCGCGGTGGGAGCACAAATGTCACATCCCGCACGGCCCACTCGACACGAAACCGTCGGGCCAGGCCACGCGCGATCACTGCGGGGGTGTCCACAGCCACGTCAAGATCGTTGCGCATCGAAGTGAGGGGATAGGCGGGAACGTAGGAATGGATTCGCGATGATGACCCCCACCGCCTTCCCGAGCGGGCTGGGGGAGGAGTCCTCTGCCGTCCGAAGAATCCAAAGTGGCGATATGTTTGTCCGCAGGATCACCGCCCTGGCCGTCATCGCGGTCGGCGCTCTTTTTTTGGCCGCGTGCCAGCCCACCATTGATGTCTCCCGAGCCGGCAACAATGTTCGAGCAGGGTTGTCCCTGGCGCCTCCCGACAAGCCGCTGTTGCCTCTGCGGCGTGATGGGTCGCCGATCAAGCCTTCCGCTGTCGAAGGGTCGAAAGTCTTCATGAAGGCTCAGTGTGTCGTCTGCCACGGCCCAGAGGGCCTCGGCAACGGACCGGCGGCCGCCAACCTGAAGTCGCCCGGCAAGGACCTGCTCACCGACTTCCTGTCATTGATTGGGATCCGCGCCAAAGGTGAGCAACTGCCAAGTCATCCTGCCAACTTCCACAACGTGGTGCAGATGCGTTTGAACAGCCCGTTCAGCATGTACGAAACTGTGACCCGCGGACGGCCCCACACGGCAATGCCGTCCTTCGGACCGCGGCCGGCGTACGGTGCGGCGACGTTCGGCGTCCGACTCACCGATGAAGAGCGGTGGCATGTGTTGTTCTTCGAGTGGGCGTTCTCGACGACTCCCCAGGAGGTCGCGCGCGGCAAGCAGATTTACGAGACCCGGTCTCTCGACGTGGGCGGCCGGGCGCTGACCTGCGCCTCCTGCCACGGCCCGAACGGCGACGGGCGGGGGCCGGAGGGCCTGGTGCTGTCCGCAAGACTGTGGAACTGGGCGCGCGGCCAGGGTCCCGGAATCTTCACGGACGTCAACCTGATGGCCCAGCGCAAGCCCAGCGAGCTGTTTCAATCCGTTATCGATGGCCACGGTGAGATGCCCGCGTATCGCGGCAAGCTCGCCGAGGACGAGATTTGGGCCGTTGTAAACTATATCTGGACGTTCATCTACGAGTACCCGGGCAAATGATCGGGACACGGGAACCCCCACGCTCGCCTGGCGAGCTCGGGGCGGGGCGCGGAAACACTCGAATGCGGTGCCTATAATGGAAGTAGAACGATGAGTACACCCTCTCCAGAGTTAATGCAGCGCCGCAAGTTCCTGAAGCTGGTGACGACCCTGCCGGCGCTGGCGGCAGCGGCGGCACTGGTGTCGCCATTGCTGCGGTTTCTCAAGCCCAACGTGGAGAAGTTCAAGATCTACGCGCCGACCGTCCAGGACGCCGCGCGCGGCGAGGTCATCGCCGTGGCGACACTCAAGGAAGTTGCCAATCCCTGGGACTACAAGTATTTCGTCTTCACGCAGAAATATCCGCAGTATACTCCGGAGGGTTTTAAAGCCGCCAACGTCCCGGGTGTGGTGATCAAGCTGCCCTATAAGATCGCCCTGTTCGATCCCGCCACGGGTCAAGGACCATTGCGCTGGGCCCGGGACATCGGGAAGACCCCGAAGGTGACGGAGAGCGATCTCATCATCTTCTCCCGCATCTGTCCCCACCTGGGGTGCATCTACAACTTTGTGCCAAACTTCAAAGAAGTCACCGCGGGGTATGGGGGGTATCTACCGCCACCGCCGCGGCAGCATGCGTTGATGGCCTGTCCCTGCCATCTCAGCATTTACGATCCAGCCGACCCGCAGGTCCCCGGGCGGGTCCTGTCCGGTCCGGCACCGCGACCTCCCCGGACGTTTCTGTACGAGATCCAGGGGGAGAACATCATCGCCACCGACGTGGAGCCGGGCGGTATAGCCTGACTACAATGACGGGAACACGGGATCGCGGGACAATCGGGCTGGGTGATACCCTCTGATGTGGGAAAGAGTTCGTGACTGGTTAGCGCAGCGTCGTCAGAAGCTCGATCTTTTCGACGAAACGCTGGTGGCCCGTCAGGACAACCCGCTGTACCTGATGGGGCCGATGCTGTATTACTTCTGGCTGGTCACCGTGGTCACCGGCGTCATCTTGATGCTGTGGTACGAGCCGACCACGACCGGCGCCTATACGTCCATTGAGCGAATCCAAAACGACATCGGCCGCCTGGCGCTCACCTTTCTCGGCCGCCCCGTGACGCTCGGAGGGTTGACTCGCGGGCTTCACAAGTACGGCGCCGACGCATTGATCACTATCACCTTCCTCCGCATTTATCGAATGTACTTCCTCGCCGAGTACAAGAAGCCCGGAGAACTCTCGTGGATGCTGGCCTTCCTGGGGCTCATCCTGGGAATGGTGTCCGGCATTACCGGCTACCTGTTGATCTGGAACCAGCGGGCCTTCTGGGCGGCCAAAGTCGTGCTGACGGTGCCCGTGTACTTCGATGAGCTTCCCCTCATCGGGCCGCTGAAGTTCGGCTCGATGATTGCCTTCCTGTTCCTGGGCGGGCCCGCCGTCGGGCAGGCGACCATCACCCGATTCTATGCTCTCCACTTCGGGATCTCCCTGGTCCTGCTGATCCTGGTGGAAGTCTTCTTCCAGCGCACACGCCGCAAGCGCATCAACATGTCGTTGTTCCCACTGGCGCTGTTCATGGTGATGCTGGTCGTGATCTCCATCATCCTGCCCGCGGAGAGCGGCCGGCGGGCGGATCCGACAAAGACGCCGCTACCGATTCTGTCCGACTGGTACTTCCTGGCGCTGTACCAATACGTAAAGTACACGCCGCCGCTGTGGGCAGGCCTGGGGCCCGGTCTGCTCATTGGGTTCGGGTTGATCGTGCCGTTTCTGGACCGTAGTAAAGGCCGCCGGCCGCTGGAACGGCCGTTTTTCACCGTCGTCGGCGCCCTGGCCGTGATCTACTTCCTGGCATTCACCGCCCTGATTCTGTTCAACATCGCGGTGATCGAGCGCGACCCGTTCCTCATTATGAATATCACGCTGGTCGTCCTCGCCCTGGGGCTGTTCTGGGAGCTGCAGTATCGGCGGCGGCGACGGCAGGCCGCCGCCGCCGGCATCAGTCCGCCGGCCAGGGCACCAGCGCACGGATGAGGCTGGGCGCTGCGTGAAGGCGCTGGCATTTGTGGCCGTCTTCCTGGTGGCCATGTGGGCGCTGGCGGCAGGATGGGCGGCGCTGCGACAGACGTGGCAGATGCCCACACCGGCGGGGCTCGGGCACACAGTGCTGTATGGGGCGATCTTTGCCGGGTCGTTTCTCTACCTCGGGTTCTGGGTGTATGCGTGGGACCGGGCGGCGGGCCGCGTCCGGCGACGCATTGCGCTCTATGAATGGTTCTTGCGCCGCAAATCGTGAAAAGCGGGACTAGGGACTAGGGAATGGGGACTAGAACAGATAACGTTGGGTTCCTACCAGTCCCTAGTCCCAGATCCCCAGTCCCGTTGTTCAGGGGGTAGAGGGTGCGTACCGTCTACGTGATGGGCGTCGTGTTGCTGAGCGCGCTGTCGCTGCTGTTCGCGCTCGGCATCATCTATGGCGAAGCGACCGATCGGTGGTTTCTGGGCGGCGGGTCCGTCGGCGCATTGCTGATCGCGTATTCGTTCATCGTCTTGCTGCTGCGGAAGATGGGCATGACCGGGCCTCGGAAGACTGAGCGATGAGCACTGTAGTTGAGCGCCAGATACCCGGACGCTATGCGCGGCTCATGACCTCCCTGCTGCGGGGGACGCTGCGGCTGGATGTCTGGGTGAACAGGCTCTATCCCACCGATTTCAACCCGCTGTACTACACAGGTGGGCTGTCCAACCTATTCCTGTTCACGCTGGTACTGTCCGGCATCTTCCTCTTCTTCTACTATGATGCCAGCCTGGGCGAGGCGTTTGCCTCTGTGCAGTACATCACCGACGGCGTCCCCTACGGGGGGATCGTGCGTGGCGTGCATCGCTACGCTGCCGACGGCTTCATCGTTGGCATCCTGCTGCACCTTCTTCGCAACTGGTTCACCGATCGCCACCTGTTCGCGCGGGATAACCCCTGGATCTCCGGGATGTTCCTGCTCCTCTTTGGCGGGTTCATCGGGTTCACCGGCTACCAGCTGGTGTGGGACGAGCGAGCGCAGTTGCTGACCTCGATGTTCGTGGCCATGTTGCGCAGCATTCCCGCGGCCGGCGCTACGCTGACCCGGCTCTTCATCGGCGGCCTTGGGATCAGCGATGGAACGCTGGTGCGCATCCTGTTCTTACACATCGGCCCCGCCACCGCTCTGTACGCGTTCCTGTGGTGGCACTACGTGCGGTTGCGCCATCCGAAGATCTGGCCTCCGGGCGTCTGGGTGCTGTTCTGCGTGGGTCTAGTGTTCTTGCTGGCCGGAGCGGTGCCCGTGACCCGAGAGGCCATTCCCGCCGCCACCCCCGCGGCGCGCCCCACCAGCTTTCCAATGGATATTTTCTTCCTGATCCCGTTCTGGCTCCTGAACTTTCTCCCGGCAGGCGTTGTCGTACTCTTGCTGGTGTCTCTCTTCGTGGGGGGCCTCGTCATTCCGTACCTCAGCCGCCGTGAAACGCCGACCGAGATGGGAGTGCGCCACTCCGGCGTAGCGCAGGTCATCGACGGCAACTGCACCGGTTGCGAGCTGTGTTACTACGACTGTCCCTACAACGCGATCGTGATGGTGCCCTCGCCTGGACCGGGCCTGAGCAAGGCGGCGGCGAACCGCAGCCTCCTGGCAGTGGTCATTGAATCCCGCTGCGTGGAGTGTGGCATCTGCATCGGCGCATGCCCGTTTGAGGCCCTGGAGCTGCCGAAGTTCCTGGAGCGGGATGTGCTGCGACAGGTCGCCGAGGCGGTGCAGGCATGACCCAGACACCGAAAGTCGTTGGTTTCATCTGCGACTGGAGTGTAGACCTGATACCGCTGTCCGACGGCGGCCGCCTGCGCGCGTTGCCCAACGTGCGCGTCGTCCGCGTGCCGTGCTCCGGTTTCGTGCGCCCGGAATGGCTCGAGGATGCGCTGAATCGCGGCGCGGATGGCGTCTTTGTCACCGGCTGCCCCTATGGAGACTGCCTCAACCGCGAGGGGAACTTCTTGATGCGCGACCGGATCGATCAACTGCAGCGCCGCCTGCAGCGCCGCAAGGTGGATCCCGCGCGCCTTGGGATGTTGGCGTTCGGACTGCACGACGGGGCTGCGTTCCTGGCCGAGGTCAAGGCATTTGCGGATCGGATTGCCGTCCTGCCGCCGGCCCAGCCGGCGCGGACCGCCGGGCGCCCAGCCGTGGCCCAACCGGCGGGCACGCCTGAAGGTGACCGGACGTGAGACGGAAGCCGCTGCGCGTCTATCTCGCCTACCTGGTGTTCTATCTCCTCTGGTTCTTGCTGCTGACGTTCATTGCCTCATTCGGGTTGATTGCCGAAGCCTAGTGCGCGGTCGCGCGGTCGCGCCGTCGCGTGCCTGCGAGCGGTTCTCTTTCGCGACTGCGTGACTGCTCGACTGCCCGACTGCGTGACCCTAGCCACCAGACATCTGCTTTGCTATTCTTAGAAAGGTTTTCCACCTTATCATCCGTCAAGGGAGGATGGCAATGCGCAGATGGATCTGGTTGGGAATCGTCGTCATGCTCGTGGCCGCCTTCGCCGCGGCGTGCGGCGGTGGTGGGCAGCAGGGTGGTGGTCAGCCGAGCGGGACGCCGGAGGGGTCCGCCGTGGCGGTCTCGGAGAAGGAATGGACCATCCAGTTCGCGAGTTCGACGATGAAGCCAGGCAAAGTGAAGCTGCTCATCAAGAATGAAGGCACGATCGAGCATAACTTCGTCATCGAGGGGACCAGCGTCGACTTAGAGGCCATTCCGCCCGGCTCCACAAAAGAGGTGACCGTGGACCTCAAACCCGGCACGTACAACGTTCTCTGCACCATCGCCGGACATTCCGAAGCCGGCATGAAGACGACGATCACCGTGGCCCAGTAGGATACGTCACGGCCGCCGCCCTTCGACCCGTCCCCGCGGGTCGAAGGGCGCTGCTGTCCTTCCTCGAAGCTTCTACGTATGCGTTCAGACGAATCTCGCCTGGCAGGTTCCACGACCACGCGCATGGATCTGACCACGATCTACGCGCCTATCCAGGACGAGCTGTCGAGGCTCCATGCTCAGCTGGAACAGGAGCTGGTCGCCGAAGACCCGTTTGTCAGCGAGCTGGTGCGGCATGTGCTGGGCACGCGAGGCAAGATGATCCGGCCGGCGCTGGTGTGTCTGGCGGCGCAGGCCGGGGGCGGCGCCGGGGAAGCGCGGCTCTGGCTGGCGGAGGCGGTGGAGCTCATCCATATCGCCTCGCTGATCCATGACGACATCATCGATCAGTCGGAAGTGCGTCGCGGCGTCGCCACCGTCAACGTGCAGTGGGGAAACCAGATCGCCGTGCTGCTGGGAGACTACCTCTTCGCGAAAGCCTTTGATCTGCTCAGCCGCATCCGCCATCCGGACGTCGCGCCCACCCTGGCCGCGGCGACGGTGAAGATGAGCCAGGCGGAAATCATGCAGATCAAGTACGGGCAGGAGCCGCACGACGATGAGAGCGTTTACTTTCAAATCATTGCGGGCAAAACCGCCCACTTGTTTTCGGCGGCCTGCCGGGCCGGAGGTCTTGTGGCCGGCAATCCAGCCGCCGCCGAGCGCCTGGGGACCTTCGGCCTGCAGTGGGGAATGGCGTTTCAGATCACCGATGACGCGTTGGATCTGACCAGCCGGGAGGATACTCTCGGCAAACCGATCTATAGCGACGTCCAGAGCGGCACGATCACCTTGCCGGTGATCCGGGCGTTGCGTGAAGCGACGCCAGACGACCGCGCCCGGCTCACCAGCCTGCTGGCGGGTCCGGCGGGCGACGGGCGGATGGAAGAAGTTCGCGGGCTGCTGCATCGCTACCGGGCGATTGATTACGCGCTGGATGTGGCAGGCCGTTATTCGAGGCAGGCCGGCGAGGCGCTGTCGTTTCTGCCCCCCAGCCCAGCGAAGGACAGCCTGCTCGCGCTTACCGAGTTCGTGGTAGTCAGATCGCACTGAACAAACGGGTCAGCAGTCTGCAGTCGGCAGTCTTCAGTCACAGACCAGCGTTGCGGGAGCGTGGTGAACGCCATTCTTGACTGCTGACCGCAGACTGCTGACTGCCGACTGGCTCTAGGAGATGTCGGCGGGCATGGAAGCTCGACTCGGACGGGTCGCCGTCACCGGGGCTGCGGGTTTCATCGGTTCCCATCTTGTGCGCATGCTGCGAGGAGAGGGAATCGATGTGCGCGCGGTGGTACGACCCGGCACGAAGAAAAACCTCCGCATGGCAGCCATTCAGGGCCTGGGGTGCACGCTGGCCTACGCCGACGTCGGCGACGTGGGGGCCCTGGAGCGGGCCTTTGACGGTTGCGCTGCAGTGGTGCACCTGGTGGCGATTATCCGAGAACGGGTCGGCGCCACGTTTGATCTGGTGAACCGGCGCGGCGCAGCAGAAGTCGCCGCGGCGGCGAGGGTCTCGGGTGTCAAGCGGATCGTCCACCTCAGTGCGTTGGGCGCCGGGCCAGAGGCGCCGCGCTATCTGCAGTCGAAGTGGGCGGGCGAAGAGGCCATCCGGCACAGCGGGGTCCCGTCCGTCATCGTCCGGCCCTCATTTGTCATCGGCCCGGGCGGTGGCGCCGCCGCACAGTTCGCCGCCGTGGTACGGCTGGGGCCCTGGTACCCGTTGTATCTGCTCGGCGCGCCCGAACGGCCCCTCGCGGTCCTTGCTATCCTCACCCCCATCGTCCCGGTCCTTGGTTCCGGGAAGTACCGCTCGATGCCGCTGGATGTGCGTGACCTGCTGGCTGTGATAGGTCAGGCCCTCAGGCGCGACGACGTGCTCGGCGAAGTCTACGAACTCGGCGGTCCCGACGCGCTGGCCTACGACCGTGTGCTGGATGAAGTGATGGCGGCGCTGGGTGTCCGCCGGTGGAAGGTGCACATGCCGATGTCGCTGGCCCGGGCGCTGGTTAGGGAGTTCCGGTATTTGCCAAATCCGCCGATCACCCAGGATGAGTTCGAGGCGCTTTTGGTGGACAACGTATGCGATAATACTAAGACTGTGCGCGTCTTCGGGCTGAATTTGAGACCTTTTCGGGATGCCGTCCGGTATGCGCTCCAGAACGCTGTGACGGCTGACGGGAGTGGGAGGTCATGAGCGAGGAGCCGCAGTCAGCAGGATCCGATCCGGTGACCAGTGTCGTCGGCCGCCTGCTCCAGCACATTGTCGCCCTGCTTGAGGCGCGCGTGGATCTGACCAGACAGGAGATGCGCGCGGCCCTCCGCGACGTGGCGATTTCGTTATTTCTGCTGGTCTCGGCGCTGGCCCTGGTCCTGCTGATGATCCCGGTGGCGGTGGCCGTGCTGGTGCTGGTGCTGGCGCAGGTGTTGCCGGTGTGGCTGGCGACGGCGATTGTGCTCGGGGTCATGCTCATGATCGTCGCCGTGCTGCTGATCGTGGCGCGGTTCAGGCTGCGCAAGCGGCGGCTCACTGTCCTGGCCGGTCTACGCGAGGACTGGCGGGCGATCCGCCAGGCCTTGGAGCGGCAGCGATGAAGCCGGGTGCACCCGACGAGGAGCGCATTGCGCAACTGCGCCGGCAGATTACGGCCGATCTGAGGTCGCTGCGCCGGACATGGGGCACCCGGACGCAGTGGACACGCCGGACTGCCGACGGGTGGGTGTCGCAGGCGGCGCGCCTGCGGGAGTTCCCCACCTGGGCGATCGGCGTGCTCGCCGGGCTGCTGGCGGGAGTCTGGTCTGCGCTGCGCCGGCCGCGCAAGGTGGAATAAGCAAGGGTGTATAATCGAGTCAGGGGGTGACGCATGCCCAATGTCGGATGGCCGGAATTGATCGTCATTCTCCTCCTGGCGCTGATCATCTTCGGTCCCCAGCGGCTGGCGGGGGTCGGTGGCGCGCTGGGACGGGCGATCCGAGAGTTCCGCGGAGCGGTGCACGAGGCGGAGAACGAACTGGACAAGCCGGCCTCGCCACAGAAGAAAAGCTCCTGACCTGAGGGTGGGACATTGGACGACCGCCCGATGACGATCGTCGAGCACCTTGAGGAGCTGCGGAAGCGGCTCCTCTATTCTTTGGCCGCATTTGGCGTGGCGACCTCCGCCGGTTATCTGTTCGTGGAACGGATCCTCGCCGTGGTGTTGCGGCCGGTCGGGCAGGTGGTGTTTCTGGCGCCGACCGAAGCATTCTTCGTGAGGCTGAAGGTCGCGGCATTGGCGGGGGTGTTCCTGAGCCTTCCGGTGACGCTGTATCAACTCTGGCGATTCGTCTCGGTGGGGCTCACTCCGACCGAGCGGCGGTACAGCCTGTCGCTCATTCCAGCGGCGCTGGCGTTGTTTGTCAGCGGCGCCGCGTTTGCCTTCTTGGTCATCCTCCCCATCGGCGTACGGTTTCTGCTGAGTTATCAGACCCCCAACCTCGTTCCGATGATCTCCGTCCAGGCCTACACCTCGTTTGTGACGGCGTTCATCCTGGCGTTTGGGCTGCTGTTCCAGCTTCCGGTGGTGATCCTCTTCCTGGCGCGGCTGGGGGTGGTAACCCCGGCCTCCCTGACCGCCGGCCGGAAGTACGCGTTGTTGGCCATCGTGACCGCCTCCGCGGTGTTGACCCCGGGGGGTGACGTCGTGTCGCAGATGTTGATGGCAGTGCCGACCTACATCTTATATGAAGTGAGTATTTGGGTCGCTCGCCTGGTCAGCCCACGGCCTGTTGCGCAGGAATCACCTGAAACCAACTAGTAGCCAGTAGCCAGTCGCCAGTAATCAGAGCCCGCCGGCTTCTCGACTGCCTACTGGTCACTGGCTACTGGTTACTCGGCGTCGAAAGTCCGCCCTGGACAGAGGTGACAGGTGCGCCGGACGCGCAGCCCGTGGTGGGTCTTGGTCTTCGTGATCGTCGTGGGAGCGCTGTTGGGCAGCGTCATCGCCGAGGCCGTCGCCGCCTATCCGGTGCTGTCGCTGCTGTCCCGAGACGTCCGCGCCGGGATCGATCCGCCGCTGACCCTTGACATCCGCGTCCTGACCTTCACGATTGGAGCGACCGTGCGGTTGAACCTGGCTATCCTGATTGGTATCGTCGTCGCCATCTGGATCTTTCGGCTGCTACAATAGCCCAACTGAGCTATCCCCTGCATTTGAATCGCGACAGGTCCGTTGCTATACTTGTTGCGCGTTTGTCGATCGCGCGGCTCACCAGCGGGTGTGACCATCAAAGAACTTCCCGCCGAACTTCGCCCCCGCGAGCGCCTCAGGACTAGCGGCGCAGGTTCTCTGTCGACGGCAGAGTTGCTGGCTCTCGTGCTCGGGACGGGCACACGGCAGGCCACTGCGTTGGAGGTCGGCGCGACGCTGCTCGGTCGGTTCCGGTCAGTGGGCGGGCTCGCCCAGGCGACCCTTGAGGAGCTCGTCACCCTGCCCGGCGTCGGGGAGACCAAAGCGGCCCGGGTCCTGGCGGCCCTGGAGCTGGCCCGGCGGCTCCTGGAACCTCCGCCGCAGCGCCGGATCATCCGCTCCGCCGCGGACGCCGCCGCCCTCTGCGCCTCGATGCATACGCTGGACCGGGAGCACTTCCGGGCCATCCTCCTCAATACCCGCCATGAAGTGCTCGGGGTCGCCGACGTCTCCATCGGAGGCCTGGCGTCGGCCCCGGTGCACCCTCGGGAAGTGTTCAAGGAGGCCATCCGCCACAGCGCCGCCGGGGTGATCGTCGTTCACAACCACCCGTCGGGGCACCCCGAGCCCAGCCGCGACGATATCCTGATTACCGAGCAACTCCGTGCGGCCGGGCGGCTGATGGGGATCGAGGTCCTGGATCACATCATCATTGGGGAGCGCGCATTTGTGAGTTTGCGCGAGCAGCGGCAGGGATTTCCCTAGCGGGCTGAGCAAGAGCATGTAGGGGCCTACGCAGCAGCGGATTGGGGCACCCCACCATCACAGGGTAGATCGGGGAGGGCCATGGCGCTCAAGTTCCTGTTTCGCCGGTTCAGTCGAAACCTGGGGGTCGATCTAGGGACGGCCAACACCCTGATCTACGTCCAAGGCGAAGGCATCGTGCTGCGTGAGCCATCCGTGGTGGCCAAGCGCGCCGATGATGGGCAGATCATCGCGGTTGGCGAGGAAGCCAAGCGCATGGTCGGCCGGACCCCGGGCGAGATCGTGGCCACGCGGCCGCTCCGCGACGGTGTCATTGCCGACTTCGACACCACGGCAGCCATGCTCGCGTACTTCATCCGCAAGGGCCTCAAGAACAGGACATTGCTCCGCCCGACCGTGATCGTCGGCATTCCGTCCGGCGTCACCGGGGTCGAGCGTCGGGCCGTCATCGACGCCACGGAGCAGGCGGGCGCCCGGGAGGCTTATTTGATTGAGGAGCCGATGGCCGCCGCGATCGGTGCCGGGCTTCCGATCTCAGAGCCGGTGGGGAGCATGGTGGTAGACATCGGCGGCGGCACGACCGAGGTCGCGGTGATCGCCATGGGAGGCATCGTCACTTCCAAGTCCATCCGCGTCGGCGGCGATGAAATGGACGAGGCGCTCGTCCAATACTGCCGGCGCGCCTACAACCTGCTTATCGGGGAACGCACCTCCGAAGATATCAAGATCGCGATCGGATCGGCGTACCCGATGAAAGAGGAGCAGAGCATCGAAGTGCGGGGACGGGACCTGGTCAGCGGGCTGCCGCGCACGGTGCGTATGACGAGTTCCGAGGCTCGTGAGGCCCTGGCCGAGCCGGTGGCGCAGATTGTGGAAGCCGTCAAGCAAACGCTGGAGCGTACTCCACCGGAGTTGGCCGCCGACATTGTGGATCGGGGCATCGTCCTGGCCGGCGGCGGATCGCTCCTGCGAGGCATTGACCGCTTGCTCAGCGAGGAGACGGGCATGCCCGTGATGCTGACCGATGATCCCTTATCCGCGGTCGTCCTGGGCACGGGGCGGGCGCTCGAAGAGATCGACACCATGAAACGTGTGCTGATCACCTCGAAGAAGCTGTGAGGATGAAGGCTGGATGACCGAGCTGATCGCCGCCAGGCGGCGGATGGCCATCTTCCTGGGACTGTTTCTGTTCGTCGTGGTCCTGCTCACCTCACAGGCCCGCAGCCCTGATCGCCGGCAGGTAGGTGCCATCGGGACCGGAGTGCTGACCTTGTTAATGCCCGTGCAGGCCGGGATGGCCCGGATCGCCGACGGCGTGGGGCGGATGTGGGAACTCTATACGGAGATCGGCCGGCTGCGCGTGGAGAATGCGCGGCTGCGCGGAGACGTGGAAGCCCTTTCGCGGAAAATGGCAGAATTGCGCGAGCAGGCCGCGGCCGCGCAGCGGCTGGAACGGCTGCTGGAGCTGCGAAGCCAGACCGCCTACCGGTCGCTTGCTGCGCACGTGGTGGGACGGGACGTGTCCCGGTGGTTCGGGACCCTGCTGGTGGACCGTGGTAGCCGCGACGGTGTGCGCCGCAACGCGCCCGTGGTCACCGCCGACGGCGTTGTCGGGCGCGTGATCGAGGTCACGCTGACGACGTCACGCGTGCTGCTCATCGTTGACTCGCGGAGTGCGGTCGGCGCACTGGTGCAACGCTCCCGTGACCTGGCCGTGGTGGAAGGCCGCAGCGAGCGGACCCTTCACCTGAAGTACCTCTCGCGCACAGCCCAGGTGGAACCGGGCGATCTGGTAGTGACGTCGGGCCAGGGTGGCGTATTCCCCAAGGGCCTCGTGGTGGGCCGGATCACCCGAGTGGTCCAGGAAGAGGGGGAGTACCTCCAGGAAGCCCAGGTCGAGCCGGCCGCGGCCCTGGACCGCCTTGAGGAAGTGCTGATTTTGTTGCCGCGCTGAGCGCGGCCAGGGGCAGTGAAAGGGAACGAGGAACGTCTTCTTAGTAAACGTCATGTCCGGTTGAGGATCTGGAGAGGTGGCTGTGACAGGCAAACGGTGGCGTTTGCCGGGCTGTGAAAGGTTGCGGTGAGCCGGGCCCTAGCCTACACCGGCGTCTTGGTGGTAGTGGCGTTGGTGCAGGCTGCGTGGCTGGCGCGCGTGCAGGTGTGGGGGGCAGCGCTCGACCCGTTATTGCCGTTCGCCGTGGGGATGGGCATCCTGCGGGGGGCCGAGAGTGGTGCCGTGGTGGGCGTCGCAGCAGGGTTGTTGCAGGATTTGCTCTCTGGCGGCGGCCCGCTCGGCGTCAACGGCCTCAGCAAACTGGTCGTGGGGTTTGCCTCCGGGTTGTTTGAGCGCAGTATCTACATAGAGAACCCGCTCCTGCCCGCCATCGCCACCTTCGTGGGCACACTGCTGGGTGAGGTGCTGCTGGTCATCGTCGCGCTGATCGTCGGCCTGGGTGTGCCGTCCTGGTCCGCGCTCGTCGCCAAGATGATCGTGCAGGCCATCCTGAACAGCGCAATCGCCCCGCTGCTGTTTCGGGGGATCCGGGCCATCGAGACCCGGCTCCAGCGAGAGCACTAGAGGTACCGGCGATGGAGAACCAGCAGCCGTCGAGACGGCTGTTCATCCTTAGTCTGATCATTGGGATGCTCATCGGCATCCTGGTCGTACGCCTGTGGCAGGTGCAGGTGCTCCAGGGCGCGTCGTACCTGCGCCAGTCCGAAGACAACCGGATCCGCGACTACACCCTGGCCGCCCCTCGCGGGATTATCTACGATCGAAAGGGCCGGCCCCTCGTCAGCAACCGGCCGGCGTTTACGGTCGCCGTGCTGCCCCTCGAACTGCGGAACCCGGCGATCGTCATCCCGCGGCTGGCCCCCATCCTGGCGATGGCGCCGGACGAGATCACCACCCGGATCGTCAGCAACCGGCCCCGACTGTTTGAGCCGGTCCGCATCAAACGTGACGTCGGTCCGAACGTCGTGGCCATGATCGAAGAGAACCGCCTGGATCTGCCCGGCGTCATCATCCTGCCGGAGCCGGTCCGATACTACTTGCATGGCAAGATGGCCGCCCACGTCCTGGGGTATCTAGGAGAGGTCGACCCCGACGAGCTTGCCGCCCGCCAAGTCGAAGGCTACAAACCTGGCGACCTTATCGGCAAAGCCGGCGCGGAGCGAGCCTATGAGACTGTGCTGCGCGGTATCGACGGCCGGCTGCGCATGGAAGTGGACGCGCTGGGACGGCCCCTACGGGTGCTGTCGCGCCTGCCGGCGATCCCGGGCCGCGCCATCGTCCTGACCCTTGACCTGGACGTCCAGAAGGCCGCGTACGATGCCCTGGTAGCAAGTGGCATGCAGGCGGGCGCAGCGATGGCGATGGATCCCCGCAGCGGCGACATCCTGGCAATGGCCAGCATTCCCTCGTATGACCCCAACCTGTTCGCCATCGGTATCAGTCCCAAGACTTGGCAGGCGATCACGACGGATCGTCGCAAACCCCTGCTGAACCGTGCCATCGCGGCGACGTACGAGCCGGGTTCCGTGTTTAAGCTGGTGACCGCAACCGCGGCGCTGGAGCATGGGATTGTGACACGGCAGACCATGTTCGACGCGCCGGGCTACTTCCAGCTCGGCCAGTGGACCTTCGGCGACCTCCGGGCCTGGGGGCGCATCGACTTTATCACCGGGATCGCCAACTCCGTGAACGTGGTTTTTTACACGCTGGGCTACCGGCTGGGCGGCGAGGAGCTGGCGAAGTACGCGTTGATGATGGGGTTGGGCGAGCTGACCGGGGTCGACCTCCCGGGCGAGATTAACGGCACCATCCCCAGCCCCTCGACGAAAGAGCAACTGGTTGGGGAACCCTGGTATCCAGGCGACAGCGTGAATATGTCCATCGGCCAGGGTGCAATCACGGTGACTCCCATTCAGGTGGTGCGGATGCTCGGGGGGATCGCCACCGGTGGGCAGCTGATGCAGCCGCGGATCTTGTTGATGACCTACGATCGCAACCGCTCCCAACACCGCGCCGACCCGTTTCTGCAGCGTATCGTGCCGTTCCAGGCCTCCACCTTGGCGGTACTCCGGGAAGGGATGCGCGCCGTGGTGGAACGAGGCAGCGGTCTCGGCGCGAGGATTCCGGGGCTCCCCATGGCGGGGAAGACCGGCAGCGCCGAAAATCCCCGCGGGAAGCCTCATGCCTGGTTTGCCGGGTACGCGCCGGTCGGCGAGCCCCGCATCGTGGTCGTGGCGTTCGTTGAACATGGATTCCGCGGCGGCATCTCAGCGGCCCCCGTCGCGCGTGCGGTGTTGCACGCCGTCTTTCCGCAGCCTGCTGACGTCGAGGTGCCACGATGAGCCGGCGCCTGCTGCGGTACCTGGACTGGCCGGTGCTCGTGGCGACGCTCATCCTGGTGGTCGGTGGGGCGGTCGTGTTGTACAGTGCCGTGCAGAATTCCGGTGATGCGTCGACGCTTGTGCGTGCCCGCATCCTGCATGCCGTAATGGGTCTCGTGGTGCTGGCCCTGATGGCGTTTATCGACTATCAAACCATCGCCCGTGCCTGGCGGCCCATCCTGGGGACCACGCTGTTCCTGTTGGTGGTCGTCCTGATCATCGGGCGAAGTTCGATGGGGGCGCAGCGCTGGATCGCGCTGGGCCCGCTGGGAGGATTCCAGCCTTCGGAACTGGCCAAGCTGGCGTTGATCATCACACTGGCCAAGCACCTGGACGGCCACAAAGAGCTCACGTCCTGGCGGGACATCCTGCCGGTGCTGATCCAGGCTGCGGTCCCGATCGCCCTGGTGATCCGCCAGCCGGACCTCGGGACCTCGATGGTCCTGGCGGCCATCGCCGCCGTCATGCTGTTCGCCGGGGGCGCGCCGCTGGGGGCGTTGGGCGCGATGGGGGCGGGGGCGGCGGTGGTGGCTCCGATGGCCTGGCGGATTCTCCACGAGTACCAGCGGCGGCGGCTGCTCGTGTTCATCGACCCCGGCGCCGACCCGCTGGGGGCAGGCTATGCGCTCATCCAATCCAAGATCGCGGTCGGATCGGGTCAGGTGTTCGGCAAGGGACTCCTGCACGGCACGCAGAACCTGCTGCATTTTATCCCCGAGCAGCATACCGATTTCGTATTCACCGTGATCGGCGAGGAGTTGGGGTTCGTCGGAGCGGCGCTCATGATCGGCCTGTTTGTGTTGTGGCTGTGGCGCGGCATGGCGATCGCGGCGCAGGCGAAAGACCGCCTGGGCATGTTGATGGCCGTGGGGGCGGTGGGGATGATCGCGTTTCACCTGTTCATCAACGTGGGGATGACGGTGGGGCTGACGCCGATTACCGGCATTCCACTGCCGTTCATCAGTCACGGCGGCAGCGCCTTGGTGGCGATGATGGGCGCGACCGGACTGCTCCTCAACGTGGGAATGCGACGCAAGAAGATTCTGTTCTAATACATCAAGAGTAGGAGTCCATATGACCAAGGAAATCATTGCCAACGTCGAGCCGTACGAAACCCGGGTGGCGGTGCTCGACGAGGGGGCCCTGATCAACCTCTTCATCGAGCGTGGCGAACCGCTGGCCGGCAACATCTATAAGGGCCGGGTTGCGAACGTGCTCCCAGGGATGGAGGCGGCGTTCGTCGACATCGGCCTGGAGCGAAATGCGTTCCTGCACGTCGGCGACATCCGCTCGCAGCGGCTGGCTGGAGAAGAGATCGAGGAGTCCTTTGGCAAGGGCGCCATTGCCGAACGGCTGCGTGCGGGTCAGGAGATCTTGGTCCAGGTGACCAAAGAGCCGATGGGTAGCAAGGGGGCGCGGGTGACGACCTACGCCGCCCTGCCGGCCTACTACCTGGTCTTGATGCCCACCGTGAATTACGTTGGGGTGAGCCGGCGCATCGAGCGCGAACAGGAGCGCAAACGGCTGCGACAACTGGCCGAGAAGCTGCGACCCAAAGGGATGGGTATCATCGTCCGTACGGCGGCGGAGGGCGCCAGCGAGAAGGAACTGGCCGATGACGTCGAGTTCCTGCTGCAGATGTGGAATCGCGTGGAAGAGCGGTCCCGCAGCAGCCGCGCGCCGTCGCTGGTGTACCAGGACCTGCGCCTGATCCGGCGGGTGGTGCGCGATCAGTTCACCGAAGAGGTCAGTCGCTTTCTGGTCGACTCGCCAGAGGAGTACCACCGCGTGCAGGACCTGTTGAACTCGTTCGCGCCCAAGCTGAAGTCGCGCCTGGAGCTCTATCGGGGGCCCGAACCCATCTTTGAGCACACCGGTGTCGAGCGGGAGCTGGAGAAATCGCTGCGGCGGAAGGTATGGCTGAAGTCG
>Ga0209235_1000618_pt1 | contig 18216 bp, 5 predicted proteins | sample GraSoi013_1_20cm_4_FD_185817 | JGI IMG/M metagenome (GOLD analysis project Ga0209235, IMG submission 185817) | Grasslands soil microbial communities from the Angelo Coastal Reserve, California, USA - Sample 09_25_2013_1_20cm (SPAdes) (version 2) | ecosystem: Environmental > Terrestrial > Soil >... | reverse complement strand
AGCGATTCGCCTCTGCACGGATTTGGATTCCGTCCGGGGTCACGGTCAGGTCCACGTCCTCCTTCGCGACGCCCGGGAGTTCGGCCCGGACGACGAACTCGGAGCCCTTGTCGATCAGGTCGACGAGCGGCTCGCGAACCTGGAAGCTGGGTTCCTCCGGATGGCTGAGGGAGCTCCCCCAGACGCGGTCGTTGAAGCTTTGGCGGAAGTCGTCGAACCATCGGTCCATTTCCTGGAACCAGTCGAACGGCGAGGGCGTCACCCTCGCAAGTCCATGCTCTTTCTCGCGAGTTTCCTTGTTCTTGCGCATCATGTCAATCCGCCTCCTCTGGTCTGTTGAGGCAGCCATTAATGTGTATGCGGTTCTATATAAACGTTGTTAGACGAAGTCAAATCGCGGGAGCGGGGAACGGCCCCGCGGTTCCTCGGACTGTCGGCCCGTAGGGGCGACACCCCTGCCACGCCAACTTCGCGACGGCAACCCGTACACAACCAGGCCCGTCGAGGTTCCCATGTACACGAGGCCATGGCTGATGACCGGGCCGCTGTACGTGTTTCCCGGGAGGGTGACGTTCCAAAGTTCCAGGCCCGTTGCCGCGTCGTACGCCTGCAAGATCCCGATTGTCTCGGGCATGAAGATGACGCCACCGGCGGCCGCCGCTGCAGAGAACGAGCCCGTCGAGGGGTGTGACCAGAGCACCGAACCATCCTCGACGCCGAGACAGAAGTCGCCGACCGGGTAACCGTCCGGGGTCGCCTCGGACCCGGCGCTGTAGATCGCGCCGTAAGCGGCTGCGGGCGTACCGATCACAGACCAGTTGACCGGAAGCGTGATGCTCCAACGGAGGTCCCCGGTGGCCGCGTCGAGTTCGTGGTAGTGGCTCTTCTGCATCTCGCCGACGACGAACCCGGCCTGGGTCGGGAACACTTGAGGCGACGCGCCGAAATCCTCGTCGCCGAAGTCTTCAAACTGGTGCGACCACACAATCGCCCCGGTCTCCAGCGAGAAGGCCATCATCGCGGTGTTCCCCGGATCCGGGACACCGTCGAACGAGTTGCCGGTCCCGATGTACACGAGGTCATTCAGGACCGCCGGGGTCGACCAGACGGCTCCGCCTAGGTGCCCCGGAGCGACCGTGTACGTCCGCCAGACGAGACTCCCCGTCGCCGCGTTGAACGCCTGCAAGGAGCCGCGATGAGGTTGCGTGCCGCTTTCCTCGTCCCCTCCCGACTGGCCGACGATGACCAACGGGCCAACGACGACGGGCGAGCCCCACCCGGCCGCGTATTGGTCAATCACCGAGGACCACACGAGCGTCCCGGTCGCGGTGTCGAAGGCCCATACGCGCGCGTCGGGGCCGAGGTTCGTGACGAAGACGAGCCCGTTGGCAACCGCGGGGCTCGCGGTCATCGTGAGGCCGGTGTGGGTCGTCCACTTCAGCGCGCCCGACACCGCGTCGAGCGCCACGACGTCCCCTGCAGCGGTTGAGACGTAGACGGTGCCCTGGGAGACCGCGGGCGTCCCGTACATCCCGATCCCGTCGACCCGCCACTTCTCGACCAAGGAACCAACCGTGGATTCGTTCACGGCGGTCTCGACCGAGTTGAAGTGCGTCCCCCACAGGTCGTGCCCGTACATCGGCCAGTCCGGCGAATAGAGGGACGAATAGTCGAGCGGCAGGGCACTGAGCGGGAGGGGGACCGCGAACGCGGGCACGACGAGGACGATCGCGAGCGCCGAAACGCCCAGGATGACGGGGCAACGCATCCACTGCCTCGGCGAGGCCAATCGGCTCGGAGCGGAAAGCTTGCCCGCGGTACGGTGTGGTCCCATGTGTTCATCCGTGCGAGACCCGAGGGGAAGCTCATCGGGTCGGTCTTACCCCCTCAGAGTTTGAAGAACGGTGCGGGAGCGGGGTCGTTCCGAGCGCCGGCCGGGCACATCTCCGCGGAACGTTGCAAGCCGGCTGACCCGGCTGGCGGAATCGAGCGGACCGACGCCTACATTTCCCGCTTAACGGTGATCGGGATCGCCCCGCTGTTGAACTCGATCCACGCGATCTCGATCGGGTCCACGATGCCCACCGGCACGTCGATGAGGATCGGGGATCCCATGCTGATCTGGAGCGCCCGCGCTCCGATAATTCGAGCTTTCTCAAATCGAGTGTAACGCATCGGGTGTCCCTCGCACCGGGCCGCGGGCGAAGGGAGGTTCAGCTGGGACAGGCAGAGCCGGCCGTAGGGGGCCCGAATCGGGTACCCATACTTCAACCTTGCTCAGTTGCGAGCTTCGGTGGCGGTGTGGCCGATCGTTCGACACCGCCGCGATTCGCGGGAGCGGGCTGATTACCTGACTCCGGTTCGTCCGTCCGGCATCTGTTATGAGGCACGATAATCGGACCTGAGAATCCCGGGACATCCCTTAAGAGCTCTCGACTCCACGACGAATAGACTTCGCGTCGTCCGGCACGCTCCCGCTCGAGGCCTACGCTATGGACCAACAAACGTTCCGTCAGGCAATCCTCCTTCTCTCGGGCGAAAACAGCGTCGCGATCTTGCGGGCCCTGCGAGACGGGGACTGGCATCTGTCCAGCGAGGTCGCACGGTCGCTTCACATTCACATCACGACGGCCTCGAAATTCTTGCAACGATTCGCGGACCTCGGACTCGTCGACCGCCGGCCGCACGACGCGCGGACGTTCGAGTACCGCCTCCGGTCCCCGCACTTGCGGCTCGAAGTCGATTTTGAGGATGACGGAGGCCCCCTTCGTGAGGTGATCGACTTCTACGTCGCGTACTTCCACTCCCTCTTCGAGCGCATCCGGTACGTCGGGACGCCGGCGATTGAGATCGAGATGGAGCATCGCCTTACGACGGACCACCAAGAATTGCGCCAAGCCGTTTTCGACCAGATGATTGACGGGAGCGAAGCGGGCCTCGACCGGCTCCGGGAACTCGTCGCCGCGGTCCATCGGGACCTCTGGAGCGTCTGCGCCCAGGGGCTCGGCGCGGGCACTGCGAAAGGCGTTTTCCAGGCTGCGCTGCGCGATGCAATCGGTGCGCATCCCGATCTCGCGCTTCGGTGTGGCCTGACGCGGCCGCTCGAGGGGTGATGCGTGTCGGCGCAAGAAGAGTTGCGGCGCCGCATCCAGCTGATTCTGCAGATTGCGCGAGAACGATTGACGCTGGATCCGAACGACGCGGACGCCCTGTTCGCGCTAGCCGCCGTTCAAGCGACACTCAATGAAGCGGCGGGCGGGATTCAGACCCTCGACCGCCTCGCCGAGATCCAGCCAAACTACCCGGGTCTGTGGGTCCTGAAGGCGAAACTTCACGCGCGACTCGGCCAAGAGGACCTCGCTCGGCAGAGTCGGATTCGAGGATCGCAGGAGAGCCAGGGACCCGCCAAGGCGGCCGATCTCACGGTGCCTTGTCCGATGTGCGACGTCCCTGTGGCGCTCGACGCCACGACGTGTGCAAATTGCGGCGCGCAGTTCGCCTCGCCCCCGACGTTGGAAGACGAACTGGACGACCTCGGTCATGCCGCGGTCCAGGATATGGTCCAAGAGGAACTCCAAGCCGGTCCGGCGCCGCCGCCCGGCGAGAGCTCGGGACCGCCGACCCCCTCCGAGGGGACGGAACCGGCCGAGCGGAAGAAGAAAAGAGCCTATGGCAAACGTGCCACGACGGTGGCCTCGCAGGAAGGCCTCACGAACGGCCTTGTCCTCGAGCGGCGACGCGGGCGAAAGTCCGGGATGACGAACGGCCTCGCGGACGACCGCGGCCGCACGAACGGGTTGACCAACGGCGTGGGCCGGACGAATGGATTGACGAACGGTCTCGGGAGGACCAACGGGCTGACGAACGGCGTCGGCCGCACGAACGGGATCACAAACGGAGTAGGCCGAACGAACGGCCTCACGAACGGGCTCGGAGGAATCCGACCCGCAGGCTTCCATGCTGTCGGACTCCGCGGGATGATGCAAACCGCCGGCTGGAAACTCTATCTGATTCCCGTGGTGGCCGTCGCGCTGCTTCTCGTGCCGCTCCTCAATACACCGGCGTACCCAGGGTCTATGCATCCGATTCAGATCGATGGGGTGTTCGACGACTGGAGAGCCGTCTCGAAACTCGATGCCACGTCCGGGTCCGTCCCGAACGCGAACGTGGACGTCATCCGGTTCGGGGCGGTCGACAACGTAGGCCCGTTCGCCTTCTACGTGCAGGTCCGGGGAACGGCCCTCCAGGGAGGGGGAGCGTCTCCCGGGACGATGGACACGGTCTGGATCTTCATCGATACGGACGCATCCCCCGCGACCGGCTACCAAATCGACGGCCTGGGCGCCGATCGGATGATCGAGGTTTCGGGTTACGGGGGCGTCGTCCTGTCGAGCGTCTTGTGGGAATTCGACGCGAACCGGGATGTCCGAGATTGGAACGGCTGGATTAAGGGCACCGGGACGCCCGCTGCCGCGAGCGGTTCTCAGATTGAGGCGGAAGCGGAGTGGGTCACGCAAGGTTCCCAGCCCAGTCCGGTGGTCGCCTCCGTCCGCACGGAGTCGTGGGACGGCGAGACGGACACGGGGGACGTGCCCATCAGCACGGGGGGCGGCACGCTTCTCGTGACCGGGTACCCGCAGGTCCCCGCCGTGATTGCCGGGGCGGACGTGCCGCTTGTGCAGCTGAGTCTCGCCGCCTATCGGGAGTCTGTCCCCATCGACTCCCTGCGCGTTCAGATTGTCGGGACGGCGCCCGTCGGATTGGCATCGAGCTTGCGGCTCCTGGACGGAAGCGGCAGCGTCATCAGCTACGTCACGCCGACGTCCCGCACCGTCGCGTTCACCTTCCCCACCCAAACGATTCCGGTCGGGACCTCATCCATCTTTCGGGTCGTCGGAGACTTCGCAGCCGGCGGCGGCGAGACGTACGGGATTCGGCCATCACCGAGCCAGTCGTCGCCTCCCGGCGGGGGAATCCTAACGGTCCAAGAGCAGCCGGGCCCTCGGTCCCTCGGCTATGTCGGCGTCGCGCCGACGAGCCCTCAAGTCGATGGAGCCTTCGGCGAGTGGGCCGCCGCGAATGTGGACCCGATGGGTGACGTCGGTCCGCGGAACAATCCGGCGATCGATCTCGTGCGATTCGGGTCGCGAAAAGTCAACGCCACGACGTACCTCTACGCGGACGTCACCGGCCGAATCCTCGCGGGAACTCCGGTGCCGCAGGCCCCGCGGCCAACGCCTCCGCCGGGGCCACCGCCGGCCAACGATACGGACCGAGACGGCGTGCCAGATTCCGTTGATCCGTTCCCGTACGACTTCAACAACGACGGCATCCCGGACGCGGCGACGAACGGCGACTACGATGGCGACGGGATCACAGACTACGGGTTCCCCGGCGGAACGGACTACTGGCTGAACACGACGATTCCCAACACGTTCCCCGCGCCGTACGCCGGACGGTCCGTGAGCGTGTACATTGGACCGACGAACAAGCCCCCGGTGATCGGGGATGACGTCCTCCGGGTTTTCCTCGACCTCGACAACAGTACCGGGACCGGCTATTCGATCGGCGGAATCGGAGCGGACCGGCTCGTCGAGATCCGCGGGAAGGATGGCGCTGTGACGCAGACCGGCTCCCTCGCGTTCGCAGGTTCCTTCCCGGGACAATGGTCGTGGACTCCGATCGGGCCCGTCACCGTCGCGGTGGCGGGCCATGAGCTCGAACTCTCGGTCGCGACGACTCCGGCCTCCGTGTATTTCGAGGCGGGCGACTTCTGGGGTGACGTCGACACGACCGTCGCAGGGCCGGCGCTCTCGTCGGTCCTGAACTTCGCGTTGCACTCATTCGGGTCCCCGCAGAATTCCTTTGTTGTCGCCGCGGCCTCGTCGGCGCTGTCGGTTCCATGGCAGCAGGTCGGCCCTCAAACCCGGGCCCTGATCGACCCGGGTTCGAACGCCGCCACGACGCCCTACAATCATCAGAGGAAGGTCGTTCGCGCGGGCGACACTCCCGGCACGGCGTGCGACGCCACGAACTCGGACGGATGTTGGTACACGGTCTTCTACGATCAGTTCGCCGAGCAATCGACGAGCGGTCCCCCGCAGGGGCCGAACATCCAGAGTGGACTGGCCACCCTCGCGGCGGGGTCGTCCACGGTGAGCGTGACGATTTCGTCGGTCGTGACGACGCATGCGTTCCTCACCTTCGGCGCCAGCTTCAGCGACGACAATCCCGGGTTCAGCCAGATTTCTGGCCAGGTGATCGATGCGACGACGATTCGCTTCCAACGCGCCACGTCCACGGCGGCGCCCGCAATCACGATCAAGTGGTACGTCGCGGAATTCTCCCGCGGCGTGACGGTGCAGCGCGGATCGGCAGCGATGACCGCCACCTCGCTGACCGTCTCCATCTCCTCCGTCTCTCTGACGGACAGTTTCCCCCTCGTGACATACCGCAAGAGCGGCACCACATACATCGGCGACAACTTCGTGAAGGCGAAGATCACGAGCTCGACGAATTTGCAGTTGAGTCTCGTGTGGATCGGCTCCCCAGCAGATGGCGTCTGCGAATGGCAGGTCGTCGAATACACGGACGCATCCGTCCAGACGGGCGACGTGTCGTTCGCCTCGAACCAAGCTTCGGCACCTGTGACCATTCCCGCCGTAGACGAAACGAAGGCGTGGCTCCTCTTCTCCTATACGGCCGCGAACGGAAGCTTTGCCAATATCGGCCAGAGGATGGTCCGGGGCCTCATCGTGAATCCCGTCACCCTGGTGTTCGATCGCGTCGGCGTGTTCCTGACGATTAACCTGACATGGTACTTGATCGTGTTCGCGGACACCGCCAGCGTCCAGTCCTGGACGGTTTCCTTCGCGACTTCGGACACGCAAAAGGACGTTGCGATTTCCTGCGTCGACCTCACGAAAGCAATCGTGACCGCGGGAGGGATGTACTACCGGGGAGGAAACACGTTCTTCTCGGGCGACAACCCGGGCGTCGCCACGTTTACGCTGGACCTGACGACGTCGACCAATCTCCGAATCAGTCGCGGGGCCACGAACTACAGCACGGACGTCGGCTATTTCGTGGTCGAGTTTGGGACCGGATGCGTCGTTAGCGGGACGTTCCCCAACGATGTTCAGTCGGAAGACGGCGTATTCATTCAATATCGAGAGGCGAACATCGGTCAGACCGCGACCGCGAACAATCCAACGGGCGTTGGCACCTCGCCCGCCTGCCAGTGGACCAACTGTGCGAACGGCGAGACCAGTGACAATTCGTATGCCGTATCGCCGAGCGACGGACAGATCGTATCCTACAAGTCCTTCGGCTTCAACGTTCCCGCGGGATCGACAATCAGCCGGGTCCGGTTCGGCGTCGAGGTCTTCCAAACCGGCGAGTTCAATGACCACCTCGATCAAATGGGGTTGTCGTGGGACGGGACGAATTACTGTACGAACACGTTCAATATCATCCCGCCCGGGCCGGATCCGAATGCGTATTTCTATTGGGACCAGACGACATGCGGGGGACACACCTGGTCTGCTTCAGATTTCACGGGCGATCGGATCGCTTGGCAAGGGGTTCACGCCAAGCAGGCCGCGGCGAACCCGCTCGACATCGACGCCATGATTGTCGAAGTCGCTTACACGCCACCGAGCGACCAGCTCGCGGTTCGGTACGACTGGTCCGGCATCCCGGCCGGCGCGGACGCGTACACCTTGAAAGTCAAGGGGTATCGTCAGGACGAGGATGTCAATGTTCAAGTCCTGACCCCGCCCTCGACGTGGAACACCCGCAGGACGATTTCCGCAACCGCGAACACGATGTACACGTACGCCCTCACGACGGGCGAGTTTAATTCGGGTGCGCCCTCCGTCCGGTTCGTCGATGCCGGAGGACCCGACGCGAGTCCGTCGGATCTGTGGCTTGATCTGGCCGCCATAACGTCCACGACACTCTGGGATCGCATCGTCCTCATGCGCAGCCTGGACACGAGCGGCGCGACGTGGGGAAGCCCGATCGTCCTCGCCTCCGGCCGTCCGGGAGACAGCCCGCTCCTCTCGTCCTACGACTCCGCGGAGCCGTCGATCGCAATCGACTCGGGAGGATTCCTGCATGTGGTGTGGGTTTCTGGAGGCGCCACCGGGAACCAACAAATCCTGAACCTCGTTCGCTATACGAAGACGACTGCATCGTACCCGACGCAGAGCCAGCTGGGCTCGTCGGTGAACTGGGTCCCCGTCGCGGCGGTGGACGACTCGGCGGTCGGGTACATGCCGACCGTCAGCACGGACACGAGCAACTATGCCCACGTTGCCTGGAGCGGGTCGAAGACGATTGGCACGGTGTACTACAAGAACCAGGCCGGCGGCACGTGGCGTTCGACCGTCTCGTGGGGCGTAGCCTACACAGGTTTGTCCGTAGACGTGTCGCCGCAGAACAACTACGTGAGCTTGGCCCGCTACTTTGAGTTCGCAACGAACGAGATCCAGTACCTGGTGTGCAAGGATCTCTCGACCAGCCATTGCGACACCGCGGCGAACTTCACGAAGTGGAACGGGGTGGCCGGGGTCGACACGGTCGCCACGGGCGTCGAGTCGGCGTCGTATCCGAGCCTCGCGACGACGTACGACATGAACGGCGACCTGTGGATTGCATATGCGAAAGACGTGAACGGAACGACCCGAGGGATTTTCGCAAGGTTCCTTGACTACCCGAGCACGGGGTGGGCGATTGCGGAGACAGTGGCCTCCGTATCCGGCACGACTTTCTCGAGGCCAACGATCGGTATCGACGCGGGCAATAACGTCCACGCGCTTTACGTGGACACGTCGGTCCCGCAGCTCTACTACAAATCGCGCATCGGGAGCTGGGGTCCTGCGACGGCGGTCGACGCGGCCTCGGACAACCCGACGTTAGTCGTCCGGGCACCAAACAACGCCACGTACGGGACCGCAGTGGGTGGCATCTACTGGAAGACGACGACCACGGAGACGTATTTCTACTACGTCCCGGAGTTCGACAACGCCGTGGTCCCGATTCTCGCGGTCCTTCTGGGCATGCTCTTCGTACGGTGGCGCCGGACGGCGAGCCTTCGAAGGCCGACGTGACCGATGGGCTACCCGGCCGCCGAGGTCGCCGGTAACGACCTACCGGCGCCGTCCCTGATTGTCATGTGGGCGTCGAGGGCTGCGAGCTTGCCGCCGAACAAGAATCGCCTCTGAGAATTCCGGGTGCGCCTTTATGAACACCCGAATCCACGACACCGGGGCCCGAAGAGCGGGACTTCGAACGCGCCCGTTGACGAAGACGTTGGATCATGCAGATTGCGAACGAGCGCCTCCGAGTTCGACTCCCGGGTGAGGACGCCTTGTCGGCGCTCGTCGTTGCCGAACCGATGCTCGATGGCGCGAAGAGCCAAGTACAGCGGCCTCATAGTTTCGGGGAAATCCAGCCGGACTTGCGTAGAGGTGGCTCGTGAAGGCGAAGCCCCGCGCGCAGCCGGGCGAGAGCCGCCTCGGGCCTCGGCAATCCGAGCCGGTCCAAGCGAAAAGCCCGCGGCCCCCGTTCCCTTGTCCCATCTGCGAGGTTCCCGTTCCGGCTGGTTCGAGGACCTGTGCAAACTGTGGCGTCAAGTTCGATGCGAGTCAATCGATCCGGGACGAACGGGATGAACTCGGCGGCGCCACGGACCAATCGATGGACGAGGGGCAATTCGGTGCAGCCTCGAACCTTGCGGGGTCGTCAGCAAAGGGACCTCTGAGGCCGGTTCCCAAGCTGGTCGCGCGTCCGGGCTTGACGAATGGACTCGCCCTCGGAGGTCGCGGCCCCCCGAGGACCGGGAAGACCAACGGGCTCCAGGGCAGGACGAATGGATCGCGAGGACGCACGAACGGATTGCGCGGACGCACGAACGGCCTGACGAACGGATTGCGAGGGCGGACGAACGGTCTCACAAACGGGTTGGGCCGGACGAACGGATTGACCAACGGCCTCGGTTCCGGTCCACAGTCGGCCACCATCCGGACTCCGCGGCGCGGAGGCGGCATGCACGCCGCAGGTTGGAAAATCTACCTGATTCCGCTCGTCAGCGTCGCCCTTCTCTTGGTGCCGCTGTTTTTCATCCCCGTGTTTTTCGCTCCGGCGCGGCCGATTCAGATCGACGGTCAGTTCGGGGACTGGGCCAGCGTCACAATGTTGGACACGGTCCCCTCGCCGGGGAACGCGAACCCCGACATCAACATGATTCGTGTCGCAGTGAAGGACAACGTCGAAGACCTAGCCTTCTACATCGAAGTGCAAGGGGGCGCGCTCAACGGAGGTCCTGCGCCCGCCCGGACTACGAACGCGTTTTATGCGTTCATCGATGTCGACCGGTCCCGATCGACAGGATATCTCGTACAGGGGATCGGCGCGGACCGAATGATTCGCATCAACACCTGGGGCGGATCGATCGTCGGTGCCTCCCTGGAGACATTCAACACGAGCCGTAGCCCCAACGACTGGAACGGCTGGGTGGTAGCCGGACCCGTGAACGCCGCAGGCTCAGGCAGCCGGATCGAGTTCGAGACGGCGTGGACAGACCTTGCTCCGACGCCGACGTCCGTGCAAGTCGCGTTCGCCTCCCGGAGCTGGGACGGCCAGTCCGATGCCGCAGACGTCGTCGCGACGAACGCCGATCCGCTTCTTCTCTTCAGCCAAGATACGTCGGCGCCTCCCGTTGTGACAGGCACCACGGCGAGCCTAGCACGAGTGACCCTTCGCGCAGCCGACGGACCCGTCGAGGTCCGCTCCATTAACGTGACGTTCCCGGGCACGTATGCCGTGTCCTCCATTTCCGCGGTCGACCTCGTCGACGAGAACGGAAGCGTCCTCTCGCAACGGTCGGCCGGTCCCGTGGTCCAGTTCGGCCTGTCATCGTTCGTCATCCCGAGAGGCGACGTTCGCACGCTGACTGTTCGGCCGACGGTGTCGACCGCCGACAACTCGACCATCGGTGCGTTCGTGAAGAATCTCGAGGACGTTTTCGTTTCCTCCGGCGGGGTCGCCTTCATCGCATCGGTCACCTCGCCGGCATCTCTCGCCTACATCGGTTCGATTCCGCTCGGACCTCGCGTGGATGGCGGATTCGCGGATTGGAAGAACGCGTCGTCCGATCCAACCGGGGACGTCCAACCCGTGCCCGATGCCGATGTCGACCTCTCCGCTCATGCGTTTCAGGGATACCAGGGAAGCGCGTACTTCATGGCGGAGACCGTGGGCACGGTCCTCAACGGAACCCTCGTGCCTTCGCTCAACAGTGCATTCGTACCGTCGAGCGGAAACGGTTCGTCGAGCGGCACGTTGGCGCCCCCTCCGCCGCCAGTCAACGGAACGGACTCTGCTCGATTCTTCCTGGATCTCGACGGCACGACATCGACGGGCTACCAGATTGGCGGCATCGGGGCGGACTACCTGGTCCAGATCACCGGGAAGGGCGGTGAGATCCTCTCGGCCGAGGCGCTCCGATTTGCCGGGTCGGGCCCGTCGAATTGGACTTGGTCGGCCGTGGGCGCCACGCCTGCGGCGAAGGATCGCTCCCGACTCGAGGCCTCGCTCCCCGGGATTGCCATCACGAATGCTTCGCGGGCCTTCGTGCAACTTGTCGGCTGGAACGGGCTCCGCGACGATTCGGGCGTAGGGAATCCGCCATTGGTGGTGTCCGCCCTTGGATTGATGTATGCTCCCGCGAACGGCGTTGACCCAACCGGAATCACGGACACATCCACGGGCTCGGTGGCGACCGGCGGCCCGCACGAGCGGAACGCCTTCTATGACGGGACGAATTTTTGGGCGTTCTACTACGACGGTTCGACGATTCAATATGAGTCGAGTTCCGATGGCCTCTCGTGGGTGAACATGAAGAACCCAGCGTTCGCCACAACGAGCGTTAGGAAGGTGTCGACGTGGTTCTACGACGCGGGAGGTGGGACGAAGATCGTGTATATCGTCGGTGACACGGGGGCGGGACTCGCCGTGCACGTACGGCGGGGCACGATCAACGGGACTGCGATCACTTGGGGGACGGACACGAGCGTCACAGTCGCGAACAAGCCATCACGCGCGACGCCAGCGGTTACATCTGGATCGGAACGGACAACAAGGAAGCCGTCGCGGGATGGAACTTCGCCGCGATCCGGTCGACAAACGCGGACGACGTGTCTGCGTGGCCCGGACAATACACGGACTTGCTCGCCGCGAACATCGGGACCAGCAATGTCCAAGGTGTCCTCCTCCCTCTGGCCTCCGGAGACACGTACGCCATATGGTACGCGGCCGGCACGATCGGTGGGAAGCGGTACACCGCCTCCAACTCAAGTTGGTGGACGAACGGCGATGCCATCGCCACGACGTCCCCGGCGGGCCTGACGAAGGCGCCTTCCGCGACGGTCGACGGCTCCTTCAACATCCACTTAGTGTACGTCGACAGCGCCGGGGCAGTGAAGTACCGCCAGCGAACGTCTTCGTGGGGATCGGTGACGACGCTCGACGGATCGGGGGGGAACACCTACCCGACGATTTCGCGGGACACCGGCACGAGCAATCTCTACGCCCTCTACATCTCCAGCACGAACCAGATCATGGCACAGAAGTACAGCGGTTCGTGGAGTGCAGTCACGCTCGAGACCAATACGAACGCGAAAAGCGGCCTCACCTCGACCGAGAGCGCGAGTTCCTCGTCGAACATCGCGTGGACGTGGACCCAGGGTACGGTCTCACCCTGGGACGTCAAGTTTTCGGTCCTAAGTTCGTCGCTGATGAGTCGCACAATCGACACGTCGACCGACAGCACGCCGGTGAGCTACAACCATCAGCGGAAGGTGTTCTACGACGAGGCGGCCAACTACTGGGCCTTCTACTTCGATGGGTCGAACGCGGTGTACACGTACAGCGCGGACGCTCTGACGTGGGAAAACGGGGTCAGCCAGGTGTTCGCGACCTCCGGCGTCGACAACCCTTCGGTCTGGTTTTACGACGGCGGGGCCACGAAAATTGTGTATGCCGTGGGTGACACGGGCGGGAACGACAACAACTTGCTCGCGCGCCGTGGGACGATCAGCGGTGGGATCATCACGTGGGGGCCGGAAGGGACCGTCCCGCTCGGTGGATCGACGAACGTGCCCGCCAAAATCGGATTCATCTCACGCGACTCAAACGGCAACCTCTGGGTCGCCTCGAACTGCGGCGCGGGTCCGGGAACGTACAACGTCTGCGCCGTCAAGTCCTCGAACGTGGACGACGTCTCCTCTTGGGGGTCCGTTGCGCTCCTCATGGGCTCTGCGGTCTCTAACAACTTCGTGTATCCGACGATTTTGCCACTCTCGAGCAGCAACATGTATGCTCTCTGGTATGCCGATGGGACCATCGGTGGCAAGAAGTACGCAGCGACGTGGGGGACCGAGGAGAGTATCAACACCACAACGGCAGGTGTGACATCGAAAATTCCGAGCGCCGTCGCGGATGGCTCCGACAACATCCATCTTGCCTACGTCAACGCCTCCGGGGCGGTCCTCTACCGCGAACGGACTTCCTCCTGGGGCGCGGCCACAGTCCTGGATTCGACGGGAGGCAGCACGAGCCCCACGATCACCCTTTCGGGAAACGACCTCTTTGTGTTCTGGATCGCGGGCACCAACCAGATCACCGGGAAGGGGTATACCGGATCCTGGAACTCCATTTCCGGGATTGAGGCATCGTCGATTCCGAAGGGTTTCCTTACCTCGCCTTACTCGTACTCGAGCGCGTCCCTCGCCTTCCTTTGGGGCCAAGGGTCCTCTTCGCCATACGAGATCAAGATTGCCCAGATTCCAGAATTCCAGGACGCCTTTCTGCCGATTTCATGCGTCCTCGCCATGGTCCTTTGGTTCGCTCGGCGCCGCCGCATCCGGCATCGTGGACATCCCGGTGAGTAATCAGTCCTCCACTTGGCGGTTTATGCCTGTGCGATGAAGGGTGAGCCGATCTTCGGGAAGGACCGGTTGCGTCGCCTAGACCGAAAATTGCTTGACTCCGTCCCCATCGGTTTCAAGGCAACCCGTGGGCCGAGTGCTTTGGAAAAAATCGCCTCTGAGAATTCCGGGTACGCCTTTATGAACACCCCAATCCACGATGCGATGATCCAGAGAGCGGGAGTTCGAATGCTCCCCATTGACGGAGGCGTCTGTAGGTGCCGCGGCAGGCCACGGGAGTCGAAGGCTTCGACGAGATGGTCCAAGGAGGCCTGCCCGAGGGCTCGAGCGTCCTCCTCCAAGGGCCGCCCGGCCAGGAAAAGCTCCGATTTGCGCTGACCTTCCTTGCGGAAGGCCTCAAAACAGGCGCGTGCGGCCTCATTGTCATTTCTTCGCACTCTCCCGACTCCGTCCTTGAAGAACTCCGGAACCTCGGGGTCAACATCGATGCGGTGACGAAGGAGAACCGCCTCCGGATCGTCGACTGGTACTCTTGGAGCGAAGAGCAGGTCCATGATGTGGAGGAGCGCGGACTCATCTTGCGATCCTCGATTGACCTGACGAACCTCGGGGTGGCCCTCAGCCGGGCAATCGTAGGCCTCGCGGAGCCTGGGCCGCGGCGGGCCGTCCTCGAGATCTTGTCGCCCGCGACGAACGTGTACGAGGTCACCCAGGTCTACGCGTTCGCACAGAGCGCGAAGCGAAAGTTCGACCGGCATCGGTTCACCAGCCTCATCCTCCTCGAGAAGGAGATGCATCCGTCCGCGGAGCTGACGACCCTCCACCAGCCGTTCGACGGGCTGATCGAAATCGAGCGGGCCCGGATCGGGGACGCGATTATCCGTAAGATTGGCGTGCTCCACCTCAAGGACACGGCGGCCGACCCGTCCTTCCGGATCCTCGAGCTGACCGACGCCGGATTGAAGGTGGTTCGCGAATCCCCGAAGCCCTCGCCTTCCGTGTCTCCGACGCCTGGCTCGGTCCTCGAATCGCAGGCCGAGCGAGCCAATCGGCTCCGGCTCATCATGCAAATCGCCAGTGAGCGCCTCAAAATGAACTCGCGGGATGCGGACGCTTTGTTCGCCCTCGCGGCCGCGCAGGCGACGCTCGATGACGCGAAGGGCGGGACGCAGACCCTCGAGCGCCTCGCGGTGATCGATCCGAACTACCCGGGCCTCTGGGTCCTGAAGACAAAGCTCCACGCCCGCCTGGGTCAAGCCGACCTTGCCCGGCAGAGCCGTCTCCGCGCCGAGCTGGCGGAGCATGAGGTGGCAAAGGTCGCCGGGCCAACCGTGCCGTGTCCGATGTGCGACGCTCCGGTCGCCATCGAGGCGACCCGTTGCGAGAGCTGCGGCGCGAGGTTCGCGCCCACGCGGAAACTCGAGGAAGACTTGGACGACCTCGGCCACGCGGCGATCCAGGAGATGGTCCAGGAGGAACTCGGTGGCGCTCCGAACGCGCCGGTCCCGACGAAGCCCCCGGCGAAGCCCGAGCGGGAAGCCGAGTCGAAGCCGCTTCCAAAGCGCGTCGCGAAGCCGGCCCCCGGGAGCGGGCTGACGAACGGTCTCCTGCGCAAGAGGAGTGCATCGCGCCGAGGCGGGAAGACGAACGGGCTGAGAGGGCGCACGAACGGGCTTCGCGGCAAGACGAACGGCCTGACGAACGGACTCACGAATGGCCTTACAAACGGTCTGCGGCGCATTGGCGGGCTTACGAATGGCCTCGGCCGCACGAACGGTTTGACAAACGGGCTCGGTCGGACGAACGGCATCACGAACGGTCTCGGCCGGACGAACGGGCTGACGAACGGCCTCGCCGTGATTCGGCCCGCCGCGTTCCGCGGTTCGGGGGTTCGGGGGATGATTCGACACGCGGGATTGAAGCTGTACCTCATTCCGCTCGTGGCGATTGCTTTGCTTCTGATGCCGCTCCTCTTCGTCCCCGGGAACTGGGGTCCCTCGACGCCAATTCAGATTGACGGCAAGTTCGCGGATTGGAACGCGGTGCCTCGCGTCGCGTCAGGACCGACAGGTGCGAATCCGAACGTCGACATCACGCATGTGGCGGTGGCGGACAACGTCGACGACCTGGCCTTCCTTATCGAGGTGCAAGGGCAGGCCCTCCAGGGCGACCTCTCATCGAACCGCGTCACGGACGCGTTTTTCGTCTTCATCGACACGGATCGATCGCGGGCGACCGGATACCAAATCGAAGGACTCGGGGCCGATCGCCTGATCGAAATTGACGGATGGGGCGGGGTTGTCGTGAGCGCGACGATGTCCGAGTTTGATGCGAATGTCAACGCCCACGACTGGATGGGCTGGATCAAGCCAACCTCGGTTTTGGCGGCGGGCTCGGGGAGTCAGATCGAGTTCGAAGCGAATTGGGACGCGATTGCGAACCCGAAGGTGCCGATCGACGCGACGTTCGCTTCGAGAAGCTGGGATGGATCTCACGACATCGCGTCCGCGACGGCGACCAGCGCTACGTCGTTCATAGTCGTCCGGCAGCAAACGTCGGCACCGCAAGTCGTGTCGGGCTCGCAGGATACCGCCACGTTCACCTTCCAGGCAGTCGGGAGAGACTCTGAAATCAAGGCACTGAACGTGTCACTCGACGGCACCTTCGGACCGAACACCTTTTCTTCCATTGTTCTCACGGACGCTGGAGGGACCACGTTGTCCCTCGCGCCGGCCGCCCGGCAGGCGCGGTTTACATCACTCTCGATCCCGATCGCGGCAGGCACCTCGACCACGCTTCACCTGCGATTGACGATTGCGACGAACGACGGTACGACGGTGGGGGCGTTCCTCGCGAGTCCCAACGACGTGGTCGTTCGACCCGGCGGCGTGTCCCTCATCGGTCCTCGCCATGGAGCCGAGTCCCTCGCCTATGTCGGCGGGATTCCTTCGGTGCCGCGAGTCGATGGCGGTTTCGCGGAATGGACGAATGCCACCGCCGATCCGATCGGGGACGTCACGCCTCCCGCGACGTCGGATCTGGACATCTCCCGGTACGCGTTCGCGGGCTCCGGCGGCAACGTCTCGTTCATGGTTCAGACGGTCGGGACGGTCCTCAACGGCACCCTCGTGCCGCAAGCGAATAAAGCATACAGCGGGAACGCCTCAGCGCCGCCGGACACGGACCGGGATGGTGTGCCGGATTCCGTTGATCCGTTCCCGTACGACTTCAACAACGACGGAATCCCGGATGTGCAGACGAACTGTGACGTCGACGGGGATGGCATCACGGACTACGGTTGTCTTGGTGGAACAGACTATTGGCTCAACACGACGATTCCCAACACGTTCCCCGCGCCGTACGCAGGGCAAACGGTGAGCGTATACATCGGCCCGGTTCAGCGACCGGTTGACCTCGGCGAGGACATCGCGCGCTTCTACCTAGATCGGGACGGGTCCTCGGCAACGGGGTACTCGATTGGCGGGATTGGCGCGGACTATCTCGTGGAAATCCGCGGAAAGGAAGGGCTCATCCTATCGTCGACAGCGATGCGGTTCAATGGCACGGGTCCCGGCAACTGGTCGTGGGCTCCCCTCGGTGCGGCGCCATCCGCGGACGACGGGTCCCGCTTGGAGGCGGACCTCCCGGGTGTGACGCTCATGAACCTCTCGCGAGCGTTCATCCAGACTCGCGGGTGGCAAGATGGCGGGGACGACGGCGGGGCCCTGCGACCGGCTTTCGCGGTGTTCGGACTCATGTACTCGACTGCGGGCGGCGTCGACCCCACAGGCATTATCGACACTGCGACCTCGTCGGCCGTCAATGGTCCGGCGGAACGGAACGTGTTCTACGATGGGACGAACTTTTGGGCGTTCTATTACGATGGATCCACGATCCAATACGAACCGAGTTCTGACGGACTCTCTTGGGTCAACACGAAGAACACCGCCTTTACGACGGCGGGCATCCAGAAGGTTTCCACTTGGTTCTACAACGGCGGCGGAACGAAGATCGTGTATATCGCCGGCGCCGTTGGAAGCGGAACGGATCTTAGCGTGCGACGGGGCACGATTAGCGGGACGACCATTACATGGGGCACGGAAGCCAAACTGACATCCTTCTCGGGTCAAAGCTGGGCGATGATTCCCGTCATCACACGAGACGCGAGCGGATATGTCTGGGTCGCATCGAACGTGAAAATAAGCGGAAATGCTTGGAACTTCGACGCCGCGCGATCGACGAACGTGGACGACGTGTCAGCCTG
>Ga0209235_1000617_pt1 | contig 18220 bp, 16 predicted proteins | sample GraSoi013_1_20cm_4_FD_185817 | JGI IMG/M metagenome (GOLD analysis project Ga0209235, IMG submission 185817) | Grasslands soil microbial communities from the Angelo Coastal Reserve, California, USA - Sample 09_25_2013_1_20cm (SPAdes) (version 2) | ecosystem: Environmental > Terrestrial > Soil >... | reverse complement strand
GGCCGCGGTGCTTGCTCGACTCCCCGAGGGCGCGGAGGTCCACTCTGGCAAGTCGAAGACCGTGGAAGACATCGGGCTCTTCAATGAGCTGATGGAGTCCGATCGCTATGACTTCGTGAGGAAGCGTACCCTCAAGATGGACCGGAAGACGCAGGGTCGCGAGATCGCCAAGCTGGGCGCGACTCCCGAATACATGCTGGGCAGCGTCCAGGCCGTCACGGAGGCCGGCCAGATGGTGGTCGCTTCCGCGAGCGGCAGCCAGATCGGCCCTTATGCATCCGGAGCTCAGACGCTCATCCTCGTGGTTGGCAGCCAGAAGATTGTCCCCGATCTCGACACGGCGATCCGCAGGATCAGCGAGCACGTCCAGCCGTATGAGGACGCACGTCTCCGTGAGCAGATGGGGATCGGCACGAAGCTGACCCGGATCCTGATCCTCGAGCGCGACTTCAACCCTGGCCGGACGACTGTGATCCTGGTTCGCGAGCCCGTCGGCTTCTAGTCATCGGCCGGGTCATCAGCCCGGGCCTCGCGTTTCCCTCAATGGAGGTGAATATGGATACGGCGACATTTGTCATCGTGGGCGTTATCGCCCTCATCGTGATCCTCGCGCTGTACGCCCTGGCCGGGCGATCGCGAGGAGCCAACCGGCCCGTATTGAGGCCTCTGACGACCGAGGCTCGGGATCGCTACACGGCGAAATGGGATCAGATCGAGTCGCGTTTTCTCGAGGTCCCGGAGGAGGCGGTCCGCGAGGCTGACGCCCTCGTCCTGGCAATGCTGGGCGAGCTGGAGCATCCGCTTGCCGAGAACAGGCTTCCCGATGCAGTGCGGAAAGCGCGCCGTGAGGCGTCCAGGGGCGGAACCGAGCACATGCGCGTTGCGATTCTTCACTACCGATCGGCCGTGGCCGACATGGGGCGCATCACGGAGGACCGCGAGCGAATCGCTGAAGGCCGGCGGGAGACCGCCTAGCCACCGTCGAGTCGAGACCGGCGGCGGATAATGCCGCCGTGTCTCAGAGAGCGGCGCTGCCGCTGGACGTTCAGAACTCGTATCGGGCGCGCTATCGAGCGATGCGGCCGGGCTGGAGCTCGAGCGGGGAGCAGCTCGAGGCGCTGGTACGGTCCTACCTCACACCAGACACCCGCGTCCTGGATCTCGGCTGCGGCCGTGGTGGCGTGGTCGAGCTGTTCTGGCAAGAGGTCAACCTCGCGGTCGGCGTCGATCCCGACGTGCCCTCACTCGCCGAGCATCGAGCCGCTGGCATGCCTGTCATCCGGGGCAGGGGCGAGGATCTGCCGTTCGCCGGCGAATCGTTCGATCTCACCGTGTGCTTGTGGGTGCTGGAGCATTTACGCAATCCGGAAAATGTGCTGCGGGAGGTCCGCCGGGTCCTGCGGCCCGGCGGCCACTTCCTGTTTCTCACCCCAAACCTTCGCAACCCGCTGCTGGCGCTGAACCGCCTGGGGCGGGCGCTGCCCCAGCTCCAGCGCCGCTTGGTGCCTCGGCTGTATGGCCGCGTCGAGGCCGACACCTTCCCAATCCAGTACCGGGCGAACACGAGCACCACGATCCGGTCGCTTGCGGATCGCAGCGGCCTTCGGGTGGTCGAGCTCAGGGTGGTGCCGGACCCGACCTACCTGGCCTTCAACGGCTTTATGTTCCGGGCTTCCGTGATCTCGGAAGGCCTACTCCCTCGCCGATGGGGGGTTCATATTCTGGGCGACCTGACAAGATAGCGCCCATGAGCTTTCCCGAACTTCTTCAGATCATCGCCTTGATTGTTTTCGTGGTTGCCGCGATCGGCTGGTCCTACAAGAAGACGGACCTGATCGCTGTGGGGCTGGCCCTATGGGTGCTTTCAACATTCATCAACGACCTCGGGCATCTGAGCCTCAGCATCATCTTGCTGATCCTGGCTTTTGTAGCCTTCGTGCTCGCCGCCATCGGCTGGAAGTACAAGAAGATCGGCTTGATAGCGGTTGGTTTAGCGCTCTGGATGGCGGCGCTGGTCGTCCCGAATTTCATCCACTAGCGGGCGGCGGGTACCCTCGCGGCGCCACCGCCGCCGGTGAGGCGAGCGGCGATCACCACCGGCACGATCGTGACCAGGATCACGAACGACACCACCACGTTCACCTCCGGCAGCCGCTGTCCGAGCCGGATGGCACCGAAGATCCAGATCGGCAGCGTGTTCTGGGCGCCGGCTGTGAAGGTGGTCACGATCACCTCGTCGAACGACAGCGCGAACGCGAGCATGGCGCCTGCCACGACGGAGGTCGAGATCAGCGGCAGCGTGATGTCGCGAAAGGTCTGAAATCCATTCGCGCCGAGGTCCATCGCGGCCTCGATGAGTGAACCCTGCGTTCGCCGCAGCCGCGCGAGCACGTTGTTGTAGACGACCACGATGCAGAACGTCGTGTGCCCGACGACGATCGTCCAAAACGACAGCGGGAAGCCGCCGAAGCTGAAGAACGCGTTGAGCGAGATGCCCGTGATTATCCCGGGCAGCGCCAGGGGCAGGATGAACAGCAGGCTCACCGCATCGCGCCCGAAGAAAGTCATGCGATGGATGGCGAAGGCGGCGCATGAACCCAGCACCAGCGCGAGCGCGGTCGCGGCCAGGCCCGCCTGCAGCGATAGCGCCAGCGCGCTCCTGATCTCCGGATCGTCCCACGTTGCGCTGAACCATTTGAGAGTGAGGCCTGGTATCGGCCAGCTCTCGATGTTCGACGTGTTGAAGGCGTAGAAGAAGATGAGCAGGATCGGGATGAACAGGAAGAGGAGGATCAACGCGACCCAGATTCTGAGCGCCAGCTTCGTCCACGTTCCTTCCAACGGTTACAACGCCTCGAAGGCGCCCAAGCGCCGGGCGATCAGCAGGTAAATCGCCATGATCGCCACCGGCACGATCGCCAGCGCGGCCGCGAAGGGCACGTTGTTCGCGATGCCCACGCTCTGGTAGACGACGTTGCCGATGAACGTGGAGCCCGCGCCGCCGACCAGGATCGGCGTGATGTAGTCGCCCAGGGTCAGCGAGAACGTGAATATCGAACCGGCGACGACGCCCGGGATCGCAAGTGGCAGGACCACGTCGCGTACTGCTCGCCACCGGGGCGCGCCGAGGTCGGCCGCCGCCTCGAGCAGAGTCTCCGGAACCCGTTCCATGGCGGCGTAGGTCGGGATGATCATGAACGGCAGCCAGATGTACGAGAAGACGATCCACATCGCTACGTACGTGTAGCCGATGTTGGCGGGCGGGAGGCCGATCCACTGGAGGCTCCAGTTGAGGATCCCGCTGTGGTTGAGGATGAGTATCCACGCGTAAACGCGCGCCAGATAAGACGCCCACAACGGCAGCAGCACGGCCGCGAACAAGATGGTCTGCGTCCGTCGCGAAGCGACCCGGGCCATGAAGTAGGCAAATGGGAATGCGAGGGCGGCGTCGGTGATCGTGACCAGGGCCGCGAGGCCCACGGTGCGGCCGATGATTAGCCGGTACGCGGGCTCGTTGAGGATGAGGCGGAAGTTATCCAGGTTCCACACCTGGACGATCTGGGTCGTGAAGGTGTCAATGGTCCAGAAAGCCGTGATCAGCAGCAGGACCAGCGAGGTCAGGTAGATGAGCACGAACCAGGCCACGGGCGGCAGGAGGAGCAGGACCGAGCGCAACCAGGGCAAGCGCCAGAAAAGGCCCTGCAGCGGGGCGGCCCCGCGATTCTTGCGGAGCCGCCCGGCAGTTGTTACCGACACGTTACGCGGTGATCGAGGTCCAGGCCGTCTGCCACTGCGCGTACGGAACGCAAGTGTTGGTGCCGTCGGGGCAGGTGACGATGGGGGTCTTCCAGAACTTGATGGTGTTGAAGTACGAGCCCGGCGCGTCGGCGTGGTACTGCGCACATGAGCCGGCTTGCAGCGCCTCCATCTCGGCGCAAGCCTTGGTGTTGACCGGGGTCTCGCCGAAGAACAGCGCCTGCGCGGCCTGGACCTTCGGCGTGCTTACGTAAGCGGTCCACAGGTATGCGCAGTTGGGGTGCGTGGCATTGGTGGCGAGCATCCACGTGTCGCCCCAGCCCGTCGCCCCTTCAGTGGGGATCGTGTCAGCGACAGCCGCGCCGGCGGCCTTGAGCTGGATGGTCTGGTAAGGCCACGCTGCCCCGACGACCACATCACCGTTCTGGAACAGCGTGATCTCGTCGCCGGCCGTGGCCCAGTACTTCTTGATCAGCGGCCGCTGCTGCTTGAGCAGGGCGACCGCGGCGTCGAACTGCTTCTGCGTCAGCTCGTACGGGTCCTTGATTCCAAGGTCAGCCTTGGTCTTCATGAGGTAGAGCGCCGCGTCCGCGATCTGGATCGGGTTGTCGGGCACAGTGACCAACCCTTTGTTGGCTGTGTCGTAGAGGACGTTCCAGCTCGTGGGCGCGTTTGGGAATTTCTTCGTGCTGTATAGAAGGGTATTGGGACCCCACTGCAGCGAGATGCCGTAGTGGATGCCGTTGATCGTGTTGTAGGCAGGCGCCTTGAAGTACGTCTGGAAGTTGTTGAAATCAGGGATCAAGGCGGTGTTCATTGGTTTCACATCCCCGCCGTAGATCAGCCGTAGATCCGCATCACCGGACGCCGAGACCATGTCCCACTGGCTGCCGCCCCCACCCTTCATCAGGCTCACCATCTCGTCTGACGAGCCCGCGTACTTGGCCCTGACCTTGCACCCGGTTGTGGCAGTGAACTGATCCACCCACGACTTGTCCGTGTAGCCCTCCCACGCGATGAGGTTGAGCTGGCCCTCCCCGGGCCCGATAGCCGTCGGTGGCTTGATGTTGGCGGTCGGCGGCGGCGAGCCGACTGTTCCGCCTGTGCTCGTCGTCGAGCCGCATCCGGTGACGGCGATGAGCACCGCCGCGGCAACCGTCCCCAGCCGAACCCACATGGCTGGGCCTTCTGTCGATCTCATTCTTCCTTCCTCTCCTTGGTGGTCTATACCGCTGCCGGTTTCGCGTCCGGCGCTTGTTGCTGGTCGAGCACGTAAGTATGCTCGGGGGCCCATGCGAGCCGGATTCTGCGGCCCTCGTATCGCAGCGCCTCGCCGGCAGCCTCCTTATTCTGGCGTACGGCCACGAGCTGCTCGCCGCGGTCCAGACGGATGTTGTAGCGCGTCGCCTGTCCCACATAGATGACCTGCTCGACGACACCGGGCTCGACCGTCATTCCGCGCTCGGGGGCATCCTCATCGAGCAGCATGTGGAGCTTCTCCGGACGGACTACGAACTTGACGCCGTCGCGCGTTAAAAGATTGGAGATGCCGATGAAACCGGCCACGAACTCGTTCGCGGGCCGCTCATAGAGGTCGACCGGAGGTCCGATCTGCTCGATCCGCCCATTCGCCATCACGGCGACCCGGTCGCTCATGGTGAGCGCCTCCTCCTGGTCGTGGGTGACGTACACGAACGTGATCCCAACCTGCTTCTGGATTCGCTTGAGCTCTAGCTGCATCCCCTGGCGCAGCTTGAGGTCCAACGCTCCTAGAGGCTCATCCAGCAGCAGGACCTCCGGCTCATTGATGACCGCGCGAGCCAAAGCCACCCTCTGGCGCTGGCCGCCTGACAGCTGGTTCGGCTTGCGCTTGTCGAGGCCGGCGAGACGCACCATCCTCAGCGCCCGATCCACCCGCTCGCGTCGCTCGGCGGCCGGTACGCCCTTGACACGAAGTCCGTAGGCGATGTTGTCGCCCACGGTCATGTGTGGGAACAGCGCGTAGTCCTGGAAGACGGTGTTGGTCTCGCGCCGGTGGGGCGGCACCGATGTCACGTCGTGCCCCCCGAGCTCGATCTTGCCGCTGTCGGGACGCTCGAAACCCGCGATCAGCCGGAGCAGCGTGGTCTTTCCCGAGCCTGATGGACCGAGCAGGGTGAAGAACTCGCCTTCGTCGACGGTCAGGTCGATGCCGTCGACCGCGACGACATGCCCGTAATTCTTACGAACGCCGTCGAGTCGCAGAGCCGCCGGCTTTTTTGAGTCGCTCAGTCGAGTGAGGCCATGACGTGCTTGACCTGCGTGTACTCCTCGAGCGAGTAGATCGACATGTCCTTGCCATAGCCGCTCTGCTTGTAGCCGCCATGCGGCATCTCGTTGACGAGCGGGATGTGCGTGTTGATCCACACGGTGCCGAACTGGAGGCGGCGAGCCATGCGCAGGGCACGGCCGACGTCGCGCGTCCACACGGAGGCCGCCAGCCCGTAGTCGACCGAGTTCGCCCACTCCAGCGCCTGCTCCTCGTCGCTGAACCGCTGGATCGTGACCACCGGACCGAACACTTCCCGCTTCACGATCTCAGCGTCGGGCCCGGGCGGCAGGACGATGGTCGGCTCATACCACCAACCGGCGCGCTTGATGCGCGCCCCACCCGTGGCGACCTCGGCGCCCGCCTTGCGCGCGCGGTCGACGAAGCCGGACACCCGCTCGAGCTGTTCCTCAGAGACGAGCGGACCCATGTCGGTGTCGGCGGCGGCGGGGTCGCCGACCTTGAGCGATTCGACTGCCGGCACGAGGTCCTTGACCAGCTTGTCGTGAATGCGCGGACCGGCGATCACGCGCGTCGCGGCGGTGCAGTCCTGCCCCGCGTTGAAGAAACCCCCGATCTTGATCCCCTCGACCACAGCGTTCAGGTCCGCGTCGTCGAAGACGATCACAGGCGCCTTGCCGCCGAGCTCGAGGTGCACCCGCTTCAACGTGGACGCAGCCTCGCGGGCCACGATCTTGCCGGTGGCCACGTCGCCGGTGAGCGAGACCATCGCCACGCCAGGGTGGCGCACGATCGCCGCGCCGACGGGCTCGCCGTCGCCGGTGACGACGTTGAGGACGCCCTTCGGAAAGATGTCCTCAGCCAGCTCCGCCAGCCGGAGGAGGCTCAGCGGCGTCCACTCCGAGGGCTTGATGACGACGGTGTTGCCTGCTGCAAGCGCAGGGCCAAGCTTCCAGGCCGCCATCATCAGCGGGTAGTTCCACGGTGCGATCGAGCCCACGACACCAAGTGGTTCGCGGCGGAGGATGCTCGTGAATCCCTTCATGTACTCGCCCGCCGCTCGGCCTTCGAGCAGGCGCGCGGCGCCAGCGAAGAACCGGAAGCAGTCCGCGATCGGCGGGATCTCCTCCGACAGAGTCGGGGCCAGCGGCTTGCCGACGTTCTCGGACTCGATGCGAGCCAGCTCCTCTCCGTTGAGCGCGACGACCTCGGCGAGCTTCAGCAGGCGTTCGCTGCGATCGCGGGGCGTGGTGTCGATCCACACGTCATCGAACGCGTCGCGGGCGGCTCTCACCGCAAGGTTGACGTCTTCTTCGGTCCCTTTGGGCACTTCCGCGATCACCTTGCCGGTGGCCGGGTTGATGATCTCCTGGTGCTCGCGCCCGGTTCCCTCCACCCATTTGCCGTCGATGAACATCTGGTGGCGCTTAAGCGTGGTGCTCATTTCTCACTCCTTGCGGGAACACCTGCGACCTCGGCCAATGACGCGCCGAGAATGTCCAGCCCTTCCATCAATTGGTCGTCGGGGATCGTGAGCGGCATCAGGGTGCGAATGACGTTGTGATGCATGCCCGAGCGCAGCAAGAGCAGGCCGCGATCTCGGGCGAGGGCAAGGATGCGCGCCGTCTCGGTGTCGGCTGGGACCTTCGTCTTGCGATCGCGCACGAGCTCCATTCCGGCCATGGCGCCGAGGACTCGGACGTCGCCCACCAGCTCATGCTCGGCCGCCCAGGTGCGCATGCGCTCCTCGATGACGGAGCCGATCCTCGCGGCGCGCTCGGGCAGCCGCTCGTCGCGCATCACGTCCATGACCGCCAGGCCGGCGGCGCAGGCGACCGGGTTCCCGGCATAGGTTCCGCCGAGGCCACCAGGCGAGGGCGCATCCATGACGTCCGCGCGGCCGACGACCGCTGAGAGGGGAAAGCCGGCGGCGAGGCTCTTGGCCACCGTCACCAGGTCAGGCGAAATACCGGAGTGCTCGATGGCGAAGAACCGGCCCGTCCGTCCAAATCCGGTCTGGATCTCGTCGACGATCAGGAGGATCCCGTGCCGCTCGGTCAGCTCGCGCAGGGCGCGAAGGAAATTCAGCGGCGCCGGGACGAACCCGCCCTCACCGAGGACGGGCTCGATGATGATCGCCGCGACCCGCTGCGGCGAGACGGTGGCTTCGAACATGTCCTCGAGCGCGGCCAGCGCCTGCTCCGAGCTCCAACCGCGGTATTCGTACGGAAATGGGGTCTGGTAGACCTCGGCCGCGTAGGGACCGAAGTTCTGCTTGTACGGGTTGACGGTGCCGGTGAGGCTCAGGGCGAGCAGCGTGCGGCCGTGAAAGCCGCCGCTGAAACTGATGACCGCGGAGCGGCCGGTTGCCGCGCGAGCGATCTTGACTGCGTTCTCCACGGCCTCGGCGCCGGTGCTGAAGAAGATCGCCTTCTTGGGTCCGTGGCCCGGCGCCACCTCGCAAAGGCGCTCGGCGAGTCGAAGGTATGACTCGTACATCACGACCTGGAAGGCTGTGTGCGTCGTGCGCTCGAGCTGCGCGCGAACCGCTTCCATGACGCGCGGGTGGTTATGGCCCACGTTCATGACGCCGATCCCGCCCACGAAGTCGATGTAGCGGCGCCCCGAGGAGTCCCACAGCTCCGCTCCCTTGGCATGATCCACCACCAGCGGGTGCGCGGTCGTGACGCCGCGCGGCACGTATCGCTCGCGGAGAGCTTTCAGCTCCTCAGCGTCGTTGCCCAAGGTTTCCGTCATTCAATCACAAGCCTAGACTGGGCCTACTTGGACGCTGCTGCGGCCGTCGAAAGGCTCTGGCCTGACAGGGGGGCTCACGTCATGCCGCTTGCCGGCGGCATCACCAACCACAACTACAAGGTCGAGGTCCACGGCGAGTATTTCGTACTGCGAATGGGCGGCGCGCAGACCAGCCTTCTCGGGATCGACCGCGAGGTCGAGCATCAGGCGAGCCTGCGCGCGGCAGAGGTGGGCCTGGGACCGCAGGTCGCCGGTTACTTCGAGAACGAGGGCTGGCTCGTCACTCGATTCATAGACGGGCGGCCAATCCCTCCGGAGGAGATGCGGCGGCCGGAAACCATCCGGCGGGTGGCAGCAGCGGTGCGCGAGTTTCATGACGCGGCACCCATCCCCGGGCGCTTTGACGCGCACGCGGTGGTGGAGGAATACCGGCGTGAGGCCGAGGCACACGGGGTTGCGATCCCTGACGCGTACTCCCCCGCGCATGAGATCTCGGAACGGATCCGTCGGGTTCGCGGGCCCCAGCCTCTCGTCCCCTCCCACAACGACTTGCTCAACGCCAACTTCCTCGACGACGGCGAGATCAGGATCGTCGACTGGGAGTACGCCGGCATGGGCGATCGCTTCTTCGATCTCGCGAACCTATCCGTTAATCACGAGTTCGGTCCGGCGGAAGACGAGGTTCTGCTCGCTTCGTATTTCGGTGAGACGACCGCCGTACGCATAGCCGCTCTGGCAATGATGAAGTTCATGTCCGATTTCAGAGAGGCGATGTGGGGCGTCCTGCAGAGCGGCATCTCCGAGCTCGACTTCGATTTCAGCGCTTATGCGACGAAGCACTTCGATCGGCTAGCTGCGCACGCGCGCACCCTGAGGATCGAATAGGGGCTCGTCCGCCACGTGGCCTGGGACCCACGTGCCGAATATCTCCACCTCGACCGCTGTGCCGCTTCCCGCCGCTGCCGGCACGTAGGCGTAAGCAATCGAGCGTCGAACCGAGTATCCGTATCCGCCGCTCGTCACACGACCGAGGATCTCACCCGCGATGCGAACCGGCTCCGAGCCGAGCGCCACCGAGCGCGCATCATCCAGCACCAGGCAAGCGAGCCGGGTGCCTGCCTGCGCCTCGCGCGCCTTGAGCAGCGCGTCACGCCCGATGAAGTCGCCCTTGTCGAGCTTGACGCAGAAGCTGAGTCCTGCCTCGTATGGATTCACCTCCGGCCCGATGTCCGCGCCCCAGACGCGGTAACCCTTCTCGAGCCGCATCGAATCCACGGCCTTGTAACCGCCGGCGCTGAGAGCATGGCCGGCCTCCCAGATCGTGTCCCAGAGACGCAGGCCGAACTCGGAGGGGCAGTACAGCTCCCAGCCGAGCTCGCCGACGTAGGTGACTCGAAGGGCCAGGCACGGGACTGAGCCGACCGCGAGCTCACGCGATGTCATGTACGGGAACGCGGCGTTCGAGAGGTCGGTCGGAGTGAGCGGCTGCAGGATCTGCCGCGCAGCCGGGCCCCACAGCCCGATACACGTAAGCGACGAGGTCACGTCCTCCACCTGCACTGAGCCGTCAGCAGGAGCGTGATCGCGGATCCAGAAGAGGTCGTGCTGTCCGAACGCGGTGCCGGTCACGATCCGAAACCTGTCTTCGGCCAAACGCGTGACGGTGAAGTCGCACTCGATGCCGCCCCCTTCGTTGAGCATCTGCGTGTAGGTGAGCGCGCCGACTGCGCGGGCGACGCGATTGTCGGCCAGGTGCTCGAGGAACGCCGCCGCGCCGCGCCCACGGACCTCGATCTTCGCGAACGATGTGAAGTCGAACAGCGCGGCTGTCTCTCGACATGCGCGATGCTCGGCCTCGATCGCCGGCGACCAGAGCCTGCCTGCCCAGCCGCGTGGCCGCAGCGACGCGTCGCCGCGCGCCGCGTTCGGCTCGAACCAGTTGGCCCGCTCCCAACCGGACTTCTCACCGAACGCGGCGCCGAGCTCCTTGAGGCGCACATACGCCGGCGACAGTCGAAGCGGCCTGCCAGCGCTCCGCTCATGGCCGGGGTACTTGACGTCGTAATAGGTCGAGTAGACCTCGCGGGTCCTGGCCAGCGTGTACTCGCGGCTGATGTAGTGGCGTCCGAACCGCCGCGAGTCCATCTCCCAAGCATCGAGATGGGGACGACCGTCGACGATCCATTCTGCGACGAGCCTCCCCATACCGCCGGCGCCGGCGAGTCCGTGGGCGCAGAACCCCGCGGCGACCCAGAAGCCGCGCACCTCTGTGGGTCCCAGGATGAACTCGCCGTCGGGGGTGAAAGCCTCGGGCCCGTTGACGAGCCGCACAACGCTCGCGTCCTTCAATGCAGGGGTGCGGACGATCGCGTTGTTCATGAGCGGCTCGAATCGCTCCCACTCCGCCTCCAGCAGCTTGCCGTTGAAGTCCGGCGGGATGCCCTCCAGACCCCAGGGCTTCGGGTCCCGCTCATAGCCGCCCATGACGAGTCCCCCCGACTCCGGGCGGTAGTAAACGAGCAGTGAGGGATCGCGCATGGTCGGCATGTCGTGCGGCAGGCCTGAAGGAGTCGTGATCAGGTACTCGTGGGCCATCGCGATCAGCGGCACCGTGACCCCGACCAGGCGGCCGATCTCCGATGCGAACATGCCGCCGGCGTTGACCACGAGCTCGGTGTCGATGGCGCCTTTGTCGGTGACGACGCGCCTAACGCGGCCGCCCGCGGTCTCGATCGCCGTGACGCGCGTGTCCTCGCAGATCTCGGCACCGCGCCTGCGCGCGCCCTCGATGAGCGCGAACGTCAGCTGGCTTGGGTCGATGTAGCCGTCGGTCGAGAGGGAAGCGGCGCCGAGGACGCCGTCGGTGGACATCGGCGGGAACATGCGCTGCGCTTCCTGCGCCGAGACCAGCTCCAGAGGCAGGCCAAAGGTCTTCGCCCAGCCGGCTTGGCGCGCCAGCTCCTCCATGCGCTCGGCGCTGGATGCCAGCCGGAGGGAGCCCACCTCGTGCCAGCCGGTGTCGAGGCCGACCTCCGCGCCAAGGGTTCGATACAGGTCGACCGAGTTCATCATCATCCGGGTCAGGCTGAGCGATCCGCGGAGCTGGCCGACCAGGCCGGCGGAATGGAAGGTCGAGCCGCTCGTCACGCGCGACCGTTCCACCAGCACCGTGTCCGTCCAGCCCAGGCGCGCCAGCCAGTAGAGGATTGCAGCACCGCCGACGCCGCCGCCGATGACGACGGCGCGCGCGAGGGATTTCAAGCGGGAGCAACGAGGGGCCGGAGCGACCGGCCCCTCATCGGTACCTAGACTGCAGGCGCTTCAGCCGGCTTGATCGCCCGGGTCTCAGGCATGCCTCGCTGAGCGAACAAGTAGTAGATCGCGCCAATAATCACGATCGTTCCAACTGTGGCTTCGAAGATCGGGATGTTGCCGAGGAAGTCCGGCAGATTGACATTGGGGAGCGCGCTCAGAGGAGGGTTGCTGGTGGTGCGAGGCCAAAGGAAGTTGACGATCATGCTTATGCCCCAGGCCAGACCGAGCAAATTGACGACCATGCCCCAGCTGCCGAGTTTGAACGGTGCATCCTCTTTGGGCCAGCCGCGCAGGCGCGCAAGCAGGATGGCGATGTTGCCCAGGATGTACGAGAGGTAGATCATCCCGGTCGCCGCGATCGCGATGATTCCGGCGCCGGCGTAGTAGAGAAGAGGGATGGCGGACAGAACGCCGATCACGATGCACGTGCCAACAGGGGTATGCAGGCTCGGGTTGACCTTGTTGAAAACGCTTCCGAACGGCAGCTTTCCATCGCGGGCCATTCCGAAGGCGAGCCGGATGGTCGACGTCTGGATCGCCAGACAGCAGACGTAGATGGCAGCGAACACGACAAAGAGGTACATGTTGGCCGCCCAGCCAGGCAGGTTGCTGGTGATGATGTCGACGGGTGGAGCGGCCTTGCCTGCCACGACATTCGCGACGTAGGTGTTGATGTCGCCAGGGATGGCAAGAAGAGTGGCGAAGAGGAAGATCGCCCCGATAATCGCGGCTCCCACGATCGCGGCGATGACCGCGCGCGGAGCTTCGCGGCGCGGATTCTTCGTCTCCTCCGCGAGCGTGCTCGCCGTGTCAAAGCCGTATATGACGAACAGTGACATAAACATCGCCGCCATGAACGTACCGAATGGATTTGCCCCACCCGCGGTCAACGCGCTTGTGTCGAAGACGACCGATGGAGATTGGTGTCTGAAGAAGAACAGCAGGATGAGCGCGAACACGACCATGCCGAGGATCTCGAACACCACCCCTGTGTTGTTGACGATGGCGACGAGCCTAACGCCGAAGACGTTGAGCAGCGTCGTGCTGATGAGCACAAGAGCCCCGATCGTTATCTGCGATGTTGTGTTATTGGGGATGCTGAGGCCGAGGTTGTTCAGCAAGGGAATGAGAACGATTGGAACGGTTACGTCCACTGCGGTCACAGTCAGCACGCCGGCGAAGAGATAGATCCAACCGGTGAACCACGAATAGTGCCGATTGGAGAGGTACTTGGTCCATTGGTAGACCGATCCGGCGACGGGAAAGTGCGAGCTGACCTCGGCGAAGTTCAGGCCGATGATCAGCTGGCCGATGACAACTATCGGCCAGCTCCAGATGAAGGCCGGGCCGCCGATGCCGATTCCAAGCGCATAGAGAGTGAAGATGCCGGTGGACGGCGAGATGTAGGAGAAGGCGACGGCGAAGCTGGAATAGACACCCAGGGCCCGCCGCAGCTCCTGGCTGTAGCCGAACCTCGCAAGGTCCTGTACATCAGCGTGGTCATGGCGGGCTTCGTCTGAAGCGCTCAACTGCTACCCCTCCCTCGGCGGCGCGACCGCCAACCCCGAAACGTTTGTTACAGAAGTTGCGCGGAAGCTATCACTTGATGCCGCTAGCGTCAACGCTGGGGTGAGGCGATGTGGGAGTAAAGCGAATCTGTCAGGGGTGATCTGTAAAGCGATTCTGTCGCCCCATGAGGGACAGGATCGTTTTGAACCGGACTGAGCAGCGTCGTGTCAGTGTCCTCAACCACCTGGACTCGGGTGCCTTGGTGAACAGCGAGGCGGCCCAGCTGCTTGGCATCTCGGTGCGCCAGGTCCAACGGCTGCACCGGGCTTACCGCGAACAAGGCGTGGCCGGCTTGGCTCACGGCAATCGGGGTCGGCCGGCCCGTAACGTGGTGGACAGCGCGACCGCCGAGCGAATCGTGGAGTTGGCTCGCACCCGCTACCAAGGCTTCAACCACCAACATCTGACTGAGATGCTGGCCGAAAACCACGACATCGCCCTCTCGCGGCCGACCGTGCGCCGGATCCTGCTCGCCGCGGGGATGGCGTCGCCACGTCGTCGCCGACCGCCCAAACATCGTCGCCGGCGTGACCGCTACCCGAGGGAAGGCATGTTGCTGCAGCTAGACGCCAGCCGTCATGACTGGCTCGAGGGCAGGGGACCCTACCTGAGCTTGGTCGGTGGCGTCGATGACGCAACTGGCAAAGTGTCATGGGCTTGTTTCCGAGACCAGGAGGATGCTCAGGGCTACTTCATGGTCATGCGCGAAACGGTGGCCAGGTTCGGCATTCCGATGGCGGTCTACGCCGACCGCCACTCCATCTTCTACCAGGGCAAGGAGTCACATCTGCGCGAGCTCTCGCTGCAGGAGCAGCTGGCGGCTCAGCGCGAACCGACTCAGTTCGGCCGGCTTCTCAATGAGCTGGGGGTTCAGCTCATCCATGCTCTGTCGCCGCAAGCCAAAGGCCGCATCGAGCGCCTCTGGGGGACCTTTCAGGACCGCCTGGCCAGCGAGCTGCGCATGGCTGGCGCCGCCAATTGTGAGCAAGCCAACCAGGTCCTCCGCCGCTTCTTGCCACGCCACAACCGACGCTTTGTGGTCAGCCCTCAACAACCTGAGAAAGCATGGGTCCGATTTGGCGCCGGTCACAGCCTGGATGAGTTCTTTTGTTTCAAGTACCGGCGCGCTGTGCTCAACGACAACACAGTGCGAATCGGCCGGCACATTATCGATCTGCCTCCTCCGCTCAGCCACGCCCACGCCCGCGTCGACGTCCATGAGCGCTTCGATGGGTCGCTCGCCGTTTACCTCGACGGCCACTGCCTCGCAAAGAAAATCCTGGCCGAGCCGGTCAGCACTTACCGCACCCGCCGCAATTCAGACATCTCCGACCAGCCGCCGCCGCCCAAACTCCCAACCCAACCCCAGGCCCGGAAAGGCCCGTGGCAGCCGCCGAAGAGTCATCCTTGGAAACAAGCCATCAGAGCCCTGGCTAAAGCCAAGGCATCATCCGCATGACGACAAAATCGCTTTTCAGTTACCGCGACGGAATCGCTCTTCTTCAACACGCTGGGGTGAGGCGAAGCGCGGTGACCGGGAGCGCCGGCCACCGGATTCATGCCTACGTCTGGAAGATCGGGCGGACCTCCATGGCTCCGACGTGCGCCACCGGGCACTTCGCCGCGTAGGCGACTGCCTCGTCCAGGTCCTTGGCCTCGATCACATAGAAGCCGACGAGCTGGTCGCCGGTCTTGTTGAACGGGCCAGACGTGGCCTCGGTGTGGCCATTGCGGACGCGAACGGTTTTCGAGGTCCTCGACGCCTGCACGGGGTCGCCGGCCTTGAACATGCCCTTGCCGTCGATCTCGGCGAAGTAGTTGTTGAAGGCGTCGTTCTGCGCATTGAAGGCGGGCGTGCCCGGAGCGGGCATCTTCGATTCGTCGGCATAGAGAAGGTACAGGTACTTCACGGATGACTCCTTATGTGGCTTCGCCGCCGTAGGCGGCGTCTATTTGGGGTTACTAGACAGGCTTGGCTTGGGCCAGGACCTGCTCCCGGCTGACGCCCTGCATGTGGTGGACCTCGCTGGCGTGCTCCTGCACGCCTTTCACGAGCTTCTCCTCGTCGTCGGTCTCGAGCACCCAACCGCACTCACACTCGACTCGCTTTTTCATATCGCTCCTTGTCTTTGATCCCCACGAATTCAGAGGCTACGCCGTGAATTCGCGAGGACCCCTTGCCCGGCCTGGCAAGCGCCATCTTGACCGGTCGGCTTTGGGGAATCTTTGGAGCCCTTCAGTGGCCCTCCTGCTCGACGTTGACGACCAGGCGCCAGGTGTTGCGGAGGGCAACCACGAACATAGTCAGTAAAGCACCGGCGACGTTCACGTACGCGGTGGCATCTCCTTTCAGGAGCCCGACCGCCCCGGTCAGCAGATAGATGTAGACGGCGAACGGGAGCAGCAGCAGCCAAAAACTCTGTACGAACAAGTGGCCGCGGTCCTTGTCCGTGAGCCTGAACACCGGCCACCAGATACGGATGCCTCGCCAGATCGCAACGGCGGCACCCAGCAAAATGATCTCGCCCCGGACTTGGGTGCTCAGCATGGGAATGAGGAATGAGAGCGACAGCGCGAAGGCGGTGGCCAGAATTGTCAGCGTGCTCTGTGCGAGTGCGGCCCATCGGTTCTTGGGATCCGAGAAGACGCCCAGGTGCAGCTGGGTCGCGACGAACAACAGCCCGACCAGCGTCGCAGCACTGCCCGCGGTGGTTGCGAAGAACAGGTTCCAGTCCCCCACCTCGCCGCCGATTATCGGCTGAGATCGATCCATGCTGAGGATCTACTTGATGGGCGAGATCCAGGTCGAGAACGGCGAACGGCTGCTGCGGGAGTCGCAGCTCGGCGGGCCGCAAGGTCGGTTCGTGCTGGCCTTTCTCGTCAGCGAAAGGAAGCGCGCGGTTACTCAGGCTGAGCTCGCCGAGGCTCTGTGGCCCGATTCGCTTCCGGCCTCCTGGACGCTGGCGCTCAGCGCCATCGTCAGCCGCCTGCGGTCACGACTCGGGAGTGTTGGCCTGCCGCGCTCTCACATCATCGGCAACGCATTCGGCTGCTATCAGTTCACGCCGCCGGGAGAAACGTGGGTGGACGTCGAGGCTGCGTTTGCGGGCATCGACGCCGCGGAGGGCGCGATTGTCGCCGGCGATCCCGGCGCGGCGTACGGACCATCGCTCATCGCGACCACCATCCTCCGGCGTCCGTTTCTGCCCGGTCACGACGGACCATGGGTGGACGACCGTCGCGCGCTGCTCGCGTCGAGCCTGATCAGGGCGATCGACTGCAGGGTCGATGCGCTCGCTGCCCACAACGAGCTCGAGCTGGCGCTTACCCACGCTCGCGAGGCTGTGCGGCTGGAGCCGTATCGGGAGTCGGGTTATCGCCGGCTCATGCGCATGCTATCCGCCAAGGGTGATCGAGCGGAGGCCGTCCGCGTCTACAACCAGTGCCGCGACTTGCTTCAGGCAGAGCTCGGCGTCACACCATCCTCGGAAACCGAGTCCTTGTACCGGGAGATAGCTGACGCATAGCAACGGAGGTGAGTCTATTCAGCGCGGCCGAAAGCCTTGATCTCGTCCAGCTCCTTCTCGGTCAACTCACGCGGGGTTTGGCCGCTCTTGACTTTTTCCGATTCAACATGATGTTTAATCGTTGCAACCACCTCGGGATTCGCGAGCGTGGTGATGTCGCCGGGGCTTGTGAAGTTGGAGATGCCCGCGATGACACGGCGCATGATCTTGCCCGAACGGGTCTTGGGCATATCGGGCACGATCCACACGTTCTTCGGCCGCGCGATCTTGCCGATCAGCTTGTCGATCGCCGCCGAGACCTTGTCCTCGATCTGCTTGCTCGGCTTGAACCCAGGTTTCAAAGCTACGTACATTTCGACGGCCCGGCCCCTCAGATCATCCATCACGGGTACTGCGGCCGCCTCGGCGACCTCCTCGACGGTGAGTGTTGCCGACTCGAGCTCCTTGGTGCCGAGCCGATGCCCCGCTACGTTGATGACGTCATCGACGCGTCCTAGGATGCGGAAGTAGCCGTCCTCTGCCTGCAGAGCGCCATCGCCTGCAAAGTAAGGCCAGTCGTGCCAGTCCTTGCTGTCCTTTTTCTTGTTGTATTTCGCGTAGTAGGTCGTCACGAACCTGTCCGGGTCTCCATAGATGGTCTGGAAGATGCCGGGCCAGGGATTGCGGATCGTGATGTTGCCCGCCTTGTTGCTGCCTTTGGGAATCGGCTTGCCCTCCTCGTCGAGGATCTCCGGAAAGATGCCCAAGACGCCCGGACCGCAGCTTCCGGGCTTCATCGGCTGTAGGGCGGGCAGGGTGCTGCACAGGAAGCCGCCGTTTTCGGTCTGCCACCAGGTGTCGACGATGACGGCCTCGTTCTTCCCAACTTCGTGGTGGTACCAGCGCCAGACTTCGGGCTCTATCGGCTCGCCGACAGTAGTCATGTGCTTGAAGTGGTAGCTGTACTTCTGTGGCTCGCCAGGGCCGAGCTTGCGCAGCGTGCGGATGGTGGTCGGAGCGGTGTGGAAGATGCTGACGTTCAGACGCT
>Ga0209235_1000612_pt1 | contig 18260 bp, 8 predicted proteins | sample GraSoi013_1_20cm_4_FD_185817 | JGI IMG/M metagenome (GOLD analysis project Ga0209235, IMG submission 185817) | Grasslands soil microbial communities from the Angelo Coastal Reserve, California, USA - Sample 09_25_2013_1_20cm (SPAdes) (version 2) | ecosystem: Environmental > Terrestrial > Soil >... | reverse complement strand
GCGACACAGCATGGAATCGCCGTCGTCGAGGTTTCGTGGAGAACTGCGCGTCGATGGTGGAAGATGAGAAAGCGCGCGGAATCTGACAGGATGTCATAGCTAGTCCTTCGCGATTTCTTTGAGAACAAGAGGGGCAAAGCGCGTGTGGAATTACGTTGAAAACTAGCGACAGTCGGTAGGCCACTTGTCACCGACCAGTAGGTCGCAACGGACCTCCGTTGACGCACAAGCGGGAACCGGTGCACGATGTCTTTCTTGGCCAAGGCAACGTCATATCTGTTCCCGGCGATGGGCTGCACAGAGATGAGTGGGAATCGCTTGGTTGAGACATCGCGCCCAGCGAGCTAGTCGAATCGAGAGAAAGAGGATCGCGGAACATCATCGTATCGAGATGGGACAGCGAGGCACAAGCATTAAGGAGTCGAACCGAACTTCAGGTCTGGAGGGAGCGGGAGTGGCTAGGACCTTGGCCAACCAACCGTGGGGGGCCGGACGCGACGAGCCGCGATGGTATGAGCTGTTCAACGCAAAAGGTTCGCTGATCGTGTTGTGCTACCTTCGTCAAGTCGGGCTTTCGACGAAGTACGGCCTCGTGCGTGGCCTCAAGCTGAGCAAGGAGGCGATCAATCATGCCATCGATGTCCTTCAGAATCTTGGATTGTGCGTGGTCGTCACCGAGCCCGCGTTCCCGTTTCGATCTGCCGTTTGGCTTTCGGATCAAGGGTTGCGACTGTTGGAAACGCGGTTGATGGAATTGCCGGGGTTCGCATGGCGGATTCAGCCAGCGGGAAGGAGAGCACCTCTTGTGGAGATTGCTTCGGGTTAGCGGCTCCATTCCTGTGGCCCACCGAAGTGGACCTCGCTGGCGTGGTTGCCGCTAGCGCTACTTCCGCTAGCGGAGAGCTGCATGCATGGGCTAAGTGTTGAGATCCTCATCTGGGCAGTGGAGGGAAGAAATGCCCTCGGGATCTCTTCTGCTAGGTTGGTGAAGATATTTGTCAGCCCGTCATCGTCTTGCAAGAGCCTTTGCGTTCGGTGCGACTTTCCTCATGCTATTCATGGTCGCCGACTCGACCGTGGCGAGGATTGCGTTCGCCGAGCCTGCCGTCTCTCCGGCGGCAGATGCGCAAAACAGCACGAGGCCCGCGCCTCCGCCGCCACCGCCGATTCCGCCTCCGGACGAACCCCAGCGGCCGGTCGAACCTGGAATCGTAGCCCAGGGCTGGAACGATAGCAGTTTCGCGCCGACCCAAGTTGCGGAGCTCCGTGATGTGGCGATGCGGGACTCCGGAAACGAAACCTCCTACGAAACGACGTATGGGAACTTCGTGTTGGACCAGAGCGCTCCGTACTTTGTCCGGCTTCTCAGCCCCGGTCCAAGCTCAAAGGAAATTGCGGAGTCCGCATTCTTGGTCCTGTATCAAGGACGAGCTCTGTTGAGCCCGGGCAATGGGGACGTCGACAGAGCTACATCCGAGGACCTCGCGTTCCACTACGACCTCCATCTTTCAACCGTAACGATGGGCACGATGACCGTTGACTACCGGTTCCAGCCCTACGCCGACAAGATCACGATTTCATTCTCTCCGTCCGTCGGGCGACCGGAGCAGTATCAGATTGTGTGGCTGACTTTCACGTCGTGGGACGCAGTTGACACGGCATATCCGTCGGACATCGAACAGCGGGTCGAAGACCTCCATGGCGAATTCGGGTCGCTTTACCTTGGTCCCAATGTGGGCACTTTGTACGGCACCGGGACAATCGAGATACCGGGGGCTGTTATCCGACCGGACCAGATTGCTGGCAGTTCCGGTGGACCGGAGATTAGGATGGACGCATCCGACGCGGCCGACGATTTCAGCGCGAGTTATGCCGGCAGCGACATCAGTTTCGGAGGGCATTCAGGCAACGCGGTTCTGAGCGCGTTCTTACCTGGACATTTGGCAATCGACCCGCAGCTTCTTCTATCCGGCCAGCCACAGGACGCCGTATCGCACTCGGGCGTCACCCGCAGGACGTTCTACGACGGCGATCGATACTGGTCCTTCTCGAAACTCCTGGACGGAAAGTCGATCCGGTACAGCTCCAGCGTCGATGGCAGGACTTGGGTCGCCGGCTCCCAATACGTGGTGACCACGGGCGGCGCTCTCTCGAACGGTTTCACCGTAATCAACTACGGGAAAATGGTTGGAGTGCTGTGGATTGACAGCGGGTCCTCCAAGGCCATCCAGCTCAGGACCGGACTTATCGGCCTAGACCAGATTCAGTGGGACGACGCCGGCCATCAGTTGTATTCCGGCGGCAACGACATCACGCGGCCTGTGAGCGCTACCTTCACCAGTCAAGGCAACGCGTTCGTGACTACCTGGGGGGATTCCGGTGGAGGCATCGGAACCGCCACCTACAAGTGCACGGGGCAGGGCTCATCTGGCTTCAGCAGTTGCGCCACACAAACAGCCGTGGGCAGCGTAGATTGGGGAGGGAGTTCTCCGAGCTACTCGCTCGTGGTCCCCTTCAACGGGATCGACGCGGTGGCGAGGGTTATGGTACACAGCTTCACGGGCTTCTTTGGGGACCAACACGCCCAGTTTAGCGTGAAGGTCTTTTACAGCACCGGGACCTCCTGCCCTGAAGCCCAATTTACGGACACCGGACAAGACCTACGCGATGCGTGGATCGCGGATGGCTTGTTTACCGCAACTCCTGTCGGCAGCGACGTCAACATTTTCTTTAGGTCCAGCGGCTCGACAATTGGAAACTGGCTGGTTTCCACAAGTTGTGTGGCTCGGCAGCAAATCGACGTGGCTGCCGGAACGGCGACGTATTTGACCGCTGGAACGGACCAGACTGGAAACGCAACCTACCTGTTCTACACTGAGAGCGGGAACATCCGATACGCAAGGGTCATACCGTACAGCGTGTACGTGACCTCCGTCACGATTCCCCCGTCGTTGTCAGTCTACACGAGTCCCTTCTACCTGTCGGCGGCCCAATTTGCCCGTCGGTTCATCCCGCTGATGTTCACGAGAGCCTATCCGCCCCCGCAAGGAATCTCCGACGGTTGCACGAGTTCGTATTGTCTGTACTACGTCAACTTTCCCCTGCCTCTCGACGGCGAGGCCTCCGTGAATAATCCTTGGGCGCTGAAGCTAGGAGCCCCGCTTGTCACAGATGTCGGAGGATCGGTCAGTCCGACTACCGGATTACTCGCCGTCAATCAGGTACTCGTGGCAGGGAGCCCCTCGATCGGTCTGATCTATCGGGAACCGGGGCTGTTCTATCGGACGAGTTCGGGATATGACGACTCATACCTCGGCCCGCAAGCCCATCCGATCATGCCAGGGATTTACTATGATCTGCCTTGGATCGCTGGGACAACGCTACACATGCAGGGTGGTCAGCAGTTCCCCTTGATTCTCACAGGCATGGCTGGGAACCTTCGCTGGTTCAACAGCACTCGAGGCGTGCGATACACGCTGATGCTCGACACGTCATCGCCGACGTATCGGTACACTCTCACCTACCCTTCGGGAGCGTACGTCTTGCTCGATTTTATCTCGGGAAGCTCGAACGAGTGGCATATTTCGAAAGCCTACCTTGACACGACCGGGAACAACTACGTGACGTACAACGTGGATTTCGGCATCACCGGCACGATCGTAGACAGTTCCGGTCGGACCATTACGCTGGGTCCAACGTGCCAACCCGGATCAACATGCTCGTCGATAACCTATGGAAATGGACAGAGCATCGGCTTGGTCGTGGACTACTCCCAGCTTTGTACCGGAGGGACGAGTTCGGATTCCGGAACGCTAAGCGTCATCGATACGATCGGGCGAGTGACAAGGTACACCGTCTGCCATTGGCAACTCACCAAGCTCGAGTCCTCGAAAGGCGGGCGGGTGGATTACACCTACGCAACGTACTCGGCCACTCCCGGGACGAGCAACCAGGTGTGGCAGGGCACCGACGTCTACTCGCTTCCCGTCCTGAAGATGGACATCTACAACGAGAGTGGCGCTAATTTGAAGGCTCGCAGTCTCGTCTTCAACTGGAACTTCCAGAACGGCGAGGTGATCCGCGCCGTTGTCAACATAACAGACAAGTCAGCGGTGGTCCAGGGGAGCAAGGAGTACATTTTCAATCCTGCGGCAGGAGTGGCGAGTGTCCGCACGTACGATTCCGCTGGCCAAGTCATTTACTTTGACATGCAAAGCTTGAATGGCGCGAATATGAAGGACCTATCCGGTAACACAAATGATGGGCTCCTTGTTGGAACACTGACCGACACTACAGGTAGGTATGGCCGAGCCAGAGAGGCAGCGGGAATAGGGAAGTACGTCGACATCCTGAGCCCGGTTGGGCTTCCATCAACGACTCTTGCGGTATCGGCGTGGGTGAAGCTCAACGCACCCGTGAACTGGATTAACATAGCGAACCACAATTGGCTTAACGCCGCCGGAACTTGGGTGATGGCAGTAGGCAGCGCATCGACGGTATTGTTTGGGTTCACGCCGGATGGCACCACCCAGGACACAGTATCATCCGCGGCCCTTACCTCTGGCTATCACAGCGTAATCGGAACCATCGATGGAGCAAGTGGCACAGTTACACTCTATGTGGACGGTGTTCGGTCCGCAACGCACCTCTACTCGTCAGTAACTCTTGCAACAAGCGGATTTCTGACGTTCATGGATCAGTCAGTTTCCGGAGGAAACATCGACCTTGACGAGGTCCACGTCTACAACAGGTTGCTGTCCCCCGAAGATGTCGGTATTCTCTACACCACGAACGCCCTCAAGCGCGGGGCACGGCAGAACTGGTACTCGATCAACGACATGCCTCATCTGTCCGAGGGGTTCGCCGGAGACGAGACTTCGCCATCGGTAGTCGCCCAAGACGCGATAGACGACTGGGGCAACCAAATCTACAGCCGCGACCCGTTGGGCAACGAAGCTTTTGCCTCCTACGCAAACACGAACCACCAAAGTCACTTCTATGCGCAGGGCCGGTTGTCGAAAGAGTCCGGCCCGATTTTCAACACGGAATTCTTCGATTTCAGCAACGGGGTGTTCCCTCCTGGCGGGTCGTGGACGGTTGCCACGACGTTCAACCCCCCTCCGCATCCCGATTACGGCAATTTCGACAAGGTTGCTCCTTCCTTGGTCATGGGCGTTCCCTCGTCGGGTACGACGAACTTGACCCACATTCTGACGGCGACCAGTCCGACCTTCTTGGAATTCCGGGCACGGCAGAACGCCGTGGGGCGCTTCGAGATTCGTCTCGGAACCTCGTCGAGCTACAACGTCGGAATCAGGTTTACGACAAGCGGCACGATCGAAGCCTACGATCGGAGCACGAACGCCTGGCACGGATGTACACTGCCTGGCGGAGGGTCCGCAACCTACACGACGTTCTCTTGGTCCCGAATCAGCGTGATCTTCACCTGGCCCTACAAGACGTACCTGAATGGGATCGACTTGGCCTGCGGAAGCCCGTCGAATCTGGGCGGCCAAACGCAGATCAACTTCGAGGCGTTCGGCCCTGGCTACGTCTGGTCCGCCTGGTTGGACGACATCAAGATCTACCACAACGACTGCAATGACCCGCATTGTCAGAGCGACGCCGTCCTGGACATCGGCTTCGACGGACTCCAACCTCGTCAGTCAGTCTCCCTTATCAGCGAGGATGGCTCGGTCATCGACCAAGCGGTCCAGACGGGTGCCGGCGCCGTCTGGCTTTCGTTCAATTCCGCCTTGACCGGGGCATACGCCTACTATGAGAACGGCGACAACGCGAAGACAGCCGTCAAGATCTATGCCGAGGACGGCACGCTGGAATACCAGTCCCCTATCAGGCGCTTCTTCGTCGGCCAGCGATATGCTTACGCGAGGCCGAGGACGTTCGCGGACGAGCTTGTAAAAACGACCAGCGGAGCCCTCTGCTGGATCAGGGACTCTTGCTGGGGAGGTTCGGCCAATCCAATATATGCGGATGAAAAAGACCCTTCCGGCAATTGCTTTGTAGCTGCGGGATTCACAATCGGATGCTACGGTACGTGGACCTGGCAGCAATCTCCTAACACCAGAGCGCTGCGTGGAAGTTATGTTCACACCACGCAATTCGACTTTGGTACGCGGTTCCACTACTTCACAATCACTCCTGCGCCAAACATCCCAACGTACTTCGTCACCTATATCCTGATCCCCGAGGGACGAACGCCCGACGGAATCGGCTTGCTCGTCGAAGACACAGACAAACAGTTCTGCTCAACTTGTTGGTCTATGGCCTACTGGGGGGCCCAGCCCAGCATAAGCGAAAACGTGGTGCGTACGTTCTATATGGGCCCCGTGCCGTCGGCGCGAAACCAGTGGATAGCGCTGGTCGCAAAGAGTGCCGACTTCATGCGGTACATCAACATACAGTGGGACAAACTAGGATACGCACTGGCGGGCGGTGAAGCGGAGTGGGATGTCACCAGTACAAACTCAATCGCGACATGGCTAACGGTTGGGGGATTGTCCGGCCTCGGTGCAAACACGATGGTCAGCGTGTACGATCCCACGAATAATGTCGTTGTGACAAGTGGCCCGAATGCTGGCGATTCCGCGGCATTTAGCATATATCGGCCGTCGTCCGCCTACAACTGGGACTCTTTCCCCGTTCAAGCCAACATCAAGATTTGCCAGTCAACCTCGGCGAACGGCTGCGACGGCTCGAACTTGGAGACGGCGGAATACTACTTCGGGCCGCTTCGGAACATCTGGCCCGGAGACACGTTCCGGTACGCCGGGTCGTCCGCTTTCTTCGACTTGAAGTCGTCCAGCACGACCTATTGGCCATCGCCATCGGTCCACACGGCGCAGATCGGCGGGAAGAAATTCAGCGGAGACTGCATTAGCGCAATCCTCTGCTATGACATGGAGACGATAGGGGAAGGTGCAACCACCCTGGATACCGGGGTAGTTGCGACGCAGATGACCGACTTGTCCGGAAAAGGCAGTCACGGCACCTTTGGCGGCACCCCGAAGCTATCCTCCATCAGCCAAGCCGCGGCGGGTCTCGGAACGACGTTCAATGCCGGTTCCGATGAGATCGCGTTCACGCTGCCGAGCATTGATACGGTTTCGGGACACTGGAACACGGTCTCTTTCTGGATGTACTGGACTGGAACGGCGAGTCAGATGCCGTTCGGGTTCAATTTGTACGACCTCTACTTCGCGAGCACATACTTCGGGTTCAACACCGGGAATGGCGACATCTGGGGCATCGATAACACCGGCCTCACGAACTCGCTGGTACACGTTGCCGCCGAGTTTTACAACGGAGCGGGAACGACGAGCAAGTTATACATAAATGGAGTCCCGAAAACGTTGAGCCAAAAGCTCGGTGCGACCCTCTCTCGAACTGCGACGACAAACGCGAAGCTCAGTGGCTGGCCGTATTCCTCCGCCTACAAGTTCGGTGGGACGATCGACCAAGTTCAGGTCTTCAATCGGGCTCTGACCGATACCGAGGTTCTGGTGTTGTATCAGACCAGGATGCCCGGCGCTCCGCAAGTCTACTTCCAGCCAACCAATTCGCCCGCAGGCAGCGGCCTCGTTCGGAGCAGCCGAGCGCCGTCCGAGAGCGCCTTTCTATATGCAGTCGCCACCTACGACTCAAAGGGGAATGTGCTGTCGGTCACGGATACCGGGCGTTCAACTTCCGGCGGGTCGAATGTGACGACCTATGCTTACTCGACAAAATATCAACAAGACTTCCTGACACAAGTTACGAGGCCGGATGGCAAACAGACTTTCTATGCCTATGATTTCCAGACCGGTGTCAAACTTGGCATTCTGGATATCGACTGCCGGAGGTCGCGGACTCAGTATGATGCTGTGGGAAGACCTACACAGACTTTGGTTTACGACCAAGACCCGACCGAAGTTCTGCACATAGACATGGAGACCTCGCTTGCGAATGGTCTCAAGGATGTAAGCTGCGCGGGAACCGCGGACTCGCGTAGCGGGCAAAACGTAGGGGATTTTACGCAAGCCTTCGCGCCGGGGATAGAGGGGCAGGCTCGTTTGTTTGCTGGTTCTGGAAGTAGTTATCAGGAAATTAGCAGGAGCGCAACTCTCGAACCATCACGAATAACGGTGAGCGCGTGGATTAGGCCCAGCGTCGTGGCTCTGTCGGATATTGTAGACAAAAGTTATCCCGACTCAACTGGCTCGGGCTATGTGCTTTTGCTGAACGCAGACGGTTCTGCCCAGTTCACCGTTTACGGTGGCGGGGCCAGCGGGATAAGTGCGACTACAGCGGCAGGCGCTGTCACCGCAAACAACTGGTACCACTTGGTGGGTACATATGACGGCAGTTACGTGCGCATTTATGTGAATGCCGGAACGCCTGCGTCAACCTCGTACACGGGCGGAATCTCCTACAATGACGCCTACAGAGATTTGTTTGTAGGTGTGAGCTACGGAGCTAATAGCCGATTCTTCAGCGGGAGTATAGACGAAGTTCGCGTCTTTAACGTCGCTCTTTCGTCATCGAGCATCTCCGATCTCTGGAAGTTCAAGTACAAGTTGCTGACCAGTTCGTCCGTCGCTTACGACGATATGACGGCGTGGTGTGTCTCGTGTGGTAACTCGTTCTCTGGAGACTGGACCGGTTATACGTTCCCGTCGGTGACAACCTACGACGGAGTCTCCGTTCCTCGATCGCTCTACTTCGACATGCAGACGATGAAGCTCTCGGGCCTGATTGGCGTAACCAACACGGTTGAGGACCTCTCCGGCAACGGCAATCATGGGACGATTCAGGGGACGCCTGCGTCTGTCGCGGGCAAGGTGGGACAAGCATTGCAATTTACCTCAAGTTTGACCCAATGGTTGGATATTCATGAGCGGGCAAAGGCTCCCAGCCTCGACATTACAGGATCGCTTACCGTTGCCGCGTGGATTAACCCCTCTGGCGTGGGCACCATCGATCCGATATTTGCAAAGGGATACGCTACAAGCTTGCAGTACTACCTCGATGTCCACAAGTCAGGGACGTCATGGTACCTCGGGGTGCAGCTGAAAAACGTGGCCGGAACAATCCGCACGGTCAATTCGGCAACCTCGGTGGCCGTCAATGCGTGGACCCACGTCGCATTCACATACGACGGCTCTACGATCAAGCTCTACGTCAATGGGGGGCAAGATGCTAATACCGGGACGTTGGCCGGGCCGCTGGCAACCTCAGTCTATGATGCAACGGTGGCCGTATATCCGAATTCGCCCACGACTTACTTTTACGATGGCGTTATCGATGAGCTTCAGGTAATTGCGAGCGCCCTACGCCCCGCAGAAATCTCCAGCTTTTACAACGGATACGGCACCGGAACCTTCGACGCCAGCCACCTCTCAAGAAGCTACTCCGACGGTCTGGGCCGCGACGTTCGGCAATTGACGATGAACATGTACGGGGCCAAGATTCAAACGGTGGCGACGCTCGGCTGGAACGACCAGCCGATTTACGCGTACACCCCGAGCGGCGGCTATTTCGCGTACACATACGACTTTGTCGGCAGAACTTTGACCGCTGCGACGCCCGGTGGCTCCACGCTTGCTGGAGTTTCGGCCAACATCGTCAGCGAGAAGGCAAGGACCATCGAATCCGTAGATGCCGTCGGCCGGAAGGGATATTCAAAGACCGACGTGCTCGGCAGGAGCGTCGAGACGGCGGTATGGAATGCATCCTCGTTGGCATATGGCAACGTGACATCTGCCACGTACAATGCGCTGTCCAAGACTGTTGCATCGACGGATGGGAAAGGCCAGACGACGACGACATACTACAACTCGCTCGGCAAGCCCAAGATGACCGTCTTCCCAGACGGGACGTACTCGGTCGTCTATTACGATGACAACTTGAGGGCATATCAGACGGTCGACTTGATGGGAAGGGTCGCGGTGTCGGCCTACGACAGTCTAGGTCGCGTGACCTCCGTGACGATGAAACCATCACTCTCGTCCGGTACCTCTTACGTCGCGACCTATGGCTATGACCCGGTCCACGACGATCTGCTCACCGTCGACAACATCACGGCAAAGGTCACCTACACCTACGACAGCTTGCATCGCGTCAAGACCGAAAGGCTCGACGTTCCTTCTTCAAGCCCGGTGTTCGCTGGCACCGTCACGTACACGTACGATAACGCCAGCAAGGTCACCGATATCCAATATCCCGCTGGACTTAATTCGATGCACGCGGTCTACGTCTACGACTCCCTTGGTCGCATCGGCGAAGTGGACTATGGTGGTTCCACGTATGCCGTGTTGACGTACGACTTTGCCAGCCGGCTCGCCAACATCCGCTACTGGCAGGGAGCTACGGACACTTTGATCCAGCAGGATTACCTGTACGACGCGAGAGACCGGGTCCAACAAATCAAGGTCTTCAAGTTCGGAACTTCGACGACCTACATGCGACTGTACTATGGGTACAACCGGGCCTCGGATATCACTAATTCCACTGACGACCTGTACGCCAACGGCGGGTCTAGTAATGCAAAGGCGATCACATACTTGTATGACGGCAATGGGCGCCTAGCGCAGGCGATTGGACCTTACAGCGCATTGCTTGACGGACAAGGCGACCACACCCAGGAATACGAATGCTACGATTACGACCAGGTTGGCAATTTGGGTCACTGGAAGACTGGTTCCAGTTCCTGCTCGACATCGTATACATATGCCGTGTCCGGCTGGAACCGCCTGGACTCGTTCTCGTTTAACTCGATGAGCTTCACCTATAACACGGCCGGCTCGATTGCCACGAAGGTCGAAAGTGGGTCGACGACGACGTACACGCACGACTTCCAGCAGGAACTCGTCAACATCGTGACGGGGTCGAGCACGTACACATACAGCTACGATGGGCTAGGCCGTCGTGTCAAGACTGTGGACCCGTCCGCGACCTCCTACTTCATGTACGCCGGGCGCAAGATGTTGTACAGCAAGGTCGGCACGACGGAGAGCGCCTTCATCTACGCGGGCGACATACTTCTACTCAGAAAGGAAGGCACCGGCTCAACCCCGGAGGCCCGCTACTACCATTCGGACTTCTCGGGAAACGTCCGCCTCGTCACGTTCTACAAGGCGTCCAATCCGAACCGAGGAATCAACGTCGATGCGAAGTACCGATACAAACCGTTCGGGGACATCATCGTACTCACGTCCCCGAGTGCTGACCCGAGATTCAAGTTTGGCGGGACAGAGTTCGATGGTTCGACGCTTCGACTCTACCACATGGGCGCGCGATACTACGACCCCGTGGTCGGCCGATTCTTGGGCCGGGATCCGGTCGGCGACCACGGCTATGTGTACGCCCTCGACGATCCCTTGACCTTCAGAGATCCGTTAGGGCTGGACGCGATCAGTGACTTCTTTGGGTGGCTCCGCGGTCGGGGAAGCTCCGCCGTCCAGGCGACCCAGAACGCGTGGAACGGTGCCGTCAACTGGTGGAACGGGCTCGACCCGAACGTCCGAGGAGCGATCATCATCGTTGCAGTAGCCGCCGCGATCATCCTCACAGGCGGGCTGGCAGCCGGGCCTCTCGCTGGGACCGCCCTCGGAGCGATCCTTGGCAGTGCGGCCGTCGGGGCAACGATCGGTGCGGTCTCCAGTGCAGCAATCTACACCGGCGTCACGGTCGCGACCGGAGGCCAGTGGTCCTTAGAGGGGATGGCTCAGGCCTCGGCGATCGGTGCCTTCGTCGGCGGCGTGACCGGAGGAGCTGGTAAGGCGATCCAACTCGCCCGGATTGGCGCTCTCGGTGCGCGCGCCGGATCGGCCGCCGTGGGCCTTTCGGAGGATGAAGTCGAAACTGCCGTGTCAAGCGAGAGTAGATTGAATCATGCTTGGAGCACCCTCGTCAAATCCCTAGATAGAGAAGGAATCGACCCTGCTGATCTCGGGCTGAGCGGAAAGTCCTGGGGGCTTGACCGGGAAGCGTTTACCACGTTGAACCGGGAGATCCTGACCGATCCCGATGCGACCTTCCCATCGGCGCTTCGCCAGACCCAAGGTGTCACGGGCTTCGCGAAGACCGTGAATGGAGTCCGGCTGGTTTCGTTCGCTTACGGCCCGGGACAACAGTCTGCCGGGCTCCTTGCAACCACCGCGGTCGAGCTCCCAAGTCAATCGGCAATAATCTCAGCAGTTAGCTCATGGTGGTGGTGGACCTAGATGAAGCAGGACGCCCGAAACCTTAGAACCCTTGATTTTACTGTCGGCTTCTACTCCGGCGCCAGATACCAACCGGAATTTGTCAAGAGTGTCTTTGAATCCGTCCTTCCGCACTTAGAGAGCGGCGCATTGCGGTGCTCGTTCCAAAACGTTCCCATTGCGACGGTAACTTTCTCCATGGTGTCAGAGCTTGAGCGGGGGGCTGGGACAAGATTAGCTCTAGACCCCACCGATCCGCGGTTCAGCACGCTTCTCCAGACCACGCTCCTCGAGCGCATACAAGCGAAACATCGCAGGACAGGCCGAGAGGTAATGATTAGCCCGTGGATCAGCACGGATGACACAGCCGTAATCGAGGTCCAAATTTCCCTCTACAATCGAGAGGAGCAGGCTTCGATGTCCCGGATTGTCGACGCGACTTGGGAGGAGGCCCAGCTAGTCGAGATGCTCGACAAAGTCGATTGCCTCTGGGGAAGCCTTGAGGTGGCTGGCCCCACACCGACTCTGGGGCCTGTCCGCCGGGGAGAGGAGAGTCTACCCTACTGTGGATATTGGGGATCGGAAGTCGTAAATGTTGTTGGGCGACGGCGGGTTGCGGACTCCCTCAGACCATGCCCAAAGGTGGTTGCATGCCCGAATGGAGGGTTCTTCCTCTGCTGGGACTGGGATGGCAAGAACCCCACCAAGATTCGAGGATTTGAGGAGTTCCACGAGGTTGCGACCAGCGCCGTCCGACTTCTACCCGCCCGTTAGACGCAACAGGGCCGATCCAGGCTCTCCTAGTGTTCGCTGCAGGACCCCCGTTGTCGCCAAACCGTCCGCGAGATTGTGTCCTTGCCTGACTCACGTTCCATCGCCCGAGAGAGGCACGATCGTTCCTTTTCCCCGCTTCACTCGGGCGCACGCACGATTCGTGACGAGGTATCGAGCGTCCAGAGACTTTTCATCAGGCCGAACACGAGGGCTAGGATCAGCATCGAAATCCCCGCTAGCTCAAAAGTCCAGGAAACGCCCACCGCTTGAATGAGTACGGCGCCCACCGCGATGGCCGGAGGGTCCGCCACTTAGCTCAGCGCTGCATCGATCGCGAAGTACCTTCCCCGCATCCCCGATTGGCGACTCACCCGTGCGAGCTAGATCCCACGCTTTTCGCGATAGTCGCCCCGAGCGCTTTCCCGACGGATTCTAAGGGCCTCTGGTGCTTGTTAACCAGGGCCCAGCCGACCTTCGAAGAGAGGTCGATGTCGCCCTTCCTCTATATGAGGCACAGCATTCGGGACCGTCAACGATATCGAACAAACCTCGAGAGGAAGAAAGAATCCGAGACATCGATCATTCGGGGATTGAGGACCGTCGGCTGGCCAGTGTCACCAAATCGAAGGTGAACCCCTGGCGGGGTTCGAACTGCCGTCTTGCTGGAGAAGGCATTCCGGGACCGAGCCATCAACCGGCGACGGTTCTACCTGAGCCAAGTTCTTACGGCCTAGAGGGGCACACTCTTTACGGCCCCTTGTTGAGGGTCGTGGTTGAATGTCTGAGTCTTCCTCGGGATTCGGACGTACCGAGGCAACTTCTCGCCGCGATCGGAAGTCGCGGTTTGGTCCTCGAGGAGTGCGAGGAGTCCTTCCACATGCATGTTCCACGCATGTTCCCTTCCTGAGGGCGCGAGCCCTTTTAGTCCGCGCACGGATTCGAGAACATTGTTCTCCTGTGATGCCGAACCCTCGCCGAGGAGGTCGAGTTTTGCGTATTCCCTCTTCACGTCATCGAGGTCGACTTGCGCGTAGTGATCGAGGGTCACTGCGAGGGTTTCATGGCCGAGGATCGCCTGCAAGTATTGCGGGTCCATCCCCAGCTTTCGCCCCAGGGTCGCCAGAGTCTTGCGGAATCGATGTGGATGGACGCTCTCATCCAGGCCGGCGGCACTCTGCACACGTTTGCAGACGCGCCACGCATGCTGTCGGTTGGATTTCAGACCGGTCCTCGAATTCGGGTCCCGGCCGTAGCGAAAAACATAGCCCGATCGGTAACCCCGGATCGCGAAGTGCTCCTTCAACAGCTCCGCGAGCGAGGGATGCAATGGAATCGTGATCCGCTTCCCCGGCTTCACGATGGTCGAGATTTCCATCGTGCGGAAGTCGACCTCCCTCCGCCTCAGGCCATAAAATTGGGCTCGACCGCCCGTGAACAAAAGGGTCGCGATGAAGACATAATCCTCTGGCTGGCACTTACGTTGTTCCTGGCCCGGCTGCGATTCCGTCTTGGCGGCCTCGAGAATACGGCGGAGCGTCTCGAGCGCGAAGGGTCTCCAGCGGACGGACCTCGCGCGCCGGGGGACGCCCACGGCCCGAATCCGGGCGTACAGGTCGAAATGTCGGGAATCTTCCGTCTTCTTGGCGAGAAGCCGATAGAGGATGGCGAGGTAGTACACGTACGATCGAATCGTGGTTGCCGAAATCCCCGACTTGGCGAGGTGCGACTTGTACGCCACGAACGCTTCCCATCCAGCGTTTGGGAAGTCGGTCTTGAACTTCGCGGCGAGAAACCTCGAATATCGGAGGAGGATGCCCCGGGCCGAGATGATCGTGCTGAGCCGGAATCCGTCCGCCTTCGCCACCCTCACGATGTCTCGCACGATCTTGGGATCGCGTCGCCAGTCGTCCCGCGTCATGCCGCGGCGATGAACCGAGGCCGGCTTGAGGCTGCGGTCCGAGTGCATCCATCCATGCGTCATACATTGATAAGAAGAAGCCGCCGAGGCTGCGATGGCAAGGCAGGCCGATCCGTTCAGAGTCGAGTGTCGTGGGCCACGGGTACGGGAGACTCTATGCGCGCAAGGTCCGGAGCGATGCTCTGACTGCTTGCAGCGTACATGTACGACTTGCAAATCAGGAAATTCGCCGCGGTCTCTTCAAGGGAACGCCGTTCCGCCTCAGCCAGTTGTACACCGTCCCGACGTCGCATCCGAACATCGCCGCCATATCTTCGGCGCGAGCGTTCTTCTTGAGGTACAAGTCCCGAAGGCGCCGCTCGGTGAGGACGTGACCGTATTTGATTCGGCTCGGTCGCATCTTCGCCCCCGCCTCATGCAACCGCTTGTAGACCGTGGAGATCCCCACGTGGAATCGTTGCGCGATTTCGCCAACAGAGGTACCCCCGTCGTACAAGCATTTGACGATCTCGCCAGAGAGGGGCAATCGGTGACCGTGCAGTTTCCTACCTTTCCTCGCCTCCCGGGCCCATCGGAGGATCGTCACGTAGTGCGGGGACGCCCGGCCCTCAATTCTCACTTGTTCCGCAACCGCGCGGCACGAGAGTCCGTCCTCGTAGAGTCGCACGATGTGTGCCCGGACCTGCGCCGAGTAGGGCGGCATCGGCTTCGCCCCTACGGACAGCCCGTCCACGACTCGTCGGCAAACTCGCTGACCGAACAGTAGTATGTGACGAGCACCGCATTACCTGAACTCAGCAACGCGGCGTTCAGGTTGACGCCGCCGCAATAGACCAGGGCGACCATACGCCCGTAGCTCCCTCCCGTCTGGCCGTCGTCCTCGTCCACGAGCGCGGACGAGCCGACCGGACAGGTCTGGGCGGTGAACTGCTTGGCCTCCGTATAGCCCGGCTGGCCCACCTCGGGCGAGTTCACAAGCGCCAATCGGATCCGCGTGGAGCCGACGTCAAGAGTGTCGCCGTCCACGATGTACGTCACGCTGCCCGTGAAGCATGTGGCAGTGCCCTTGCATTGCGGACTGTTCCCTGGAGGACTGCCCGACGGGGTGCTGGATGGGGTGCCTTTCGGTAGGTACGAATACAGCAGGCCTGCGGCACCCAGGACTGCCACGAGGACCACGATGACTGTGACCGAGTGCCTCTTCCCCCAGTTCATCAGCGAGAGGGATGGGTCACGCACGATTCAAACATTGCGTCTGTCGCGCGGGTTTACTTTCACCCACCCGTCTCAAGGCTCTGATTATCCCGACTCAGGCCGATAGCGAGTCATGACCCGCCGAATGCCTCGCCCCGATGACGTGTCCCGAGATCACATTGACGCGGCCGTCATGGGCTTCCTGAAAGGCGAGAAAGAAGCTGACTGGACAGAAGTCGCCTTGGTAACGCTTCACCCTCGCGAGGAGATTCGTGTGGTCCTCCGGGAAAACCTGGAACGATACCGGACCGTGAACGAGGGACGCTTTCTCCAGCTCCTCGCCCGTCTAAAGCCCCAAGGCGTATCCTTACATGCAAGCCACAAGTAGCCTTCATGCGAAGGAGGAGCTCCACGGCTGGCTACGAGCGCTCGAGTGAATCCTCGGCAGGAGAGGCGCCGACACGCAGGGGTCTTGACGTCCGCGGCGCTGTCTTGAGGCTTCGAGGGGAAGCGCCGCACGGTTTCGCGTTCCATCATACGACCCTCGCATGGGTTGAAATAGTATCTCCGGGCCTTAGAGTGACACAATGCCCAATCGGCAACATCACTCAGGACGCGGGGCGAGGATCGGGTACGAGGAGTATGTCGTCTGGAAGCGGCGGCGCGGCGAAGAGCCGAACCTAATCGAGGCGTTCTTCTACTCGTGTCTCGGATCAGTTGCCGCAAACGTCGCCGACGACCTCGAGCCCCCGACAGGCCCGAAGCATCGGAGCTACCTGCACAGCTGGGAGGCCCTCGCACTCGCGACCGCGAAGTACGACGCCACCGACAATCTGCTCTTGAAGGTAGTTCTCCGCGCCCACGCGTCGCACCTCAGAGACGATGCCCAGACGACCGCGGGTCTGCCGTTGGCGACGGTCAAGCTCGTTCGCGCCCTTCTCCGAAGGTTCTGAGTGTCGAGCGGCGAAAAGGAACCCGGCGAACCTGAAGGGCCCAAAGCGTCTCCGGATGACATTGCCCGGAATTATCTCCTCGAGTTCAACAGGTGGTGGACGGGAATTTGGGAAAGGAGCAACGCCGGGAAGGTCGGCATCCTGCTGATCCTGTTCGCCTTTGCCCTCCCGTTCCTCATCGTTCTTGGCACCGCTTTCGTCGCCTGGTTCTATATCTGGCCGCTGGCATCGTCCGTGACGGAGAGGCTGGCCGTCCTAAGCTTCGTCTTCGTGGTCTTGGTCACGATCGGGTACCAGGTGAAGGGGTTCGCCCAGCAGATTGTGACCGGACTTTTCTACATGCGGCGCAAGAGGAAGTCGAAGGCGAAAGCGCCCAAATAGACATAATCCGAACAGAAGGGGGCGTCCTCTGCCGCGACCCCTAGTCAGAAGTCCGAGAGCTTTCATTCTCGAACTTCACCGACGAAAGGATCTTGAGAACGGTGGTGAGCTCTGAAGCAGCAATGGGAGTAGATGCGTCTTTCGTCGGTAGAGTATAGGTCACAATCAGAGCGATTGCTCCCCCAACAAGGTACCAGCTGTGCACGGTCGTCAAGTCATCGGTAGGAGTCGACTTGCCCGTGCTCATCGCGTGAACTGCAACTCTCCCACCCAACCGGACCCGCTCCGACCCAACCGTTTTCTTCAAGACGTCATCCAGCAGGCCAAGGGCAGGAGCCGGGGACCCTTGCGCGTCCTTGAACTTGTATCCCCGCAGCCTCAGGTTGCCCAGCTCGTGCGCCGCATTCCAGAATTGTTGAATGCCGTCCTCGTCGGGCTCTTCCTTCCAATCTTCGGGACATTCGACCGCGTACCAATTATCCAGCGCCAGGTAATACTTCAAGGTCAGCGGAAGGTAATCCCCGAAGCTCACAAAAAGTGTAAGGTGCGCGCTTGAAGGGCAGACGTGGTGAGGAACGAGGGAGCTTCGACGACAGAATCCGAACAGAAGGGGCGTACGGTGGCCAAGTCGAACCCGCTGGCCGCACCGGCGCGCGAGAATCAGCTCTATGGGTCGGGCATTCGGGGAATTGAACTCTTTTCGAGTAGCCCCCTGGTGGCTCTTCCGATTGCATCCCCCTCGAAGGACCGACGCGATTCGCCTCATTCGCCGGTTCGTCGGATCTTGTGCCTCGAGCGAATTGCCAGCCCGACGATCTGGTCGATGGCGAGGACGAT
>Ga0209235_1000603_pt1 | contig 18378 bp, 16 predicted proteins | sample GraSoi013_1_20cm_4_FD_185817 | JGI IMG/M metagenome (GOLD analysis project Ga0209235, IMG submission 185817) | Grasslands soil microbial communities from the Angelo Coastal Reserve, California, USA - Sample 09_25_2013_1_20cm (SPAdes) (version 2) | ecosystem: Environmental > Terrestrial > Soil >... | reverse complement strand
GTGGCATGGTCGTCACCCGATCCAACGCCGTCGCAGGGCGCGCCCGGCGGCTTCGAGACCTCGCGTTCGCGCACGCCACGCGGGATTACCGGCATTCGGAACTCGCGTTCAATTACCGCATGACGAACGTGCAGGCGGCCATCGGCCTGGCCCAGCTCCGTCGAATCGATGAGTTCATTGAGCATCGCCGGGCGTGCGCCCGCATCTATGCGGACCTGTTGGGGGACATCGAGGGCGTGACACTCCCCGCGGAGGCTCCTTGGGCACGCAATGTGTACTGGATGTACACGGTCCTCATCGCTGGCGGGATCGCCTCGCGGGCTCGGATCATTCGGCGCCTCGCGTCTGCGGGGATCGAGTCGCGGGTCGCCTTTTGGCCCCTTCACCGCCAACCGTTCCTCCGGAAAGGCAAGGGCGCCAAAGGCCGTTTCCCGATTGCGGACGACCTTTCGCGGCGGGGCCTGAGCCTGCCCTCCGGGAACGGGATTACAGAGGCGATGGTCGCGGAGGCCGCGCAGACCTTGAAGCACGTTCTGCGGGAGGACGCCCGGTGACGGAACTCGAGCGGCTCCGGGTCCGCGCGGATCGGAGAGGGCGACTTGAGGAACTGTACCGGAAGGGCCCTCGCCGCCCGAGCGTTGAGGAAGTCTACCGAATCACGTTCCGCCGGTCCGCGATCCGCGGCGGGCACTACCATCGGCGGAAACACGAGTTTGTCCTCGTCCTTGAGGGGACCCTCGAATGTCTGCTTTACCATCCGCGCGGGAACCTCCTGGAGAGAGCCCGTCTAGGGCCGCGAAGCGGGCTCCTTCACGTCCCTCCGGGAGTGGGCCATCAATTCCGGAACATCGGTTCGGCGCCCGCCCACGCGCTCGTCCTCTCGACGGTGCGATACGACGTAGCCCGGCCGGACAAGGTCCCGGCGAAGCCGCCCGTTTCCGGCCTGATAGGACGACTGTCGAACCCACGACGGGGGGGCTCGCGGAACTGATGAACCCCCGCGCTGCCGGTCAGCCGAAACGTAGAAAGGGCGAACTGAGGTTGCCGGCTGAGGAGGGATTGCCCCTGGATTTCGCGGGCTATCACGGTCGGAACGTCATGGTCACCGGGGGGGCCGGTTTTGTGGGATCCGCTCTCGTCCGGCAGCTCCTCGATGCGGGGGCGAACGTCACAGTCTACGACAACTTTCTCCACGGCAGCCGCGCGAACCTCGACGACCTCAAGGGGAAGATTGTGGTCATCCCGGGCGACGTCCTCGATGAATGGAAGCTTCTCGACGCTGCGACCGGGGCGAACGTCGAATACCTCTTTCACTGCGTCGGAGACACCTACGTGCCGACAGCGTACGACGTCCCGAAGCGCTTCTTCCGGATCAACGTCGAGGGCACGATGAACGTCTTGCTCTTGGCCAAGCGAACCGGCATGAAGCGGGTGCTGTACGTCTCCTCGACGGAAGTGTATGGGGAAGCCCAAGCGCCGCAGATCGACGAGAGCCACCCCCTCCACCCGCTCAACACCTACGCCGTGTCGAAACTCGCGGCCGACCGCCTCTGCTTCAGCCTGTTCCTCGAGCACAAGATCCCGGTCGTCATCGCGAGGATCTTCAACGCCTATGGGCCCCGGGAGACCGAGCCATACGTCATCCCGGAGATTGTCGCTCAGCTCGACCGCGGGGACACCGTCCGCCTCGGCAACATCCACGCCCAGCGGGACTTCACGTACGTCGACGACACCGCCCGAGGCCTCATGGCCCTCATGCTCTCGGAGGCGCCGAACGGCACGCCCGTCAACGTGGGCTCAGGGATTCCCTATTCCGTTGAGCAAGTCGCAAAGACCGTGGCCCGGCTCATGGGCAGGTCCAACGCCAAGATTGTCGTGGACCCGAAGCGGCTGCGACGCTACGACATCAATGTGTTTTGCTGTGACAACTCGCTCCTCCGCAAGCTAACGGGTTGGGTGCCGCAAGTCGGCTTCGAGGACGGCCTTCGCCGGACGATCGACTGGTTCCGGGACCACGGGGGCCGGTGGAGCTGGGAGGAGTTCGTGGACGAGACGGTGATGTACCGATGACCGACGCAAGAACAAGCAAACCGGGGTAGGGAAGCCATGGCACTCCGGAACGGTCGCGGGCGGCGATTGAGGCGCTTGCGGTCTCAGGCCTCTGGTGGCACCATATACGACATCGAACCATCGCTGGCCCTCGTTCGTGAGGTTCTCGAAACCTCTCCGCCGGGGGAATCTGTCCGCGGGCGAATGCTCGTCGTGATGATTCCGGCATTCAACGAGGCTGCGACCGTTGGAGAGGTCGTCCGAAAAGTCCCACGTCGGATCCTCGGCATTGATGTCGTGAGGGTACTCGTCATTGACGACGGATCCGACGACGACACCGAGCTAGAGGCAAGGAGGGCCGGGGCTGATCACGTCCTACACCACGGAAGGAATGTCGGCCTTGGTGTTTCGTTCCACGATGGCCTTGAATTCGCGCTCGCATGGGGGGCCGATGTCGTTGTGAACATCGATGCGGACGAGCAGTACGACCCCGCAGAAATCCCCAAGCTCGTCGAGCCGATTGTCCAGGACGCCGCGGACGTTGTCTTGGGGGACCGCGATGTGGCCCGTGTTGACCATGTTCCCCGCCTGAAACGGATTGGAAACAAGATTGCCACCGGCGCAATCCGCCGTGCGACCGGCCTGCCGATCGTTGACGGACAAACCGGCTTCCGAGCTTTGAGCCGGGACGCAGGCCTCCGCTTGAATCTCCAAGAGACCTACACGTTCACCCATGAAATGCTCTTTCAGGTGGCGGAACACAACCTGAGACTCCGGTACGTGCCAGTCAGCTTCCAGCGAAGGAACGGGAACTCACGACTCATTCCAACCATCTGGACTTACTTGAAAAACGCCTCGGGGGCCCTCATCCGGGGGTACGCGGCGTATCGCCCCCTTCGACTCTTCGGGTCAGTGAGCTCGTTTTTCCTCGCGCTCGCTGTCGCCCTCGGGGCCTGGCTGTTCCTTCATCCATGGAGCGGAAGCCCGCTGGGGATGACGCCCTTGTCCGGTGAAGCAGCGATCGTCGCCCTACTCGCCATCAGCGCGCAGGCCGCCTTGACCGGGGTCTTGGCAGAGGCCCACCGGTCCGACCGCCGGGCGCAGGCGGAGATTCTGTACAGACTCCGGAAAGTCATGATGGACCGGGAGAGAGCTCGCCAGGGGGTTTGGGCCCTTCCGGATGACCCAACAGTTCGTCCGGGCGGTTCACAAGCGGAGCCGAATTCCGGACCGCCGTAAAGAAGACGTGCTTGCTGACCTTCCGTTCGAGTGGCGATCCACGAACGAATCGTCTCACCCGTGGACGCGAAAACTGGACATCCAGAATATCAAAACCTTGGCTCGTCAACGTGTCGCGAACCGTCTTCGGCGTTTTGTAATCGACATGAAGACGCTCGTACTTGGAGTCATGCTCAATGAGCTTTCTCGCGAGTGCAATCCTAGACGCGACGCTTCCATTGGCCGTCATCACCGAAAACCACGACGAGTACAGCTTGATGAACTCGCGAATTTTCTCTGGAATGCTGAAATACAGGCTCTCGGCATTGGGCGTATAGATGAAAAGTTGTCCACCGGGTAGAAGGACCCTCCGACTCTCTCGCACGAATTGCTGAAATTCTTCCATGAAAATGTGCTCAGCGACGTCCGCGAGCACGATCTTTTGGACGGTTTCGCTCTTGATTGGAAGACGATCCACGAGTCCTCGAATCGGGTACACCTGCGTGCCCCCGCCGTCGCGGTCCACACGTTCTTTTAGTAATCGAAGTCCGGGAACTGCATAGTCAATCGCGAATACGATTCCGCCGCGACGCGAGCACTCCAACGTGGCAGTTCCGATGCCGCAGCCTACATCCAGGATTCGCTCGCCGGCCTGCGGGCGAACGGACGCCAAGATATCCTCAATCCGGTGTCTCGCCCACATGTCCTTTCGGTCATAGCGCTCCGAATGCATGCGAAAATAGTCGCCCGTGTACTCCTCTGGGGGAACAACTGCTTTCGTTGAGAGACCTCCGGTCGGTGCGCGGGGGGCAGCAACCGCCGTCATTGCTCGTTCCTTGCCTTGTCCATGGACCGCGAACACGGTGAAGATGGAGAGGACGACTAGCGATACGGCGTGCGACGCGAGTAGGATTTGGACCACAAGTGTCAAAGAGAGCGGCATGGCCCACAGCGGAATGAGACCCGCGCACATTGTCGCGGTGGCGACAAGGATCGGTCTTGGGTTCCGATAGGCGAGATGGTAGAAGATCAGGACCATTGATGATGAGAAGACAACCATCGTCAACAAATATAGTGGCAGTATTCCCGTCGCTTCTCCGTACGAATCGCCGAAGAAAAGGCGGACCAGGGATCCTCCGAATCCGACCACGAACAGGGCCACTGTTCCCGACGCCAAGACAGCAAGTGTCAGGGCCTTCCGAAGGAGAGGCAAGGTTGGAATCGATCCTCCGGTTTGCGACACAAGCATGGGAAAGAAAACCAGAACAACCGCCGACGGAATGAAGTATGTAATCCTTCCGAAGACCGCGGTGGCGGCGAAAATCCCGGCCTCGACCCCGGGTAACGTGTGTTGCACGGCCATGACATCAACATTGGTTGGAACGCTGGAGAACAGTGTCGCGAGAATCGCGGAACCAGCAAGAAGGTCTGGGGATCGAATCGTGAGGCCTCTTCGTTCTCTCGAGGCCAGGTACGTCCTCAAGTGGAACGCCCCGAGAAAAGAGGCTGACAAGATCCCGAAGACAATCGCGCCGATCGCACCCCAGACCGAGAGGCCCAGAAGGACTGACAAGACGCCGGCAACCAGCCGGAGTCCGGAATTCAGAAGGAAGTTGGCAGAGAGAAGTCTGAATTTCTCCAACCCCTGAAGGCCGCCCTGCCCTACTGCCAGAAGAAACGAGCCGAGAACTCCCACCGAAAGGAGCCAGACAAGCGACACGTCCCGAAGGTGGAGCAGGTTCGCGAGATACCCAGAAAGCAACAGGATGAAGATCGCGGATACGGCCCCCGCAGTCGCCATCTTTCGATAAAAAGTGTTGAGCAGGAGCCCAACCCGGGTGGAGGATGAGGCCGCTCCGCGGATGAGTCGCGCTTCGATTGTTGTAACGGCGCTCGTCATGTAAAGGAGAAACGCGAGGAGGCCGAAGAGGGCCGCGAACTCACCAAACGATTCCGCTCCGAGAGACCTTCCTACCAGAACCTGAAAGGAGTATGCGAGGATCCCGGAGAGAATCGTTGCGGTCGAAACGACTCCACTCGATGTTACAAACTGATCCGACCTAAGTCCGCGCGCGCGGGCGACCGGTTTCGTGAAGGTCTTCACGTTCTCCCGAGCTCAAGGCCCGTTTTTGGACTGGGCGGAGGGCATACGCACCAAGCTTCTGAAGGTATCCCCGGACCAGTCCTGAGCCACAACGTTGAATTCCGGCAAAGAAATATAGTGAGTCCAACTGCTGATTCGTCCCACACTCCACGTATTCCGCGGAGGACTGAATGGCCGAGGTCTCAAATGCGGCGCTCGTCCGCCTAGAGAGGACAATTGCCACCGTATCGAAAGGACTCCGGAACGCGCTAATCGCAAACCAGAACTGGCTAATTCTCCTCTTGTTCATTGCTGATGTTTCCTTTCGATTGCCGCTCGCACTCTCGCTTGCACTACAAGGCGATTCGGCCACACACGCCCTTGTCGGCGAACAGATTGTTGCTACAGGGAGGCTGCCCAACCAGATTCCGTATTTTGTGACGGATCCCGGCAAAGGGTGGCCTGTGGCATACCCGCAGTTTTTCTTTGTCCTCCTCGCCGGTGGCTATGCAGTCGCGGGAGAGGCTGGCTTGAAGGCGATTTCGCCTTTGCTAGGAAGTCTCACCGTTGTCTTCTTGTTCGTCTTTGCAAGACGGCTCTACGGGGTCAAGGTCGCGGCTTTGTCCGCGATCGTCTTGATGGGCGAGAGGCATCTTTTTATCGTTACGATCGAGACGCTCATGGAGTCCGCCGTGGCGCTGTTCACGCTCGTTGCGTTCTTCGAGTTCCACTACTACATCGAAAAGCGCAGGAATCGAGATCTGTTTGGTGCGATCGCAGGACTGGCCCTGCTCCTGTCCTCAAAGCAGCAGGCCTACGTGGCAATCCTCTCTTTGGTCCTAACTACTCCGCTCCTGGCGGCATTCTTCAGAATACACCGCGAACGGAAACCCGCTGGCTGGAGCTTTCCGTTTCGTGCCGCCTTTGCGACCATCATAGGAGCCCTGCTCATTGCCTCTCCTTGGCTCGTGCTTCAGATCCAGACCGCAGGAACGGTCGACTACCCGCCCGGGCTCTCGATCATGCAGAGGTTCATGACGCCGAAGTGGACGGTCGATCCGAATTCCATGCAGGTGCTCAATTCCATACGGGCCGTCGTTTTCTACGTCCCTCCCGAGCAAGCCGCTGGATTCCTGGTGTACCTTCAGTTCTACACGGCTCCCGTACCGTTCCTCTTCGTCATCGCCATCACGACCGTGGTCGGATACCTCGCAATCGCTCTCGATCGAACAAAGAGAATCTTTGCCATCCTGTTATCCGCCAACCAATTGACATACGTATTCCTCCTCTGGTACGGGTCTCTTCCGTGGCGGTATCTCGTCGCAGTCGCGGTCTTCTCCGCCTTGCCGGCCGGCCTCGGCGCCTTTCGCATTAGCGAGCTGGCGGGCAAGGTTGCCCTCCGGAGCCGAATCCGGCCCGTAAAGGCTCTGGAATCGTACCGGATCATTTCTTTGAGCCTTGTCCTGTTCCTCGTCGTCGTCCCGACCGTGGTGAACCTGGAGGCGAATCGAAGCCAAGCCCTCATCGGCAACCAATCGACGACCGGTGGAATTTTCTGGGGAAGGATGGAGTATGTGAAGGAAGCGGGAGCCTGGATTGAACGCAACACGAATGACTCTGCCCTGATCCTCGGAGATCGATGGCCGGAAGTCGCGTACTACTCTCATCGGAGAGTCATCGCACTGAGCGAACTGGGCGGGCATGATCTGCCGCTCATATATTCGTCGTGGAACCCTGCGGAAGCCAAGGCAATTCTGAACTATTACGGCATCACACACATCTGGATCAGCCAGTTGCAGATCGATCGAAGCTGGTATGAATGGATCCCGAGACATGGGCTTATCGACTACGTCGACTACTCTCCCCTCTTCCAGAAAGTGTATCAGAATCCATTGATTACCATTTACGAGGTCGAGTCGAACGCAACCACACCCGCGAACTTACCGCTGCAATTATACGCGAACCGGTTCGGAGATTACGACGACTTTTACGTCGCGAGTGCCGTGACCGCCGACTCCGCGGATCGGTGGAATCTGACCCGAGGCGTCGGGGTGACCCTCGCTCCAGGGCTGCCGGCATACATGGACGTGTGGATTGATCCGATCCGAACGAACCAAGTGTTCGGTCGGCTCGATGTAAACGGCTCGCTGTTCCTTTTCTACCGAGACAACTCCGTTGGGAGCGTGAACGTTACGCTGCGCCGGGCGCCAAACGAAACCTATGGGTCCGCCACGACTTTCCAGACGAATGGGACCGGGAATCTGGCGGTCGCGCAGATTCGCTTGGCAAACCTCGGAGCATTCATCTTTCCACTGAACCGATGGAATGCGATTGTTTTCAGGTTCAGCGCCACGGGATCCGCGGTGCTGTTTACCGGTGCCGCGTTCGTTGCCGGGGACGTGACTCCCTCTCAGGTTCAATGGCTCACCGCCAATCCGCTGGGCGCGTATCGATAGGCCTCTCCTGGAGACCTGCGACTCAGCTGGTGCGGGGAGCTTTGTGAAGATAGAAGATCCAGCTTGGAAAGAGGGGGGCCATGAAGCGGAGAATTGGCGATGGGATGTTCCTCGCGATCCGGGTCGCTGCTGACGAGACGGAGGGGTCCGCGTATTCCAAAACATCAATGGTACCGTCCGTCGTGCGGAACTCGCGAAAGCGTTCCTGCCACTCCCAGTAGGCTAGCGGATGGCCGATGTTCGATTCACCGGCGTGGAAGAGGTCGAAGAAGGCCCCTTTCAGGCCCCTCGGGAGGAGCGGCACAGGCAGGAACTTGAGCCGGTTGACCGCGGCGAGGTAAACGAGACCGTTCTCCTTTAGGACCCTCGCCATCTCGGCGAGGGCGTTGGGGACGCTGGGCGCGTACTCGAGGGTGTGGTTGGCCACGAGGACATCAAACGATTCGGACTTGAACGGAAGTGCGGTGGCCGACGCGAGGACACGTTCGAGGGCGGATTCGCACGCGCGAAGAGCCCGGAGGTCCACGTCAATCGCGATGACTCGACGGAAGTGATCACGGAACACGCGTGTCATCCCGCACGTCGAGCTTCCGATCTCTAGAGCCGTATCGCGGCGAGTCGACCCCCGATGACGTGCGATCAGCGACACGATCCGCGCGGCCTTCGTGGCCCGAGCTGCCTCCCAGTCCTCCGGGTGCCGCAGCTGCTCGTGGAAGCCGAGTACGTCAACCACCCGAACCTATGGCTCCGGGGAACAGACGTCCGTAATGATAGCGGAAGGCCTCTCTCATCGCCGCAGGCTGGAAGCGCGTGCGATACACATCTTTTGCCGAACGTCCGAGACGGGACCGTAGCCCGGCGTCCCGAGCGAGGGCTTCGAGTGCGTCCGCCAACCGCTCGGGATCCGCGGGCGGGACGAGCAACCCGTTCACTCCATCCTGGACGTCCTCGGGTAGACCATCGCACGCCGAGACGACAACGGGCAGCCCGTAACTCATCGCTTCGAGGAGAGAGATCGATCCGCTCCCCTCCTGAACGGAAGGGAGCACGAAAGCATTCGCGGATCCCAAACACTCGGACAGGTCGGGGACGAATCCTGGAAATTTGACACAACCTGCAAGGTCGAGTCGCCGGGTCATCTCTCGGTGCGCTTCTAGCAAAGCTCCGGAGCCAACGACGGTGGCGTGGAAGGTAACACCGCGATCCATTAGGAGTCTGTATGCGCGGAGAAGGTAGTTGATGCCCTTGCGGGGTTCCTGTCGGCAGACCGTGAGCACCTCGAACGAGCGGCCGGCGGATGTCGCTGGCATCTTGGTCAGTGCCGCTTTCGGTTGGAGATCGATGCCGTAGGGAATCGTCACGAGATTGCGCCCGCGGAGCCCCATCTCTTTTTCGAGAAGGTTCCGCGTGTACTCATAGTGCACGAACACCGTATCCAGCCGGGACAGGGCCCATCGCTCGATCGGATGTAGTGTCAGCAACACGACGAAGTACGCGGTCAGATACCGGGCCTTGGGGCCAAACCCGTAGTCATCAAGTGGGACGCCTTTCGCGAGCCAAGACACCTCGTTGCGCAGCGTGGTGAAGTAACTCCCGACGGCTATGATCCGGCGATTCTTCCGCATCGCGAGGACACCCGCAAGGGACCAGGGCCCGACACCGTGCACGACCGCTTGCTCGGCTTCTCCAAGAGCGGCGCGGATTTCTCGGGCAAATCGCCGGCACCAGAACGGAAAGAACTCGGTCCGCCGAGGGACGGTGCGCGACGCAAACGTCCGAATCCGACCCGCGGCCGTCGGGACCTCCTCGTCCCTCTCGCCGAACGCGAGGAGATCCACCTGGTAACCGAGTTGAGTCAAGCACTCTCCCACCACGTATCCGTACGAGGCGTAGCCACCGGGATCCGTCAGCGGATTCTTTCCAGACACGACGAAGACCCGCGTCGAGCGGGACGAGAACCCGGCTTCGCGAGCGCGACCGGAGTCACCCAGAGTAGATTGCAATGTTCCCCTCCTGGTGGACAATGTGGAGGCCTGGCGGTGGGGAGAACTCCGGAGCCCAGCCGGTCGGACCGGCCCACCACACTGTAATCACCGGCGCCGCGGAAGACGAGCGGATAGAGTCGAATTCGGCGGCAGACCAGAACGGCCGCATGTCAACTCCGGGCAGGAAGACGTATGTCCATCCCGCAAACCGCGCTTGTGCTGCGAAGATGGAATCGTTGTACGGGCTCTCCCGAACCCACGTCAGAGCAGCGACGACCGCTGGACAATCGTCTATCGGGATCGAGTTTTCGACCATGCTGCCTGGGATATAGCGAGTGGTCCACGAAGTGGCCAGAAAGGGCGCCGACGCCCCGGCGGGAAGGACCAAGAATGGAACGACGAGGATCGCCAGAAGGGCGAGGACGCCGGCTTTCCCCGGAGCGGAGAGGACGGCCAAAAATCGGGGCAGAGAGGGGAGCAAGGCGATCGCTCCAATGAGCAGCCAACGATGCCACAGCGGAGGGGCGAAGGTCGGGGATACGAACGGGGTCGCCGCCAGCACGAGACTCGACAGTCCGAACACGGTCAACTCGGACGAGGGGAGACCCGTCCTGTAGATCGGGATTACAAAGGGAATCAGGACGAGCGTCATCGTAAGAGCCATCTGCAGCCAGAGTTCGCCGATCCCGCGGTACGAGTATAGTCCCCCTGGTGCCAAGTAGTTCACGAGGAAAGACGCGTTCGGATCTTGCGCTTGGAACACCCCGACGATTCCTCCAGTTTGGGGGGGAGAAGCCAGATAGTACGCGAAGACGACGCCTACGAGGACCAGGCGAACGAGATACATCCTCGCCCGAGGAGGTGACCTCGACCACATTCCGATGGACAGCACGGCGAAAGTGACGAACAGGACCGCCGTGACGAGCTCGTGAGAGAGCGCGGCGAACGCGAGCAATCCGAGGGAGACGGCGTTTGTCCGCAGGCGAGTCTCGGTGGAACGAGTGCTCATGGAGAACAGCACGAACGAAAGGGCGAGGGTGTTTCGATGCAGGTCCCACGACAGTCGTAGGACGGGGAGGGTAAGGAATGCGAGTGACGCCAGGACGAGTCCAGAGCCGGTGGACCAACCGAGCCTTCGCGTTGAGAATGTGAAGAGAGAGAGTCCCAGTGCGCCGGCGAGGAAGGGCCCGAGCACCTTCGCGACGAGGAACGGCGACGCTCCCACCACCGAGAGTCCGGCGAGGACCATGTACAGTACCGGTGCCGCGTGTGTTCCCGAAACAGCTCGGAGGCAGCCGCCGACGCCGTCGCGAGTGCAGCTCACTTGGAATGGCACGTACAAGGTCACCGCGTCGAATCCGATCGGAAAGGAGCCCGCAAGGAGCTCGGGGACCGATCGGATGAGAAAGGGGATTGCGAAGGCCAAGACTGCCGCGGACCACCTTCTTCGCAGCAGCAAGCGATCCCAGAACCGTTTCTTGCCTTCCCGGGGGAATCTCATCGGAGTCCGCCGACGGTCATTCGCAGGTGCCGAATTCTACTTTGCGAGCCACCTTCGTTCAGTCGATCCGCATCTTCGGCGTCCGCTGCCAGGCGACACCCTTCGGCCGAAGGGCGAGTCTGAAAGCAATCGACACAAACGAAGCCAGCTGAAGGAACCAGTAGAAGTAGAGCCCTGGGATGAGCCAGAGTAGCTTTTTTCGTCGGGTCGTGATCGCCTCCCCGACAATTACCGGGGTGAGGATTAGATTCGTCCCGATGATTCCGTACAGCCACGCCATTAAGCTCGCTATCGCGCCGCCGTAGACGCCGTACAGCGCGACGGACGCGATGAACAGGACCGAGCTGATCAGGAAGAGGATCGGGGAAGCGATGTAAACGAACGTGTCGAGGCGTTGGCGGAGCCGAGTGGAGCCGACGCGCCTCCCTCGCAGTCCCTTCCAAAACACTTGCAAGGCCCCGCCCCACCAGCGTTGCCGTTGGCGGAGCAAATGGCGGGCCCGGTACGTGGGCTGAATCCAGATGTCGGCGTCCACCATCCCGGCCCTTCCCCCGGACCGGGCGAGGCGCAAGGAGTAATCCAAGTCTTCCGTGAGGCATGCTTCGTCCCACGGGCCGAGCGCTTGGAGAACCCGCCGCCGGATGAACATCCCGGTTCCGGCCAAATGCATGAAGAGGCCGTGACGCTCCTTCGCGGCCTGCAGGCCTTGGAACCAGAATCGCGTTTCGTAGTAGTTGATCCGAGTAATCACGTTCGTCTCGGCGTTCATGACTTGCGGAAAGGCCTGGGCCACGTCAATCTCGGGATGGTCATGAAGGTACTTCACGGCCCTCAGGAGCAGGTCTGGCTCGTACCGCGTGTCGGAATCGAAGACCGCGATGAGATCCCCGGTCGCCCGCACGAAAGCGCGGTTCAGCGCCGCCGGTTTCCCCGTTGACTCCCCTCCGGCAATGCACACGACGCCGGGGACGAGGGCCGCCATGCGCTTGCCGATCGTCGGCGTCTCATCCGTCGAGCCATCCTCGACCACGATGATTTCCAGCAGGTCCTTTGGATAGTCGAGCCGATTCGCGCACAAGATGGCTCCCTCGATGACGACCTCCTCGTCTTTCGCGGGGATTAGGATGCTGACCCGCGGCAGGTCTACGGGGTTTCGAAGGGAGCCCTTGTCGAACGGCTTCCCTCGCCCCGCCGTGAGGCGGAGCCCGATGAAAATCAACGTGACGTGATAAATCGTCACGGAATAGAAGAGGACGGCCAGTGCTAGGAGGGCGGCCTCCACAACGCCCGGGGCCATACGGCCGTATTGCAGACGGGTGTTAAGCCTTTCTCGTACGAACGCAAGTGGGCGCGCACGTCCGTGTGGGGGCTGCGCCGGGTCCTTGAGGTCGCTCGTTGACGAACGGAGCCCTACAAGCCGCACACTCCGGGTGCCCGTACCGGCAACAGGTTCGATTGTCGTCCGATACGACGACGAGAGCAAAGCACCCGAGCCGGGGGATGGGTTCTCAAATCTTTAGGGAAGCCCCGGGAGAGACTGCACGTGGCGCACTTTCCTGCCGTTTCGTCGCAATCAGAATCGGGAACGAGGCCAATTCCATTTGAAGAGCGAGGCTCTTCAACCGCCGGGACCATCGAAATCGAAGACCAGAACCGAACCGGACCTCCTCGACGGGTCCTACCGCGGCAAATACGTCGGATATGAGTTCGGATCGCACAAAATGCCGATAGGTCGAGACAACCTCGTGACTCGCGCCGAGACCGCGAAGGCGCGCGCGGAAATCCGCCTGGGCCCGTGCCGCGCTCGTCTGACTGGAATGCACGGGGGAATTCAAAATCGCCAAGAGACCCCCCGAGCGTAACACACGGGCGATGTTCTGAAGCGCGGCGCGAATATCGTGTACGTAGTGCAGGGAGGCGTTGCACACGACCGCGTCCGTGCTCGAGGATTGGATGGGAAGCCGTTCCAAATCCGCCCACACCCTCTGGAAGGGTGGTCCCAGGCGAACGTAGGCCCCCGCAGCCCCGAGCCCCACGACGTCGTCCAACGCAACGTCCAAGGCGTAAACATCGTGCCCGCGGATAGCGAGTTGATGCGAGAGCCATCCGTTGCCGCAACCGAGATCGAAAACACATGGCCTTTCGTGAGGATCGAGTGCCCCGAGCAAGGCCACCATGCTCCGAGCTTTCAACTTCCACTCGATCGTACGACGGCGAGTGACGTCACGGAATGGAAGACTCGCCAGATACGTGATGTCCGGACTTCCCCAGCCGTCCTTCGCCCACGCGAGCCCGTATGAATCGGCAAATGCGCGAAGGCGCGGGCGGTCTGATTCCCGAACGAGCATCGGGACACCGCCTGCAACTTCGAATTCATGGCCTTGGCCACATCGAAGGATCCCTCGGTCATGCGCTCCGGAGGCATACGTCACCTCGGCGAAGGGCAGGAAACACTCCGGGCATGCCAACACCTTAAGAGCCCGAGACTGCATCCTGACTTGCAGACCGCCGATCCCCTTAACGCTTCCCCGCAATCGCGCCTGTCTCGATCACGGAATCTCTGTTCTTTGGTTCTCCAAGTTCGATGTCACTGTCGTCAAGATTCCGCGTGGCATCGGCTCTGCCTTCATTCCGAGGATCGGCTCCGAAGCCGCGATGATCATCTCGCCAAAATGATCGATGTAAAGTGTGTAGTACTGCCCGTTCTCCTGAAAATCCCGGTAGACATGGAGCAAGTTACCATCCGACAACATGAAGTTCAAGCTGGTGAAGCCACCGTACCGTTCGATGGCAACCGTGCGGGCCGCCGCGGTGGCTTTCGCGACGGCATCATGCCCTCGCGCCTCGATGTGATCCACGAGCAGACGGAATAATACCTGTGAGTCGATCAGTCCGGGATTGCCCGTGTATTCCTTCAGAGAGCCATTGTGCTGGAACGCCCAGGTGACCCCATCGCGCTCCTCGACGAACGGATGAGAGTATTTTTGGGCCACGAGACCGGCCATGCTCGCCCGCCGCAGGTGGCCCATCACGATCAACGATTTCCCGGGCGCACGTTCCATGTTGAGCTTCGCAATCTTCCAGGCAGTGCCGTAGTACTTGGACGCGTCCGCCGCGCAACCCGCATCTCGCATGTGCACGGTCAGCGAACCGTTCTGGAAGCAGGCGAGCCCCCAGCCGTCCTTGTGCCCCCGCTCATCGGGCGCCCCGATCGGACACATGCCCTGCGTCGCGAGGTCCGCGAACTCCTCGAACAGATCGTAGTACACGGGTCCGCGACTCACGACCCCCATCATGCGGCACATGTGCGCGGCCATCCGGGCCGGTCTATATGAGTCTGGCGTCCTCGAAAGTGAGTTCGTCCGATGGCGTCACGCACTTCCGCGAATGAAAGGCAGCGGGTGGAGCTGGGTTCGGAGATCCCACCCACCTCGGTCAATGAACAGCGTGTCTTTCGCGGAGACCTCTTCCGCCCGAAGAAGGGCAAGCGCGATCACCCACCCGGTCGTCGGAGACCAGGTGCCGCTCGTGACCTTGCCGACTTCGCGGGTCCCTTTCGAGACCTTGTCCCCGTGGGCTGGGGGGACGTCGGCGTCGACTCGCAGGCCGAACAGCTTGCGGCGCACCTGGCCGATGTACGTTCCGCGGGCCACGACCTCCTGCCCGACGTAGCACCCTTTCGTGAAACTCAGTGCGAAGTCCGGAGCGACCTCAAGGGCGAGCGTGTCTTCCCCCATCTCCATGCCGAACCGCGGGGTGCCGGCTTCGATCCGAAGCACCTCGGACGAATCGCGGCCGATTGGAGTCACGTCCCGTCGCGAGAGGGCGTCCCAGATTTCCCCCAGACTCGATCCCGTGGACCAGATCGCGTAGCCGATTTCCCCGAGCCCGCGCACCCGGCCGACGTGGCCTTCGTGATGCTTGTCGACGGCGAAGGTGAGGAAGGCGTCTTGAGGAAGCCCCCGCGCGTCGACCGGCAGCACGTTGGTCAAGAGATCCCCCGAAGCCGGCCCGTGCACCTCGATGTGTCCGCAGGCGCCGAGGTCCTGGAACTCGACATCGTCGCTGACACGGGCCTTCTCGAGGATCGCCATGATCGTGTCTTTCTGCGACGCCTCGATGTCCAAAACCAGCGAGTCCGCGAACGCGTAGACCCGAAGGTCCCCGAGCACGCGGCTCTTCTCGTTGAGCAAGAGGGCATACGCGGACATCCCGGGCGTGAGGATCTTCATGTCCGCCGTCACGACGCCGTCGAGGAACGTCACCCGCTCCGAGCCCGTGAGCCCAATCTTCGCGCGGTCGCTCCAGTCGATCATCCCGGCCCGCGTCCGGACCGCGCGGACTTCCGCGTCGACCGGACCGTAGGTCGCCGGGATCAACCAGCCCGCCTCGGGGCGGAAGACGGCGCCCTCGAGATCGTGGTAGGGCCGCAACCGGAGTTCTTGCATCGACCTCCGCATCATGGAATCCGCTCCATTTGACCTTATGCGCGGGCCGCCAGCCGGAGGCCCGGGTCGGAAGTTTCATAACGGCCCTCGCTTTGGTCTGCGACTGATGGCCCCTGAGCTCCGCGACGGCCGGATCTCCATCTTCGCGAAACGGATCATGCGGAAGCCGCGAACCCTCCATTGCCCGTACTGTGACGGCAAAGTCCTCTTCACGCGGAACGAGGAGCATCTCGACGCGAAGAATTGCCCCCATTGCGGCATGCGCGTGGAACGTCGCGAGTGGCCCGAGAAGCTGTACGACCCCATGCCGATCCTGCGCACGAAGCCCGGCGGCCCGGACTCGATGAAGATCGAGACGCCGGAAACGAAGGAAGAATCCGCGAAGAAGGGCGAGAAAGCCGAGAAGAAGGACTAGCCGAACACGGCCCCGCACTTCAGGCAGTCGCTCCAATACTTCCCGACCGGAGCGCCGCACTCCCCGCACTCGCCGCCCGTGGCCGTCTGATCCGCCTTGATGACGACGAGCTCCGGATTCTTCAGCTTGTCCCACCGCGGGTCGCGGACGAGCAGGAAGGCGAAATCGTCGGCCCACGTTTCGAGTTCGACGAACGCGAGCTTCCGACTTGCGAGGATTTCGTTGACCCCTTTCAGGAGGTCCCGGGCGTCTTTGAAGCGGACGACCTTCTCCTGGTCCCCGAGGATCAGCTTCACCTTCCGGAGGTTGAGCTCCTGGTCCAGCCAGGTGAGGTCCTTCGCCGCGAGGGCGAGCTTGAACGAACTGAGCCGCGGGTTGACCTCTTTCAGGATCGCATCGAGTTCGAACGTCTCCGGCACCCGGAAGCCGAGCCAGTCCGCGAGGACGCGGGTCACCGCCTTGTACGGCGCGGCCCGATACTCCGCGACGAACGCCGCGTCGCCGCCCGAATACGCGGCAACGCGTTTCGCAAACACGGCTTTCGTCGGCGCGACCGTCAATCCGAGGTCCACCAGGCCCGCGTGGGCCTCGCTCACGAAGACCTCCACCTCGCCCGGTTTCGGCGGGGCGGCAGGCGGAGCCGGCTTCTCCTCGGCCTTCGCGGCCTTCTCGGTCGGCGCGGGTTTCGCGGCCGGCGGCGCTTTCGGCTTTTCCTTCGGCGCTTCCGTTTCCTTTTCTGGCTTCCCCTTCTCGGGTTTGTCTTTCTTCCAGAATCGGAGGGGCATCTGCCGCGGAAACCCGGGTGGCTCGTAATAAGAGTTGTGCCGCTGAAATCTGGCAGACAACTGTTCTATCGGCGCTCCGGAGCGAAGCTTCGGAAGCGTCCCAAGTAGGGATTCCCCTGTCTGTTCCCAGCCTGCGGGGGCCTGATAGCCCCCGCCCCTTCCCTTTCGCTCTAACTAACTCGCGATCTGCGATCGGTTATGATCAAGACAGCCCCGACGAATGCGAGGACAGCGCCAACGAGTCCCATGATGAGTCCATAGACGAGCTGAGCACCCGAGGGGGAAACCGAACCATAAGTGGCCTTCGTGAACGACCACCAGAGGTAAAAGGCACTCAACCCCATAGCGTAACCGAGGGCGATTACTACCGCGCCGCCGGTCGTCCGCGCTCTAATCGGGCCGAACCCCCAATGCAATTGCTTTGAGACGAGTCAAGCATTTCGGTTGATTTCGCGGCGGGGAGTGTGGTTGGTAGCGTGGACGAGAACTGTTTCCCACTATCATGCCGCTCCCGGACAGGATCAGAGCGGAACTTAGAAAGCTCTACGGGATGTCCTCGCCCTCCGGGCCGAGGATCTTCAGCTGCTCCGCCGCAGCGGAGAACCCGCCATCTGGAAGCGAACCGAGGCGGTTGTCCATTAGTTGTGTGCCAGAATCCGGCTGCACCATAAGAGCTGTGCTCTGAGGACCGCAATCCAGACCGACGGCGCATCGACGGCGATAAGTAGCCGGGTCGCGGTGCTGCCCGGGTCCCCATGACGTCTGAACCCCGCATCTTGTCGTCCCAGCCCTTGCGGGAGGCATGGCCTCCGATCTCGGAAGAGGAGGTCGAACTGCCGAGCGGCGCCCGGAAACGGTGGATCCGGATGCACTTCGGGACCTCCGCCGCCGTCCTCGCGGTCACGCCGCAAAAGCAGATCGTCCTCACCCGCGAGTACCGGCACGGGCTCGGGCGCATCGTCCATTCGCTGCCCGGCGGGACCGCCCGGAACGGGGAGTCCCCGGAGGCGTGCGCGCGGCGCGAACTCATGGAAGAGACGGGATACCAAGGACCGAAGTTCCTCGAGATGTACGCCGGGAACAACTTGACTGCCTATCTGGAGGGGACCCTCCATCTTTTCTTCGCGAAGGAATGCCAGCCCACGGAACGGCGACCGAATCCCGACGAGATTCAATCGGTCGAGCGGATCAGTGTGACGTCGGCGCTCTCGAGCGCGCGAGGCGGCGAATTCGAGTCCGCCGTCGTGACGCTCGCGATCCTGATGGCCGATGCACGCGGCTGGCTCGTCGGGTGAGTCACGCGGCGCGCAAGGCGGACGGAGAAGATGCGTGGGGCAGGATTTGAACCTGCGAACCCCTGCGGGACAGCGACCTCAACGCTGCGCCTTTGACCAAGCTGGGCCACCCACGCACGGGGCGCTTTCATCGCGGGCCTCGA
>Ga0209235_1000602_pt1 | contig 18394 bp, 20 predicted proteins | sample GraSoi013_1_20cm_4_FD_185817 | JGI IMG/M metagenome (GOLD analysis project Ga0209235, IMG submission 185817) | Grasslands soil microbial communities from the Angelo Coastal Reserve, California, USA - Sample 09_25_2013_1_20cm (SPAdes) (version 2) | ecosystem: Environmental > Terrestrial > Soil >... | reverse complement strand
TGTCCTTCCTCGTCGCGGAAGTACTCGGCCACGGTCAGACCCGACAGGCCGACGCGCAGGCGCGCACCGGGTGGCTCGTTCATCTGCCCATACACGAGGGAGGTCTTGTTGATGACGCCGGACTCGCTCATCTCGAGGTACAGGTCGTTGCCTTCGCGGGTCCGCTCGCCCACGCCGGCGAAGACCGAGAACCCGCCGTGCTGGGTCGCGATGTTGTGAATCAGCTCCATGATGATGACGGTCTTGCCCACGCCGGCACCGCCGAAGAGGCCCACCTTCCCGCCCTTGGAGTACGGCTCGAGCAGGTCCACGACCTTGATGCCGGTTTCCAGCACCTCGGTCTTGGTCTCCTGCTCTTGCAAAGCTGGCGCGGGGCGATGAATGGGCAGCGTCTTCTTGGCCTTGATCGGCCCCTTGCCGTCGATCGGCTCGCCCAAGACGTTGAGCAGACGGCCGAGCGTCTCACGGCCGACCGGCATCGAGATGGGCGCGCCGGTGTCGACGACCTCCATCCCGCGGACCAGCCCGTCGGTGCTGGACATGGCGACAGCCCGCACCCGGTTCTCGCCCAGGTGCTGGGCCACCTCCAGTGTGAGGCGGATCTCCGGACGCCCGCTCTTTTTGTCCTCCGGCGCCTCGACTCGCAACGCGTGATAGATCTCCGGCAGCGCCCCTTTGGAGAATTCCACATCCACGACCGGTCCGATCACCTGGACGACTCTTCCCTTACCCACGTTCCCTCCGTTACTTCAGCGCCTCGGCCCCGCCGACGATGTCCATCAATTCCTTGGTGATGGCCGCTTGCCGGGTTTTGTTGTAGTAGAGCGTCAATTTCTGGATCAATTCGCCCGCGTTGCGGGTCGCCCCATCCATCGCGGCCATCCGCGCGCCCAGTTCGGCCGCCGCCGACTCCATCAGGGCGTGGAACGTCTGGACCTCGATGTGCTTGGGCAGCAGGGCTTTGAGCAGCCCCTCCTCATCCGGCTCGAAGAGATACCCGCCGCCGAGCTTCTCCGCCTCCTGGTCGAGCGATTCGATGGGCAGCAGTTTCTCGACGACGACCCGCTGCTGGATCACAGACTTGAACTCGTTGTACACGATGTGCAACTCGTCGAACGTCCCGCTCGTGAATTGCTGCACGATGTCGCCGCCGATGTCCAGGGCATGCTCGTAGGAGAGGCGATCGAAGACGCCGACCCACTCCTGGCGTCTGGTCCACGCGCGGCGGCGGAAGAAGTCCCGCCCCTTGCGCCCCACCACGCTGACCGTGACGGTGCAGCCAGCCTCCTGTTTCAGCCGGAGGAACTCGACCGCCTTGCGCAGGATGTTCGTGTTGAACGCCCCGCAGAGCCCGCGGTCGGACGTGACCACCAGCAGCTCGATCCGGTTTCCCGCGGACTTGCGCAGCAGCGGGTGGGCCTGCCGGTTCGCGCGGCTGGCCAGGCTGCCGAGCACCACCGCCATCTTCTTCGCATAGGGCCGCGCGGCGAGAATGCGCTCCTGCGCGCGCTTGAGCTTCGCCGCGGCCACCATCTTCATGGCCTTGGTGATCTTCTGCGTGTTCTTGATGGAGCCGATCTTGCGCCGCAGGCCCTGTAAGCTCGGCATCGGGATTACGCCTTGATCAGATAACCCAGTTTGCTCTTGAACTTCGACAGCATGTTGCGGAGGTCGGTCGTGAGCTCGTCGTCCAGCTTGCCCTTGGCAGCGATGTCGCGCTGGATCTTCGGGTGCTCGCGTGTGACGTAGTCCAGGAGCTCCTCCTCGAACTGGCGGACGCGGTTCACCGGCACATCATCCAAGTAGCCGTTGGTCCCGGCGAAGATGCTGATCACCTGGTTCTCCACCAGCATCGGCTGGTACTGCCCCTGCTTGAGCAATTCCACCATGCGCTGGCCGCGGGCCAACTGGGCCTGCGTCGCCTTGTCGAGCTCGCTGCCGAACTGGGCGAACGCGGCCATCTCGCGGTACTGCGCGAGGTCTAAGCGGAGCGAGCCCGCCACGGCCTTCATCGCCTTGATCTGTGCCGACCCGCCGACACGGGAGACTGACAGGCCCACGTTGATGGCCGGCCGGATGCCCGAGTAGAACAGGTCGCTACCCAGGTAGATCTGCCCGTCGGTGATCGAGATGACGTTCGTGGAAATGTACGCCGACACGTCGCCGGCCTGGGTCTCGATGATCGGCAGGGCCGTGAGGCTGCCGCCGCCCTTCTCCTTGCTGAACTTCGCCGCCCGTTCCAGGAGCCGCGAGTGCAGGTAGAACACGTCGCCCGGGTACGCCTCGCGGCCCGGCGGGCGCCGCAGCAGCAGCGAGAGCTGCCGGTACGCCGTCGCATGCTTCGACAGGTCGTCGTAAATGATCAGGGCGTGCCGCGCCGAGTCGCGGAAATACTCGCCCATCGACACGCCGGCGTAAGGGGCGAGGTACTGCAATGAGGCCGGGTCGCTGGCCGTGGCGGAGACGACGATGCTATAGGCCATGGCCCCGAACTCTTCGAGTATCTGGATGACGCGCGCCACCGTCGAGCGCTTCTGGCCGATGGCGACGTAGATGCAGATGACGTTCTGGCCCTTCTGGTTGATGATGGTGTCCACCGCGATGGCGGTCTTGCCGGTCTGCCGGTCGCCGATGATCAGCTCCCGCTGGCCACGCCCGATGGGGATCATCGCGTCGATGGCCTTGATCCCGGTCTGCAGGGGCTCGCGCACGGGCTGGCGCTCGATCACCCCGGGCGCCCTGACCTCCACACGGCGGAACTCCTTGGCCGGGATCGGCCCTTTGCCGTCCAGCGGGGTGCCAATCGGGTCGACGACCCGCCCGACGACGGCCTCCCCGACGGGGACTTCCGCAATCCGGCCCGTCCGCTTGACCAGATCCCCCTCCTTGATATGCTCGTCGGAGCCCAGGATCACCGTACCGACGTTGTCCTCTTCCAGGTTGAGCGCGATCCCCTTGAGGCCGCCGGGGAACTCCAGCAACTCCCCGGCCATCGCCCCGTCCAGCCCGTAGACCTTGGCGATGCTGTCCCCGACCTGGAGCACGGAGCCGACTTCGGCCACGTCTACCTGCTTCTCGAAGGACTTCACCTGCTCTCGGATGATTGAGCTGATCTCTTCCGCTTTGATCTGCATGCGTGCTGCTCCTTGGGCTATGGCGTGCGGTTACGTTCGTGTCAGGATGGCGCGCAGGCGCTCCAGTTGCCCGCGGACCGTTCCGTCATACACCCAGCTGCCGAAGCGAATCTCGAGCCCACTGATCAGCCCGGGATCGACCTGGACCGCCAAGTCGACCGGGCCGCGCGTCACCTGCTCGAGCCGCGTCCGGATCGCAGCTCGTTCCTTGTCGGAAAGCGGCCGGGCGGCCACGACGTGGACTGCCTTGCGATTGGAGGCCTGGTCGGCGAGCTGGCTGAAGGCGTCGCTGATCTCCCGGATGAAGACGATGCGGTTCTTGCGGACGAGGTGGGCGAGGAACCGGCTGGTGATAGGCGGGCACCCGGCCTTTGCCGCCACCTGATTGACGACGGCGGCCTTCTCCTGCTTGGTAAAGACCGGACTCAACAGCAGGGCGCGGAACTCGCGCGAGCTGGCGAAGGCTTCGGCCAACAGACGGAGCGCCGCCGTGGTCGGGCCGATCCCGGAGGGATCCTGCAAGTCGAACAGAGCCTTCGCGTACCGTCGTGCAACCGCCGTGTGGACCACGTGTCAGTAACCGCCTTGCTGGTGGTGGTTCGCGCTGGCAGGCTCACTCAAAGGAGGCGCTCCGTAGGACGAAAAATCAATGCTGTCAAGCAGTTCGCCCTGGTTCAGTCGGCGCGGCGCCCGGCTTCGATGATCCCGCCGCCCAGCACCCGATCTCCCTGGTAGAAGACCGTAGACTGCCCCGGGCTGAGAGCCCGCTGGGGCGAGTCAAACTCGACGCGTAGCCGCCCATCCCCCAGCGGCCAGATGGTGGCCGGAGCCGCCGGACTTGCGTAACGGACCTTGACCTCGGCCCGAACCGGTTCGGTCAGCCCATCCACGCTCAGGAGGTTGAGATCGCCGACGAGGCAGGCGGGTTCCAGCAGCTCTTCCTCGGGACCTACCACTACGGTATTGCTCGGGGCATTCACCCGTACGACGTAGAGGCGCTGCGCCGCCGCAAGCCCAAGTCCGCGTCGCTGGCCCGCAGTATAGAACGGCACTCCGCGATGCATGCCCAACACCGTCCCATCCGTACCGACGAACGGCCCTGGCCGCGCAGCCTGCGGGGCCTGCTCCTCCAGGAAACTGCGATAGTCGCCCTTCGTCACGAAGCAGATCTCCTGACTCTCCTTGACCTCATCCGCCGGCAGTCCGATCGCTTCCGCCTTGGGCCAGACTTCATCCTTGCGCATGCCGCCGACGGGAAAGAGGATGCGGGACAGCCATGCTCGGTTCAGGCGGTACAGGAAATAGCTCTGGTCCTTCCTGGGATCCCCTCCCTTATGCAAGTGCGGCCGCCCCGTGTCGTCCGGCAGGAGCCGCGCATAGTGGCCTGTGGCCACGTAGTCCGCCCCCAGGTCCCGTGCGGCCTCCATGAGGCATCCGAACTTCACCCGCTCGTTGCAACGCACGCAGGGGTTTGGCGTCAGGCCCGCCACGTAGCTGTCGATGAAGTCCTGCACGACTGCCGAGCGGAAGCGATCGCGGATGTCGAGGACCTGATGCGGAATGCCCAACTGCTGGGCCACAAAACGGGCGATGCCGATCTTGCAACAGCCGCGCTCCTGCCACTTCTTCGAGGTCGCCGCATCGTCCTCGGGCTCCCAGGTCTGCAGCGTGACTCCTTGGACTTGATAGCCCTGCTCCACGAGGATCGCCGCGGCGACGGCGCTGTCCACCCCGCCCGACATGCCAACCACAACCGTCTTCTTCATCGTTACCGAGCCCCGCCCCGTTGCGAGACGGGGACCTTCGCCGCATGCGGCGCGGCCTTTCGCGGCTCTTCCACGGCTCTACTCTTGGCCCGCCCTTCCGCCTCGCAGGTCCCGTGCAACTGCACCCCTTCTTCCACTTTCAGAAAGGGCGTCTTCAGGTCGCCGTTCAGCACAGCGGACGGGAGGAGTTGCACCCGTTCGGTCGCCGTTAAGTTCCCGTTGATCGTCCCGCCGCTGACGATTGTGCCGGCGCTGATGTCGCCCTCAATCACCGCATGCTCGCCGAGGATCACAGTGCCCTTAGAATAGATGGCGCCGGACACCATGCCGTCGATGCGAACCGTACCCTCGAAGGTCAAGGTTCCCTTGAACTCGAACCCCCGCGCCAAGAAGGTGAACGTCTCCTCCCCGGCCAGTTCGAACTCTTTGTGCTTGCTGGTCGATCCGAACATGCTGTCCAAGAGTCTAGCTTAGGCGCCGCGCATCCGTGCGACGCTGGTCAGTTGTTGCTGGGCTACCTCGCGCTGCCCGTCCAGGGCCCTGATCTCCCCCCGTCCTGCCACATCGCACATCCCGTACAAGTGGACTCCTTCCTCGATGGAGAGCAGGGGGGTCTTGATCGTCCCCGTCACGACCCCGGCGGACAGGAGTTGGACCTTCTCGGACGCGACGATGTTCCCGTTGATGTGGCCCCCGCTGACCACCACATCGGCGCTGATGTCGCCCTCAATCACCGCATGCTCGCCGACCATCAGCGTGCCTTTCGTATGGATCTCCCCTTCCAGCCGGCCATCGATGCGAATCGTTCCTTCGAAGTGGATGATCCCCTTGAACTGCGCCCCCTTGCCGAGGAAGGTGAACGGCTCGTCGCCGTTCATTGTGTACACGTTGCCCTTCTCGCGTTTTGACCACATAGCTGTTCTCCTCTACCCCGCCCTGCCTAGCCCACCGTCTTCATCGTGGAACTGACGCGGATGGGCGTGACAGAACCGCCAGCGGGCGCCCTGCTCACCTCAGGCTGCTCCGCTTTGGCCATCTCTAGGCTCCCGTTGAAGAGCACACCCTCTTCGATCGAGAGCAGCGGTGCCTTGACCGACCCATTCAAGACGGCCGGCGCCAGCAGCCTGACCTTGCCGGACGCGGAGATGTCGCCGGTGATTTTGCCGCGGCTGATCACTGTGCCGGCGGTCACCTGGGCTGTGATGATCGCATCCTGCCCGACGAGCAGCACCCCCTCCGTGTGGATTTCCCCATCCAGCCGGCCATCGATGCGGACCGTGCCGTTGTATGTGATCACGCCTTTGAATTCAACCCCGCGCCCTACAAAGGCGATCACTTCGTCTTCCCTTGCCTCGGGGTCCTGCCCTTCCAGTTCCGCACCCTGCTTTTCTGCCATCTCACCCTTTTTCCACATCGCAGACCTCCTTTGCTAGAGAACCTGTGTTAAAACCCACACCGTTATCCCATGATCAGATCAATGACCCGCTCCAAATCGGCCGGCGAGTAATACTCGATGACGATCTTCCCGCCTGTTTTTCCCTCGATCAGCCGCACCTTGCTTCCCAGCCGCCGAGCCATCCGCTCCTCGATCTCGCTGGGACGGTGGCCCTTGCGCGCTTGAGCCGAGCGGCCCGCGCCGTGGTTGGACCGCACCAACTGTTCGAGGTCCCGCACCGACAGACGTTCCGTCACGGCGCGCCGCCCCAAACGGACCTGCTGGTCCGGATCGGAAACGGCCAGCAGGACCTTCGCATGCCCCAGGGACAACTGATCGTTCTCGACCCATGCCTGCACCTCCGATTGAAGCGCCAGGAGCCGCACGGTGTTGGCGATCGACGAGCGCTCCTTCCCGAGTTGCCTGGCGACCGCCTCCTGCGTAAGGCCAAACTCCTTGATGAGCCGCTGGTAGGCCCGGGCAGCCTCCATGGCATTGAGATCCTTGCGCTGGAGGTTTTCGATCAGCGCCATCTCCATCGCCTCGACATCCGTCGCCAAGCGAACGATGGCTGGAATTTTTTTCAGGCCCGCCAATTTGGCCGCGCGCCAGCGGCGTTCACCAGCGATCACCTCGTAGCCGCCGTCCCCCAGTCGCCGGACCAGGATCGGCTGTAGCACGCCCTTCGCCTTGACCGAGCTGGCCAGCTCTTCGAGCTCGGCCGTGTTGATGGCGCGGCGCGGCTGGTAGGGGTTGGGCGAGACGAGCGAGAGCGGGATCTCCTCGATCTCATCCCGCCCCCCGGTGGCAACGGGAATCAGCGTTTGCAGACCTCTACCAAGCGCCTTTTTTTGCATGGGCCAGGACTTCCTTGGCCAGGCTCAGGTATGCCTGCGCCCCGGAGGATGCGACGTCGTACATGAGCACCGCAGCCCCGTGGCTGGGCGCCTCCGCCAGCCTGATGTTGCGGGGGATCACGGTCTTGAACATCGTGTCAGAGAAATGCTTACGTATCTCCTCGGCTACCTGGCAGTGCAGGTTGTTCCTCCCGTCGAACAAGGTTACGAGGATGCCTTCCATGACCAGCGCCTTATTCAAGGACCGGCGCACCATCTCGACGGTCTGCATCAACCGCCCGAGTCCCTCCATCGCGTAGAACTCGCACTGGACAGGGACCAGCAGGCTATGCGCAGCCACCAGAGCGTTCACGGTCAGGAGCCCCAACGCCGGCGGACAATCCACCAGCACGAAATCATATTGGCTGGCCGCATCCCCAAGGGCGTGCCTCAGGATCAACTCCCGGTTCTCCACCGGGGCCAGCTCGACTTCCGCCGCAGCCAGGTCCGCTTCGGAGGGGACCACGTCAAGTCGAGGAACGATTGCCTTCACGAGCGCTTCCGAGACCTTCCGACCTCGGACCATGACGTCGTACGTCGAAAGCGCGATGCCCTCCGGGTCGACCCCTATGCCGCTCGTGGCGTTGGCCTGCGGGTCCAGGTCCACCAGGAGGACCGTCCGTTCCGCCACCGCCAAGGAGGCCGCGAGGTTGATAGCGGTCGTCGTCTTGCCGACCCCGCCCTTCTGATTGGCGATGGCGATGATCCGCCCCATCGAAGAGGCCCATGCTAGCAATTGAGCGCGAAGGTGTCAACGAAAGGAGGGATCGGAGCGTTCCACGTGGAACATTGTTGCATGGAGAAAACCAAGGGCGGGTCCTGTCATCGAGCCACCGGGGCACCCGTTGCTCTTCAAATACAACGGGTCACCAGCGACGGGGAACCCGTTGCTCTTTGTGCGGGTCCTGCCCCTGCATAGCCCAGCGCAGCCGGGGAACCCGTTGCTCATGGAGTGGGTCCTGTCGCCGAGCAGCCCCGTCGCGCGGCGCCTTTCGGCGTCGAAGCCCCGCGGACTCGCCTGTAGGCGCCCTGGCTCGTCGGGGCGCCCAGCTCGGCACCACCCACTCCAACTGCAACGGGTCGAAACGCCGTCGCAGCCCCGCAGACTCGGCTCTAGGCGACAAGATAACTGAAGTTTCAATCAGCTTTGCGGGGAGGGAGCGAGGAGGATCAGGGTGCGAGGATCGTTCGTGAAGGGAAGCGTGAAGGATGCTTGCCGGACGAGCCGGTACCCAGGCGGGACGGCCTCCAGGGGACTGGCTCGAAACAGCAGCACCGTGCCATGGGGGGCCAGCAACCGGGGAGCTTCGGCTAAGACCAGTTCCGGTTTCAAGGCACGGGTCGTCACGAGGTCGAACGGCCCAGCCTGAGCCGGTTTGAGGTCCTCGATCCGGACGATCACGACCGATACGCCGGTCACCCCCAACAGGCCGATCATATGGTGGAGAAAGGCTGCCTTCTTCTGGGAGGGTTCGAGCAGGGTGACCGCCAACTCCGGATCGTACAGTTTCAGCACCAACCCGGGAAACCCCGCGCCCGTGCCCACATCCAGGACGCGGCGCCCTGGCCCCGGTTGGATCAGCCCAGGACCAACTTTGAGGACCTTGCAGGCGGCGAGCGAGTCGAGGAAGTGCTTGGGAATAATGTCGGCTTCCTCGGCTAGCCCGGTGAGGTTGACCTTGGCATTCCAGCGCACCAGCTCCTGGAGATAGAGGACCAGTCTCGCGACCGTATGGGGGGACAGGGGAACGCCCAGCTGAAGTCCCCCCTCCATCAGGGCAGAAGCCGGCGAGGGCGCCTGGTCAGGAGCCGGTGGACTAGGGGGCGTGTTCCACATGGAACATTATTGTAGGGACGGTTCGCGAACCGCCCCTACGCGCCGGGACCGCTCTAGCGCAACCTGGAGGAGAGAGATAGCCGCAGGGGTCACCCCCTCGATCCGAGAGGCCTGCCCGAGAGAATGGGGCCGGACTCTCTGGAGTTTCTCCAGGACCTCCCTCGAGAACCCCTTGACGGAAGTGTAGTCAAAACCAGGGGGGATTCTGCGTGACTCCAGCCTCTTGAAGTTATCCACATCATGGGATTGACGGTGGATATATCCTTCGTACTTGGCCTGGATCTCGACCTGCTCACGGACGGCGGCGTCCGGGTGGCCTTCCACTGCAGCCAGCCCGATCACTGCCTCGTAGTCCAGTTCGGGACGCCGCAGGAGGCCCTCAAGGGTGAGGGATCCGCCTGGGCTTTCCAGCCCCAGGGCCTCGGCGCGAGCCAGGAACTCAGGGGTCAGCTTGGGGCGGGTCTTTCGGAACCGCTCCCGCTCCCGGGCGATGGCGTCCCGCTTCTCGCAGAACATCCGGTATCCGTCCTCCGGGATCAGCCCCAACCGGTAACCGGTGTCCGTCAATCGCAGATCGGCGTTATCCTGGCGCAAGAGCAGACGGTATTCGGCTCGCGAGGTAAACATGCGGTACGGTTCGCGGGCGTCCTTGGTGATGAGATCGTCGATCAGCACCCCGATGTAGGCGTCAGAGCGGTCCAGCATGCAGGGCGCCTGGCCACGGATTTTGAGAACAGCGTTGATGCCGGCCATGAGCCCCTGCGCAGCCGCCTCTTCGTATCCCGACGTGCCGTTGATCTGACCGGCGTGGTAGAGCCCTTCGACCAGCTTCGTCTCCATCGTGGGATGAAGCTGGCGCGGCGGGAAGTAGTCATACTCCACGGCGTACCCCGGCTTGAGCATCCTGGCTCTCTCCAGGCCCGGGATGGTCTTCAGGAAGGCAGCCTGGACGTCCACCGGCAGGCTCGTCGAGATGCCGTTAGGGTAAAACTCATTCGTGTCCAGCCCCTCCGGTTCGATAAAGATCTGGTGGCGCGGCTTGTCGGCGAACCGCACCACCTTGTCCTCGATCGACGGACAGTAGCGCGGACCCGTGCCCTCGATCACGCCGGTGAACATCGGCGAGCGGTCCAGGTTGTCCTGGATGATGCGATGCGTCTCGGCATTCGTGTATGTGAGATGGCAGCAGACCTGCGGCATCGGGATCCGCTCCGTGCGGAATGAGAACGGCGTGGGCGGGTCGTCGCCCGGTTGTGGGGTCAGGACCGCGAAGTCGATGGTCTCCCGGTCCAGGCGGGGCGGGGTGCCGGTCTTGAGCCGCCCCACCGCGAAGCCGAAGTCGCGCATGCAGTCGGAGAGGTGCTCGGCCGCGTCCTCACCGGCCCGTCCGGCAGGGAAGTGGTTTAACCCTACGTGAATTAATCCCTTAAGGAAAGTCCCTGTTGTCAGGATGACGGCCTTGGCAGCGAGCCGGGCCCCCGCGCCGGTGACGACCCCGCTGACCCGCCCGCCGACCGTCTCGATCCGATCCACGGTCCCACGGTAGATCGTGAGGCCCGCCTGCGCGCGCAGCGTGGCCTGCATCGCCAGCCGGTACTGCCTCTTGTCACACTGCGCCCGCAGCGAGCGCACGGCCGGCCCGTTCCGCGTGTTGAGCATGCGGAACTGGATGCCGGTCTTGTCGGTGTTGCGACCCATCTCGCCGCCCAGCGCGTCGATCTCCTTCACGAGGTGGCCCTTGGCGATACCACCGATCGCGGGATTGCAGGACATCTGCGCGATCTTGTCCCCATCCATCGTGAGCAGGGCCGTGCGCGCGCCCATGCGGGCCGCGGCCAACGCGGCCTCGCAGCCGGCATGGCCGCCGCCGACTACGATCACGTCGAAACGGTCGTCGTGCGTCCGGATGATCATTTCCCGATGCAGAACTCCCTGAAGATGCGATCGAGGATGTCGTCCGTCGTCGTCTCGCCGATGATTTCACCGATCGCGTTGATGGCCACCCGCAGGTCCGCCGCGATGCACTCGGCCGCCATGTGCCGCTGAACCGACACAAGAGCCTGATCGAGCGAGGTCTTGGCCCGTTCCAGGGCAGAGTGGTGCCGCAGGTGGGTGATCAGCACGCCCTCGCTCGGCTCCAACCCCTGCGTGAGCACAGTGTCGCGGATCGCGTCCCGCAGCTCATCCAGGCCTGCCCCCGTGGTCGCCGAAGTCCAGACGATCCGACGTAGCTCGGCGAAGCCTTTGAGGTCCGCCGGCTCCACGCGGGGTGGAAGGTCTGCCTTGTTCACGACCAGCACCGCCGACTTCTCCTGGAGCAGCTCCAGCGTACGACGGTCTTCGGGATCGAGCGGTGCGCTCCCATCGAGGACCACCAAGACCAGTTCGGCGCGGGCCAGCGCGTCGTGCGTGCGGCGCACCCCTTCGCGCTCGACGACATCCTGGGTCTCCCGCAGGCCGGCCGTGTCCTGCAAGCGCACAGGGATGCCGCGCACATTGACGAACTCTTCCAGTACGTCCCGCGTCGTGCCTGGGATCGGCGTCACGATCGCGCGGTCCGCTCTGGCCAGCGCGTTCAGCAGACTGGACTTGCCCACGTTGGGCCGCCCAACCAGCGCGGCCGTCACGCCTTCTCGCACGATGCGCCCGTCTTCCGCGGTCTGGATGAGCCGCTCAACGCGCTCGGCAACCTTTTCAATGCCAGCGGCCAGGGCTTGCGGTGCGATGAACGTGATGCCCTCGTCGGAAAAATCGATGCCGGCCTCCACCTCTACCAGCAGGCGCGTCAGGCCTTCACGGATCCGGCCGACCTCGTCGGATAGGGCCCCCCGGAGCTGCTCCAGCGCGACCCGCAGGCCGGTCTGTGTCCGAGCCTGGATCAGGTCCATGACCGCCTCGGCCTGCGCGAGGTCCAGCCGGCCGTTGAGGAAGGCGCGCTTCGTGAACTCACCCGGCTCGGCCAGCCGCGCGCCGCTGCGAATCAGCGCCTCGAGCCCCAGACGGAGCACCAGGGGACCGCCGTGGCAATGGAACTCCACCACGTCCTCGCGCGTGTAGCTGCGGGGCGCCTTCATGACGGCGACCAGGACCTCATCGATGCGCACGCCGGTGTCGGGCGCACGCAACTCGCCGTGATGCAGCGTATGGGTCTTGTAATCGCGGACTGTCCGGCCTCCGGAGCCGGCGAAGACCGTCGAGGCGATGTCTAGGGCCTTTTCGCCCGATAGCCGGATGATGCCGATCCCGCCCTCACCAGGCGGAGTGGCAATCGCGCAGATCGTGTCACCGGCATTCATGGGGGGTCATTTGGGAGCCGGAACCGAAGTCCTGGGCAGGAGGTACCGGTCCGTGATGACTTGCTGGGCGATCGTGAGTACGTTGTTCGTCAACCAGTAGAGCACGAGCCCGGCCGGGAAGCTGATGAACAGGAACGTGAGGAACACCGGCAGCAACAGCATGATCTGCGCCTGCTTGGGGTCCATGGTGGTCGGCTGGATCTTCTGCTGGATGAACATGGTGACCCCCATGAGGATCGGCAGGACGTAGTAGGGGTCCTGCACCGACAGGTCCTTCACCCACAGGAGGAACGGCGCCTGCCTGAGCTCGATGGTCATGTACAGGATGTTGAAGAGCGCGACGAACACGGGGATCTGGAAGAACATCGGCAGGCAGCCGCCGACCGGGTTGACCTTCCGCTCCTTGTAGAATTTCATGAGCTCCTTGTTGAGCCGCTCCCGGTCGTCGGCGTACTTCTTCTGCAGCGCCATCATCTCGGGCTGCACGGCCGCCATGTCCTTCATGGACTTGTAGCTCTTGTATGCGAGGGGCGCGAGCAGCAGCTTGATGAAGACCGTGATCAAGATGATCGCGACACCGTAGTTGTGCGTGATCTCGTGGAGGTAGCGGATCGCATAGAACAGGGGCTTGGCCACCGCCCGCACGATGGACCAGCTCCCGTAGATGAACCAGCCGAAGTCGATCGTCTCCTCCAGTTCGAGCTTGAGCGCTGCCAGCGTGTCGTATTCCTTAGGGCCGACAAAGAGCCTGCACCTACTGAGCAGTGCCCCGGCGGTGGCCGGGATGCGCAGGCCCACCGACACCAGCTTCTCGCCTTCCTTGCGCACGACGGCGATGCGGGTCCCGGGATCGGCCGGGATCAAGGCCGCCAGGAAGTACTTGTCCTGCAAGGCGACCCAGGTCACCTGTCCCGCCCGGAGGTCTTCCTTCTCGGGCGTGTCCTTGGCGAGCTTGCCATTAATGAACGTGGCCGGGCCGATAAAGCCGACGAAGCCTTCCTGCCACTCATGGATCCCGAAGTTCGTGCCGAGCGATAGGGTGGTCGAGCTGCTCACGCCGGTCGTCTCCAGGGTGAGATCCACCAGATAACTGCCGTGGTGGAAGGTGAGGCGTTTGCTGACCTGCACGCCAGTCTCCGGATCTGTGTAGGAGAGGACGACGTCGGCGGCCGGCTGGGCCGCGCTGAGGGTGGCGTCTTTGCCCGACACTGCATAGAGCCCTCGAGTGAGTCGCTCCTGCAGCTTGGCGTCCGGGACCTGCACGGTCAACGGGAGAGTGAGCGACACGTCCTTCGCCAGTGCGGGCACGAGCTGGATCGGCTTGGGATCCCTGGGGTCGCTCGTCAGATACCGTTTGAGCTCCCAGCGCTTGATCACCCCGCCGCGGTTCGAGAGCACGACCTTGACGAGATCGGTCTCGACCGTCACCTCCTGTTCGCGTCCCTCAGTGGCAGGTGTCGGCATCCTGCCAGACGGGGCGGGGGTCGGCAGGATCTGCGCCGAAGGCGGGGCGGGCGCCGTCACCGTGGCAGGCGCGGCGCCGTCCTTTTTCGGGGCGATGGCCCTGGGCGTCGGCGAAGCCGGTCGCTTGGCGAACCCCATCTTCTCCAGCAAATACGGATAGAGCACGATGACGGCCATCGAGAGGACGAGGAAGAGGATGATGCGCCTTTCCATGATGACTCTTCCTCAGCGGACTGGGTCGTAGCCCCCTGGGTGGAACGGATGGCACTTGAGCAGACGCCACGTCGCCAGGACGAGGCCCCACGCCAGACCATGGCGCGCCAATGATTCGCGCGCGTAAGTCGAGCAGGTGGGCAGGAATCGGCAGCAGGGTGGGCCGAGCGGCGAGAGCCACCGCTGATAGAAGGCGATCAAAGCCACGACGATTCGGGTCATTGAGTGTTCCCAAGGGCCAGCAGCTTCGCCCGCGCCAAGAGATCCTGCCAACTTTCGCGAAGGTTTTGGGCGGGCTCGGTCACGGATTCCCGTTTCGGCACGATCAGCAGGTCCAGGCCAGCCGCCAGCCGGGGCAGGCTCAGGCGGGCCAGCTCCCGGAACCGTCGCTTGGAGCGGTTGCGCCACACCGCACCGCCCAGTTTCCTTCCCACCACCACTCCGACGCGTGTGTGGTCCAAGGCGTTCCGGCGGTAGAGCAAGGTGAACAACGGGCACGACACCCGCCTGCCTTCCTTGAAGACCAACCGGATCGCGGCGCTGTTGCGAAGGAGATGCTGGGAGCGGGTGGAGCGGGGCGAAACCACCGATCGCCGAGTCAGACGGTCAGCTTGTGCCGGCCCTTGGCCCTACGGCGCGCCAGCACTTTGCGGCCGCCTTTGCTTTTCATCCTTTCGAGAAACCCGTGCGTGCGTTTCCCTGCCAAATTCGATGGCTGCCGCATCGTGGCGGACATGCGAAACCTCCATGCTCTTCAAACTTTCAGACGACGCTGCATTATAAGAGTCGTGCCGATGGGTGTCAATCGCGTGGCCGAGCTAGTCGGTAGCCAGTTCCCGGATCGCCTGCAGCAATTCCGCCGGATCGATCGGCTTCTCAAACGTGCGCTTGGCTCCCAGGATCCTTGATACGTCGAAGAAGAACTCGCGCCGCTCCTCCCGACCCGTACCGGAGATGGCGATGATCTTCACCTGGGGAAAGTCCCGTTTCAATTCGCTGATGACCTCCATGCCGTCTTTCACCGGCATCATGATGTCGGTGATGATCAGGTCCGTAGGGTTTTTCCGGTAGAGCGCGATCCCCGTGACCCCATCCCGGGCCATGATCACCTCGTGGCCCGCCCCTTTGAGAATTTGCCCGAAGAGGTCCAATGTCGGCGGGTCATCATCAATGAACAGAATCCTGGCCATTCTTCCGTCCGCGCTACGACAGTCAGTCTCCCTCATCCAGCGCGCCGCCGGATCGGGCCAGGTCGTCAATCGCAATCGTGTCGGGGTTTAGCTTGGCTGCGGCCTTCGTCATGCGCTCGAAGGACTCATCGAATGAGAGGGGCGCGGCCTCCTTGGGTCGGAAGCGAATCGGATTGATCCGCGCGACGACGAAGCTCTTGAGGTACGGGCTGGTGAGGCCACGGGCCTTCAACGCCTCGACCTTCTGGACGACCAGATCGTCCAGCGCCAGGACGGTTTTGGCCCGCGCCTGGCGGGCCTCCAGCGCAGCGCGCAAGGAGCCTTTGATGAACTGATCCACGCGCTTGAGCACCGGATGGTAGGCGCCGCCGCTGAACCGCGGCCGCTCCTCGTAGCAGAGGCCCAGCGTGATGAAGGCCGGCTCCTCGAACTCCAGCGCGTAAGACTCCTCCGTGGCACTGTCAAGCCTCGCCAGTTCCTTGTACATCCGGATGACCTCCAGCGCCTTCTCTCGCAAATTGTGCGCCTTCTCGGTGTTCAGCGCAAGAATCTGATAGGCCACGGCGCCCTCCGGCACCACGATCGCCGTGATGCTCTTCGCGCCCAGGGTCTTCATGGCCGAGAGGCGATGGTGGCCGTTCGGCGTCCAATACCTGGCCGGGGCTTCCTGCGGCGCACGCACGGCGATGATCGGATCGAGGAAGCGCCCGAGCTTGCCGATCACAGCCTCGAGCTTGCGCACGTGCGTCTCCGAGAGGTTGCGTTGGTAAGGGGTGGGCGCCACCTTTTCAATCGGGAGCGCGGCCATGAGGAGCCAGCGCCCGCCGAAGGGCTCACGGTACACGGCGAGCACCTTCCCACCATCGTCCTCGATCGCGCGATGGAGTTCAGCCACCTCTCCTGGCGGCGCCGCCGCCAGCAGTTCCGCAGCCGCCAGCCCAGTCGACACCCCCGCCGGCTTCCGCCGCTTGCGCGTAGTCCCCGCCGCCCGCAACTTCCTAGGTTTCTTCTCCGCCATAGGGAACACTTATACTAGAGGAGCCCGTCGCAAAAGAAAAGCCAGCGGATCTACCGTGCTTGCTATCGGCCCCCTGCTTTCTGTAGCCTACGCTCTGCTTTGCTATTCCCGGCCTGGAGAGCCCTCCCGTGAAGCGTCTCGCATCCGCCATCTCAGCGTTCGCTACGTTCATGGCTGTGCTCGTCGTGATCGCTGCATGCATGCCCATGCAGCCCCGTACGCCGCCCGGTGGCGCACCGAGCGCGGTCCAGATCGGTAAGGACGGTGCACCGATGGCGCTGGTGCCCGCCGGCGAGTTCACGATGGGCGGCGACAGCCTGGATAACCCCCGGCACCCGGTCTATCTCGACGCGTTCTATATGGACAAGTACGAAGTGACCACCTCGCGCTATGCAGGATTCGTGAAGGCAACCGGGCGGGAACTGCCGTCTAAATGGCGCGAAGTGCGCCTGGTGAGCCATGGGGAGCGGCCCGTGATCGGCGTGCTCTGGGAGGATGCCGACGCCTACTGCCGGTGGGCCGGCAAGCGCCTGCCGACCGAAGCCGAATGGGAAAAGGCCGCCCGGGGCACGGACGGCCGAGAATACCCCTGGGGCAACGAGGCGCCGACGTCCCGGCACGCGAACTTCAACAAGTGCTGCGACTGGAAAGGCTATGACCTGCTTGCCACCGTCGGGAGTCTGGAGGCTGGCCGCAGTCCCTATGGGATCTACGACCTGGCGGGAAACGTCTCGGAATGGGTGGCGGACTGGTACAACAGCACTTCCTACAAGTACGAGCTGGACCGGAATCCGAAAGGGCCCACGGACGGCGAGGAGAAAGTGGTGCGCGGCGGGTCGTGGTATGATCCAGGCCCACTTCAGCGCTCCGCACTCCGGTCTCGCAGTTACCCGTCGGTCGCCAGCACCGACCGCGGGTTCCGCTGCGCCAAAGACGCCAAGTAAGGATGGTGGAGGCGAGGGGAGTTGAACCCCTGTCCGAAGACCGTCAGCGAAGGGCTTCTACATGCGTAGCCGACGATTTGGGGTTTCGCTTCCGTCCACGCCCGTCGGCAGGCTTAGAACGGTTGCTAGCCCAGTGTCTCTCGCCCGTCGCCGCTGAGCACCGGCGCCGGACCAGCCCGCTATCGTCGCCTCTTCCCCCGCGCAGGCGTCAGGAGAGAGACGTCACTGCTTAATTAAGCAGCGAGTGCCAGCTCTTGGTTGGCAGTTGTTGTTTCCGGACTTTTACGAGTTCCCGGAGCTCGGCATGCCACCCTGGCCTCATGATCCCCGTCGAAGCCTGTCGCCCCCTTTCGCTTATTTCCGTCCACTATAACGCAGCGCGGGCCCATTTTCCAGAGTCCATCTTGCGGGTGGCGCCGGGTGCCCGGAGGAGTGCAGCGTTCCAGGCCGCAGACGAGTCTGCGGGGCCGCGACGGCGTTTCGACCCGTTGCAATCGAGCGGGTGACACCGCATGGGCGCCCAGATGCAGCGCGGGGCGTACAGCCGGGTCTGCGGGGCTTCGACGGCGAAACGCCCAGCTGCGCTGGGCTATGCGGAGGCAGGACCCGCTCAAAGAGCAACGGGTGCCCCGCGCGAGCACATCCGGGCACCCGGCGACAGGCCCCGCTATATCCGCCCCTTCGTCCGCTCCCCTTTGCGGTGCCCCCGGCCCAGCAGGAACACCGCAAATTCCCGCGCGCCCCTCATGCGCTGCTCCAGCGGGTTCTGCTTGATCCCTTCGTTCCTCAGGTGCTGTTCGAATTTCTCCAGGGCTTGCCCCATGAATTCCTCGAAGAGCGAGTTATCGAAGAGGGTCTTCATCTTCATGGCAGCCTCCTCCGTCTTGACGGGCCTGTTGCAGCGGGCTACGATACCTTGATGGCCAAGCGCCCCGGCTTGATCGCGATCCCGGATGTCCTCGGCCGGCTTCTCAAAAGTCACGGGATGGAGTCCCGCATGCTGGAGTGCACGCTCCAGCAACACTGGCCCGAGGTCGTCGGCGAGCACATCGGACACCATACGTGGCCCGAATCCATCCGCCACCGAAAACTCTACCTGGTCGCCGAGAACTCGGTCTGGCTGCAGCAGCTCCGGTTCCTGAAACCGGAGCTGCTGGCGAAGCTCTCGTCGTGCGCCGGCGGTGACGCCATCACCGACATC
>Ga0209235_1000599_pt1 | contig 18453 bp, 18 predicted proteins | sample GraSoi013_1_20cm_4_FD_185817 | JGI IMG/M metagenome (GOLD analysis project Ga0209235, IMG submission 185817) | Grasslands soil microbial communities from the Angelo Coastal Reserve, California, USA - Sample 09_25_2013_1_20cm (SPAdes) (version 2) | ecosystem: Environmental > Terrestrial > Soil >... | reverse complement strand
GAATCCGACGAAGAACACCGCCGCGACGAAGTAGTACATCACGTACTTGTTCTCGAGATGGCCGCGGGGCACGCCCTGGATGCCGTTCTCGCCGCCGGTGAAGTCCGCGCGCAGGCAGTAGAAGTAGAACATCTGCGCCAGCGCGAGCGTGATCATCGCGAAGTAGATGCCTTGGCGCCGGATGGCGATGACGCCGACCACCAGCCCGAGCGCCGCGCCCACGCCCACCGAGAAGAGGATGGCGAGCTCGGGCGGCCATCCCCAGGCCAGCGCCGCGTGCGCGCTCGCGTAGCTGGCTCCGCCGAAGAAGAGCGCGTGGCCAAAAGAGAGGAGCCCCACGTATCCGATCAGGAGGTTGAAGGCGCAGGCGAAGAGCGAGAAGCAGAGCACCTTCATGGCGAAGAACGGATAGACGACAAAGGGAGCAGCGATCACCGCCGCGACCAGGATCGCGATTGGAACGCGCTGGGACGCCTCGCGGCTCTCGATGCGCTGGACGGCGGCCTCGGTCATGCTTGCTTCCCGAACAGGCCTGCCGGCCGCACCAGCAGCACGATCGCCATCACCACGAAGATGACCGTGTTGGAAGCTTCCGGATAGAAGACCTTGGTCAGGCCCTCGAGGACGCCGAGGGTGAAGCCGGTGACGATGGAGCCGATGATCGAGCCCATGCCGCCGATGACCACCACCGCGAAGACCACGATGATCAGGTCGGCGCCCATCAGCGGGCTCACCCGGTAGATGGGCGCGGCGAGCACGCCGGCGAGGGCTGCCAGCCCGACGCCGAGCGCGTAGGTGATGGTGATCATGCGCGGCACGTTGATCCCGAACGCGCTCACCAGCGAGGCGTTCTCGGTGGCCGCCCGCAGCCACGACCCGAGCCGCGTCCCCTCGGTGATGGCCCAGGTCCCCACGCAGATGATCAGCGAGACACCGATCACCCAGACGCGGTAGTTGGGCAGGAACATGAACCCCAGCGCCTGCCCTCCCCGCAGCTGGCTCGGCATCTCGTACGGCATTCCGGAGGAACCGAACCAGTTGCTGAAGACGCCTTGCAGGATGAGCGCAATCCCGAAGGTCAGGAGCAGTCCGTAGAGCGGGTCCAGTCCGGAGATCCGCCGTAGCAGCGTGCGCTCGATCACGACGCCGAAGAGCCCGACGACGAGCGGAGCGATGAGCAGCGCCGGCCAGTACCCGATCCCGGTCTTCTCCAGCAGCCCCCAGGCCACGAACGCCCCCAGCATGTAGAGGGCGCCGTGGCAGAAATTGATCACGTTCAGGAGCCCGAAGATGATCGCCAGGCCCAGCGAGAGCAGGGCGTAGAACGAGCCGTTGATGAGCCCGATCAACAGCTGCCCGAACAGGGCCTGCAAGGGGACCGCGAGCATCGGGAGTTACTTCGCGGAGGCGGCGACCAGCGGGCATTCGCCCTTGTCGAGCGGGCGGAACGCCTCGTTGGCCGGCACCTCTTTCTTCAGCTTGTAGTAGTCCCACGGGCCCTTCGACTCCGATGGCGCCTTCACCTCGTAGAGGTACATGGGGTGCATCTTGCGGCCGTCAGCTCGGATGGTGCCCTTGCCGAAGGCCGGATCGTCGGTGCCGAGCTTCTTCATCTGCTCGACCACCGCCTTGCCGTCGGCGTCGCTCTTCAGCGCCTTGACCGCCTTCAGATAGTGCAGCACCGCCGCGTACACCCCCGCCTGCACCATCGACGGCATCTTGCCGCCCATGCGCGCGCCGAACTTCTTCGACCAGGCGCGAGTCTTGTCATCCCGGTCCCAGTAGAAGCTCTCGGAGAGGATGAGTCCCTGCGCGGTCTGCAGCCCGAGCGCGTGCACGTCGGTGATGAAGACCAAGAGACCCGCCAGACGCTGTCCGCCCTTCACGATCCCGAACTCGGACGCCGCCTTGATCGAGTTGATGGTGTCGCCGCCCGCGTTGGCGAGACCGATCACTTTCGCCTTCGAGGACTGCGCCTGCAGCAAGAAGGAGGAGAAGTCCGTGGTGTTGAGCGGGTGCTTGACACCGCCCAAGACCTTTCCGCCCGCGGCCGTCACCACCGCGCTGGTGTCGCGCTCGAGCGCCTGGCCGAATGCGTAGTCGGCAGTGAGGAAGAACCAGGTGTCGCCGCCCGACTGGACCTCCGCGGTCCCGGTGGTGTGGGCGAGCGCATAGGTGTCGTATGTCCAATGGACCGTATTCGGCGAGCACGCCTTCCCCGTCAGGTCGCTGGTGGCCGGCCCGGAGGCGAGAAAGACCTTGTTCTTGTCCTTCACCACCCCCGCGACGGCCAGGGCGACGGAGGAGGTGGGGACGTCCACGATCACGTCCACGCCGTCCACGTCGATCCACTGCCGCGCGATGGTGGAGCCCACGTCCGGCTTGTTCTGGTGGTCCGCGAAGATCACCTCGATGTTGGCATCGCCGATCTTGCCGCCCATCTCCTCCGCCGCCATCTTCGCGGCGGTCACGGAGCCCTGGCCGGCGAGATCGGCGTAGAGGCCGGACTGATCGTTGAGGACGCCGATCTTGATCACCTTCCCGGTGAAATCCGCGCGCGCGGCGAGCGGCAACGCCAGGGAGAGCAGCAGTGCGATGCGTGCGTTCATGTTTTTCGGACTCCTTGAGGTTCACACTCCGAGATACTGTTGCACCCGCTCCATGCTGCCGTGCAGGGCGGCGTTCGGGATCTCGTCCACGATCCTGCCCCGCTCCATCACGTAGTGCCGGTCCGCGACCGTGCCGGCGAAGCGCAGGTTCTGCTCGACGAGCAGGATGGTGAAGCCGTCCGTCTTGAGCTTGCGGATCACGCTGCCGATCTGCTGGACGATGACCGGTGCCAGGCCTTCGGTCGGCTCGTCGAGGAGCAGCAGGCGCGCGCCGGTGCGCAGGATGCGGCCGATGGCGAGCATCTGCTGCTCGCCGCCCGAGAGGCGCGTTCCCTGGCTGCGCAGCCGCTCTTTGAGGTTCGGGAAGAGCTCGAACACCTGCGCGGTGCTCAGACCTCCCTCCCGCACCTCCGGCGGCAGGAGAAGGTTCTCCTCCACGTTCAGGCTGGCGAAGATGCCGCGCTCTTCCGGGCAGAGCGCGATCCCGTGCCGCGCGATCCGGTATGGCGGCAGCGCGATCGTCTCCACTCCTTCAACCTTCACCGAGCCGGTCCGCCGGGGCACGATCCCCATGATCGACTTCATCGTGGTGGTCTTGCCGGCGCCGTTGCGGCCGACGAGGGTGACCAGTTCGCCCTTGCGCACCTCGAGGTCCACGCCATGGAGGACGTGGGACTCGCCGTACCAGGCCTGCAGCTTGCCGACCGAGAGCAGCGCTTCAGGCATGCTCCGTCCCCAGATAGGCGGCGACCACGGCCGGATTCTTCGAGACGCTCAGGTAGTCGCCCTCGGCGAGCACCTCGCCGCGGGCGAGCACGGTGATGCGCTGGGAGAGGCTGGCGACCACGCCGAGGTTGTGCTCGACCATCAGCACCGTTCGATCCTTCGCCACCCGTTGGATCAGCGCCGCGATGCGCTCCACGTCCTCGTGCCCCATGCCCGCGGTGGGCTCGTCGAGCAGCATCAATTCCGGATCGAGCGCGAGCGTGGTGGCGATCTCCAGCGCCCGCTTGCGGCCGTAGGAGAGCTCCGCCGCGAGGGTGTTGCGGAAGTCGCGCAATCCGACCGCCGCGAGCAGCTCGGCGGCGCGGCCGTCGAGCTCGCGCAACACGCGGTCGCTCTGCCAGAAGTCGAATGAGGCGCCCCGCTTGCGCTGCAGCGCGATGCGCACGTTCTCGAGCGCGGTGAGATATGGGAAGACGGCGCTGATCTGGAACGAGCGCACGAGTCCCTTGCGCGCCACATCGGCGGGCGCGGCGCCGGTGATGTCCTCGCCCTTGTACGTGATGGTGCCGCCGGTCGCCGGCAAGAAGCCGGTGAGCAGGTTGAAGCAGGTGGTCTTGCCCGCGCCGTTCGGCCCGATCAGCGCGTGGATGGTGCCGCGGACCACCTGCAGGTCGACGCGCTTCACCGCGATGAACCCGCGAAACTCCTTCGACAACCCGCGGGTTTCGAGAATCACCTCGGAGCCGGGCACGCGGCTACATAGTCGCAAGCCCCCTGGGCGTGCAAGTGCGGGAGCGCTGGAAAGGTGCGATCCGGGCGCTGCGTCGCCAGCTTTGCGGCTGACTTCACGGGAGCCACCAAAATGACCACTTCGAATCCGATCGTTCTGTCTCGCCGCGCTGCTTGCCGCGCGCTCCGCCTGGGCGCAGCAGCAGCCGGCCGACAATCCGGACAATCCGCACTCGACCCAGGCCAAGGACAAGCAGGGCTCCGACGTCTCGACCTCCACCACCAATCAGCAGGTCGACCAGGCCGAGCAGCCGGACCCGAACAGCCCGCAGAACAAGGATCGCGACCGGGTCGGCTCGGCCGGGATGGACCACGACGCGATGATGCAGAACGCGACGCCGCAGATGATCCTGCAGAAGCTGCACATGGCGAACCTGGAAGAGATCGAGATGGGCAAGCTGGCCGAGCAGAACGGCACCGACCGGGTCAAGGCCTATGCGAAGACGCTGCAGACCGATCACGCCGCCGCGGACCGGCAGGTGAAGGACCTGGCGCAGAAGAAGAACATCACTCTCTCGGACACGCCGAAGAACCCCGAGATGCAGAAGAAGATGGACGAGGCGAGGAACCGTCTCTCGAACATGAAAGGGGCGGAGTTCGACCGCACGTTCGCGAACCGCATGTCGATGGGTCACAAGAAGCTGATCTCGATGGCGCAGGGCTGGCGGCCTAACACCGCCGCCTTCAGGCGGCGGAACCGTGCCGGTCCGCGAGGATCCAGCCGACCGAAATTCGAGGAATCCGAAGCGGCGCGTAACCAGGAGGCGGAGACACCATTGCGGAGACACCATTAAGGAGGCGGCGACACCATCAAGATGGTGTTCCCGCCTCGTCGCCTATCCCCCGACTTGATTCATGATTGCGCGTGTGCTTTGGTCCGCCCCCGCAGCGCGTTCGTGCTGCTTCGCTTCCCAAGCTGAAGGAGCGGACGTCGATGACCATCTCGAGACGCAAGCTGATCCAGGTGGCAGGCGCTGGCGCCGCCGCGCTCGCCCTGCCGAAAAAGACTCTCGCGGCGAAGAAGACGCTGCGGATCCTGCAGTGGAACCACTTCGTTCCGGCCTACGACAAGTGGTTCAACGGCCAGTACATCAAGGAGTGGGGCGAGAAGAACGACACCGAAGTGATCGTCGACAACGTCGGCATTCCCGCCATCAACCCCACCGCGGCGGCCGAGGTCTCCGCGAAGAAGGGCCACGACCTCTTCATGTTCCTCTGGCCGCGTCCGGCCTACGAAGAGGACGTGATCGATCACGGCGAGATCTATCAGGAGTGCGAGAAGAAGTTCGGCAAGCCCATCGATCTCGCGATCAAGAGCACGTACAACCCGAAGACGAAGAAGTACTTCGGGTTCTCGGACATGTTCGTCCCCGATCCGATCAACTACCGCATCGACCTGTTCGAGCAGGTGGGCGGCAACGTCGATTCCTGGGACAACATCCGCAAGTACGGCAAGATGATCAAGGACAAGACCGGCGTTCCCGTCGGGATCGGCCAGGCCGCGGAGATCGACACCGCGATGGCCATGCGCGCGGTGCTCTACGCCCACGGCGGCAGCGAGCAGGACGAGCAGGGCAACATCGTCCTCAACTCGAAGCACACGCTCGAGGCGGTGAAGTTCGTCAAGGCGCTCTACCAGGAGACGATGACGCCGGAAGTGCTCTCCTGGGATGCCTCGTCCAACAACCGCGCCATGCTCGCCGGCAAGGCCTCGGTGGTGCTCAACGCCATCTCGATTACGCGCGAGGGCGAGAACAAGAGCATGCCGATCTCCGATCAGATCGGGCTGGCCAAGGCCGCGCAGGGGCCGGTGCGGCGCATGGGCCTCGAGCACGTGATGTCGAACTTCGTCATCTGGAAGTTTGCCGAGAACATCGAGGGCGCGAAGAAGTTCCTCGTCGACCTGATCGGCAACTTCCACAAAGCGTACGAGGCCAGCGAGTACTACAACTTCCCCTGCTTCCCCAAGCAGGTGCCCGACCTGAAGGAGACGCTGTCCAACGATCAGAAGGGAAAGCCGGCGGGCAAGTACGCGGTGCTCGCGGACGCGCAGCAGTGGGCCACCAACGTGGGGTTCCCCGGCTACGCCAACGCGGCCATCGACGAGATCTACTCGACGTGGGTGCTCAACACCATGTTCGGGCAGGCCTCGACCGGCGCGATGTCTCCCGAGGACGCCGTCAAGGAAGCGGACGCCAAGTGCCGCAAGATCTGGCAGAAGTGGAAGGAGCGGAAGCTGCTCTAGCCCTGGCCGCCCGCAGGGCTGTCGTTTTCGTGGTGTTCCGCGCTCATGGCCATCGTCGAGACGAAGCAGATCCGGAAAGTCTTCGCCGATCACACCGCAGTCGATGGCGTCGATCTGACAACCGAGGAGGGCGAGTTCCTTGTCCTGCTCGGTCCGAGCGGCTGCGGCAAGACCACGCTTTTGAGGATGATCGCCGGGCTGGAGAAACAGACCAGCGGCGACGTGGTGATCGGCGGCACCGTCGTCAACGACCTTCCGCCCCGCGAGCGGAAGATCGCCATGGTGTTCCAGAGCTACGCGCTCTATCCGCACATGACGGTGGCGAAGAACATCGCCTTTCCGCTCAAGGCCGCGGGCATCCCCAAGGATCAGATCGACGGGAGGGTGCAGAAGGCGGCTTCCATGTTCGGCATCGAGCGCCTGCTGCACCGCAAGCCCCGGCAGCTCTCGGGCGGCGAGCGGCAGCGGGTGGCGCTGGCTAGGGCGATGGTGCGTGAGCCCTCGGTATTCCTCCTCGACGAGCCGCTCTCGAACCTCGACGCCAAGCTGCGCACCAGCGCCCGCGACGAGCTGCAGCACTTCCAGCGCCGCCTGGGAACCACCACCATCTACGTCACCCACGACCAGGTGGAGGCGATGGGGCTCGGCCACCGCATCGCCGTGATGAGCAAGGGGAAGGTGCGCCAGCTCGGGCCGCCGCAGGAGGTCTACAACGATCCGGCGGACACCTTCGTGGCTGGCTTCCTCGGCTCGCCGCCGATGAATTTCTTCGAGCGCAACGGCGCCCTCGTCGGGTTCCGGCCCGAACAGATGCTCCCCCGGGCCGCGTACTCGACGCAGGAGCTCCTGGTGCACGTCTGGTTCCGCGTCGACCGCGTCGAAAACCTCGGCGCCGACCGGCTGCTGTACGGGTCCTTGCGCGACCTCGCGCCCGACGTGAAGATGATCATCAATCTTCCCTTCACGGTCCACCTGCCCATCACCGAAGGGCAGGCGTACGAGTTCTCGGTCAAGCAAGGGGATCTCAAGTTCTTCGACAAGGAAAGCGGACTGCGGATCGCGCCGAGGCCGCTGTGAAGGTCGCGGACGATCCCAACGCGCTTGCGCGCATCCTCATCGCTCCCGCGCTGATCTACATCGGCGCGGTGATCGGCGTGCCGTTCGTCCTCTCGCTCTGGTTCGCGGTGAGCGACGTGACCGTCAGCTCCGCCGCCGGACACTACGTCGGCCTGGAGAACTTCCGGTCGGCGATGGGCGATCCTTCGTTCAGGCGCGCGCTGCGGAACACCTTTCTCTTCGCCGTGGCCTCGCAGGTGATCGTCGTCATCCTCGCCACCACGCTCGCCGTCGCGCTGCAGAAGGACTTCCGCGGCAAGTGGATCGTGCGCCTTCTCATCCTGCTCCCCTGGGTCGCCCCGGTGTCGCTCGGGAGCATCGGCTGGCTGTGGATCCTGGATTCCATCTACAGCGTGATCAACTACGGCCTCTACCACTGGTTCCACGTCTGCGGTCCCGAGCCGGGAATGACGGCCTGTCCCGTCTGGCTCGGGCAGCCGTCCCTGGCGATGGCCTCGATTATCGGCGTCCAGGTCTGGCGCACGCTGCCGCTCGCCACCGTCATCAACTTGGGCGGGCTCAGCTCGATCCCGCAGGACATCCACGACGCCGCCAGCATCGACGGCGCGGGGTTCTTCCGCACCATGTTCCAGATCACCATTCCGCTGGTGCTCCCGATCCTGCTCGTGGCCGTGCTCTTCGGGTTCGTCTTCGCCTTCACCGATATGATCGTGGTCTGGGTGCTGACCCGCGGCGGTCCTTACGACATGACGCAGGTCCTGGCCTCGCTCGCGTTCTTCAAGGGCATCGACGGAGGGGACCTCGCGGGAGCGTCGGCGATCGCGCTGTTCCTCTTCCCGGTGCTGGCAGCCGCCGCCATCCTGCTGCTGCGCCTCGCGCGGCGAGCGGAGGTCATATGAGCGCGCGGGAGAAGGCCGCCAAGGCCGGCCACCGGACCCTGATCACGCTCTTCAGTCTGTTCGCCGCCTTTCCCTTCGCCTGGATGCTCATCACCGCCTTCAAGAAGACCAACGATTTGCTCGATCCGAACAGCTTCCCCTTCGGCTACCCGAAGGGCCCGACGTTGGAGAACCTCAGGGTGCTCTTCGAGGAGACGCTGTTCGTCCGCTGGATCGGAAACACCGTGTTCGTCGGCGTGATCGTGGTGATCATCACGTTGCTTCTGGCGGTGCCGGCGGGCTACGCGCTCGCGCGCCTCTCCGGCACCTTCGGCGAGCAGCTCGGCATCGGCATCTTCCTCACCTACCTGGTCCCGCCCACCATCCTCTTCATCCCGCTCGCGAAGGTGGTGAGCACGCTCCACCTCCAGGACAACCTCTGGGCGCTGGTGGTCACCTATCCGAGCTTCACCATCCCCTTCTGCACCTGGCTGATGATGGGGTTCTTCAAGGCCATCCCCAAGGACATCGAGGAAGCGGCGATGGTGGACGGGATGAGCCGCCTCGGGGCTTTCACCCGCGTGATCCTGCCCATGTCGGTGGCCGGCCTGCTCACGGTGGTGATCTTCACCTTCACGCTGGTGATGCAGGAGTTCGTCTACGGGCTCACCTTCATCAACAGCGGCCGCAACTTCACCGTCAGCGTGGGAGTGCCGTCGTTCCTGGTGCGCGGCGACGTCTACTTCTGGGGCTCGCTGATGGGCGCCTGCTTCATCGCCAGCGTGCCGATCGCCTTCCTGTACAACCTGTTCGTCGACCGCTTCATCGCGGGGTTCACGGTCGGGGCGGTGAAGGGCTGATCTCCCGATTCCGTCGATAAGACTCTAGTCTCATTTTCGACAATTGGGCTGAGACGATTCGTCGCAGGTCTCCTCGGAACGGCAGGGCGCCAAAAGTTCGCGGATATTGACAAAATAGGCCGCTGCGGAGCAGGCTTCGCGCGCTTTTTCCAACAAGGAGCCAGCCCGTGAAGCGCAGGACCTTCCTGAAGGGTTCGGCAGCAGCGGTCGGCGGAGCAGTCGCACTCGGGTTCGATCTCAGGCAGGCGCGCGCGGAAATGCGCGAATTGAAGATCGCCCGGACCACGGAGACGAGAAGCACTTGCCCGTACTGCTCCGTTTCCTGCGGCGTGATCATCCATACGCTCGGCGACAAGTCGAAGAACGTGAAGCCCAGCGTGGTGCACGTCGAAGGCGATCCGGACCATCCCATCAACCGCGGTACGCTCTGCCCCAAGGGCATCACGCTGCGCGACGACATCGTCAGCCCGAGCCGCCTGACTGTGCCACAAGTAAGGCGTCCCGGCTCCGACACGTGGGAGCGCATCTCCTGGGACCAGGCGATCAGCGAGATCGCGCGGCACGTGAAGGACACGCGCGACCGGACGTTCGTGGCGAAGAACGCGAAGGGCGAGGTGGTGAACCGCGCGCCGGGCATGGGGATCATCGGCGGGTGCACGGACACCAACGAGTTCAACTTCCTCATGCTCAAGGCCATCGCCGGCCTGGGCATCCCGTACCGGGATACCCAAGCGAGAGTTTGACACGGTCCAACGGTGGCCAGTTTGGCCGCCACGTTCGGCCGCGGCGCGATGACCAACGGCTGGACCGACATCAAGAACGCCGACGTGGTGTTCGTGATGGGCGGGAACCCGGCCGAGAACCATCCCTGCGGGTTCAAGTGGGCGATCGAGGCGAAGAAGAACCGCAACGCGAAGATCGTGGCGGTCGATCCGCGCTTCACCCGCACCGCGGCGGTCGCCGATCTCTACGCGCCGCTCCGGGCGGGCACGGACATCGCGTTCCTCAACGGGATCATGCGGTACGCGATCGAGAAGAAGCGCTTCCACGAAGACTACGTGAAGCTGCACACCAACGCCCCGTACGTGATCGCGGAGAAGTATCAGTTCACGGACGGGCTCTTCAGCGGCTTCGACCAGGCGAAGGGCGAGTACGACAAGAACGCCTGGCAGTACGAGGCGGACCCGAAGACGAAGGCGTACATGGTCGACGAGACCCTGGAGAACCCGCGCTGCGTCTTCCAACTGCTGAAGAAGCACGTCGATCGCTACACGCCCGAGATGGTGGAGCAGATCTGCGGCACGCCCAAGGAGCAGTTCCTCAAGGTCGCGGAAATCGTGACCTCGACCGGCAACGCGCAGAAGGCGGGCACCATCCTCTACGCGCTGGGCTGGACGCAGCACTCGACGGGCGTACAGATCATCCGCGCCGCGGCGATGCTGCAGCTCTTGCTCGGCAACGTGGGACGGCCTGGCGGCGGAGTGAACGCCTTGCGCGGGCACTCGAACATCCAGGGCGCCACCGACATGGGCGGCACGTTCGAGATCCTGCCGGGATATCTGAAGACCCCGTCGGGGGCGGTCCAGACCCTGGCGGAGTACCTGGAGAAGGGTCCGCCCACGACGCTCAACAAGCAGGCCTGGGCATCCATGAACTACTGGCAGAACTACCCCAAGTTCATGGTCAGCCTGCTCAAGGCGTACTACGGGAGGACCGCGACCAAGGAGAACGACTACAACTATTCGCTGATGCCGAAGGTCGACGGCAACTACTCCTGGATGTACCTCTTCGACGACATGTACCGCGGCTCCTCGACCCGCGCGGGCGGCAAGGAGCCCGGACCGGAAGGCCTCGTTTCGTTCGGAATGAACCCGGTGGGCACCGGTCCGAACTCGCCGAAGATGGTCGCGGCGCTCTCGAAGCTGAAGTGGCTGGTGATGGTGGAGAACTTCGAGAACGAGACGGCGATCTTCTGGAAGGCGCCCAAGGAGTACGGGGGCGCCGATCCGAAGGACATCCAGACCACCGTGTACCAGCTGCCCGCCGCGAACTTCGCGGAGAAGGACGGCTGCTTCACGAACTCCTCGCGCTGGATCCAGTGGAAGTGGAAGGCGATCGATCCGCCCGGCGAGGCGAAGAGCGATCAGGAGGTGCTGGCCCGCATCTTCCTCGCGGTGCGCGATCTCTACCGCAAGGAAGGGGGGGCGTTGCCGGAGGCGGCGCTCTCGATCGACTGGAGCTACACCAATCCGTATGCGCCGGACCTGGCCGAGGTGTTGAAGGAGATCAACGGCAAGGCGCTCGACGACATCAAGGATCCGAAGGATCCAACCAAGATCATCAAGAAGAAGGGCGACCAGCTGGACGGGTTTGCCCAGCTGCAGGACGACGGCAGCACCCTGTGCGGCAACTGGCTGCATTCAGGGTGCTACCCGAGCGCGGGCAACCTGACGCAGCGGCGCAACAACGCCGATCCGATGGGCCTGGGGATGTTCCACGAGTGGGCGTTCTCCTGGCCGGCGAACCGGCGTGTCATGTACAACCGCGCCTCCGCCGACAAGGACGGAAAGCCTTGGGATCCTGCGCGCCCAGGGATCGTCTGGAACGGCGAGAAGTGGGTGGGCGACGTTCCGGACATCAAGCCCGACTCTCCGCCGGGACAGTTCGGGGCGTTCATCATGCTGCCCGAGGGCGTGGGCCGGCTCTACTCGCCGGTGCTCAATGACGGCCCCTTCCCCGAGCACTACGAGGCGATCGAGGCGCCGATCGACAATCCGCTGCACGCGAAGGTGACGTCCAACCCGGTGGCGAAGAAGTTCTCCACCGACAAGGACAAGTATGGCGGGCGCGATCAGTTCCCGGTGGTCTGCACCACGTACCGGCTGACCGAGCACTTCCACTACTGGACCAAGCACCAGGTCAACGGCCGGCTCAACGAGGTGCAGCCGGGGTTCTTCTTCGAGGTGCCGGAGGAGTTCGCGAAGGAGAAGGGCATCTCCAACGGCAGCAAGATCAAGGTCACTTCCGCGCGCGGCAGCGTGGTCGGGCCGGCGATCGTCACCAAGCGGCTGGTGGCCTACACCGTGGGAGGCAAGAAGGTGTGGCAGATCGGCCTGCCCATCCACTGGGGATACGCAGGAGACAAGCGGCACGCGGGGCCGCTCGCGAACATGCTGACGCCGAGCGCCATGGACCCGAACACCTGGACCCCTGAGTTCAAGACCTTCCTCGTGCAGGTGGAGAAAGCCACCGGGGAGAACGTCTGATGGCACTCCAAGGACTCGAGATCAGGCGCTCATCGGCGAGCCTCCGGGGTGGCGGCACCGGGCTGCGCAAGATGCCGACGGTGGCGAAGTACATCGACACGACCATCTGCATCGGGTGCAAGGCGTGCGAGGTCGCCTGCCAGGAGTGGAACGACCTGCCGAACGCGCATACCGCGCAGACCGGCACCTACCAGACGCTGCCGACGATGACGGCCAACTTCTGGAACCTGATCAAGTTCCGGGAGGTGGAGACGCCGGAGCACGGGTTGCAGTGGCTGATGCGCAAGGACCAGTGCATGCACTGCGACGAGCCGGGGTGTCTCGAGGCGTGTCCGGCGCCCGGGGCCATCGTGCAGTACGTGAACGGGATCGTCGACGTCGACCCCGAGCGGTGCATCGGCTGCGGGCTGTGCGAGACCGGCTGCCCCTTCGACGTGCCGCGGTACGCGCAAGGCACCAACAAGATGGCCAAGTGCACGCTCTGCGTGGACCGGGTCTCCGTGGGCCTGGAGCCGGCGTGCATCAAGGCCTGCCCCACGGGGTGCCTGCAGTTCGGCGACAAGGCGTCGCTGGTGGAGCTGGCGAAGCACCGCGTCGATCAGTTGCAGGCGGACGGGTTCGCGCAGGCCGCCTACTACGATCCGCAAGGCGTCGGTGGCACCGGGGTCATCACCGTGCTGAAGCATGGCGACCATCCGGAGTGGTACGGGCTGCCGAAGGACCCGACAGTGCCGACCACCGTCAGCGTCTGGAAGCGCGTGATCCACCCCATCGGCTTCATCGCCATGGCGGCCGCGGTGTTCGGCGCCATCGGTCACTTCATGGCGTTCGGGCCGAAGAAGCCGAAGGACACCTCGAAGGAGAGCGGGGGTGAGGTATGAGCGAGCTCCGCATCCCCGGAGCGACGCCGGTCGCGGGACCCACCGCCATCCAGGTGGCCCGGGGCCGGGAGGACGTGGTGATCGGCGACGAGATCGTCCGGCATCGTCTGGCCTCCCGGGTGATCCACTGGGTGGTCGCCGTGTTCTTCTTCGGCTCCCTGTTCACCGGCATGCCGATCTGGTCGCCGGTGTTCGGCTGGATGGCGTACTTCTTCGGCGGCCTCTCCGTCTGCCGCTGGCTGCACGCCTGGCTCGGCGTGGCGTTCGCGGCGGCCGCCGCGGTGATGGCCGTGGTCTGGCTGAAGGACATGGTGTTCGACAAAGCCGATCGCAAATTCAACGTGCTCGAGTACCTGAAGTTCGCGGACCGGGAGGACCCCGAAGTCGGCAAGTACAACGCGGGGCAGAAGTTCTTCTTCTGGATGGTGGTGGTGACGGGGGTCGTCATCCTGCTTTCCGGGATCGTGCTCTGGTGGCCCACCTACTTCAACCAGGCGCTGCGCTCGATCTCCATCCTCCTCCACGACATCTGCTTCATCGGCTTCTTCGCGGCGATCGTCGCCCACATCTACTTGGGCACCGCGGCCGAGCCGGGGACGTTCCATTCGATGACGCGAGGGACGGTGACCCGGGCGTGGGCGAAGCTGCACCACCCGCGCTGGTACCGGGAAGTGACGGGTGATCGACGCTGAGCAGCGGGCCAAGCAGCTCGCGCAGCAGAACCCGGGGGCGGGCGAGCTGCTGCGGTTTGCTGCGGGGCTCTTGAAGGCGCAGGCGTTCTTGCGCCCCGCGGACCTCGCGGGCGTCGCTACCGCGGCCCGGCCACTGCTCGAGTATTGCGCGCGCAGCGGACCGCCGGAGCTGGCGGCGGAAGCCCGCGCGGCGCTGGCCGGCGGGTTCGACGCGCGGCTGCGCGCGTACTGGGACGCGGGCGAGTTCGACTATCTGGCGCGCGCCGCGCTCCAGCCGTACGCCCGGATGCTGCGGGAGACCGGGCAGTCGCCGGGGCGCGGCGTTTCCGGCACCTGCGTGTTCTGCGGCAGCGGCGCATGGATCTCGTCGCGCCGGATCCCTCCGGGCCCGGGCACCGGCGAGGGCGCGATGCGCATGCTCCATTGCGCCCTCTGCGCCTTCGTCTGGCAGGTGGGCCGCATCCGCTGCCCCGCCTGCGGGGAGGAGGATCCGGAGAAATTGCCGTTCTTCACGGCCCCGCCGCATGCCGGCGTGCGGATCGAGGCGTGCGAGAGCTGCAAGACTTACGTGAAGTCGATCGACCTCAGCCTGGACGCGCGGCGCGTGCCGGAGATCGACGACCTGGTGTCGCTGTCGATGGATCTGTGGGCGACGGAGCACGGGTACGTGCGGATGGAGCCGGGGCTGGCGGGGCTGTAGCGCTGCGCTAGAGTCGTGGATGTCAGACCGGCGTGCGAACGTTCGCGCATGACGAACGCACGCATTCTCGCCGGACGCCTCGCCGATCTCCTCCGCGTCGAGCACGGCGCCATGGCGGACTTCCTCGTTGCTCTCGCGGATTTCGACCGGCGCCGGGCCTGGGTGGAGCTCGGGTATTCCAGCCTCTTCTACTTCCTGCACCGCGAGCTCGGCCTCTCCAAGGGCGCCGCGCACTACCGGAAGACCGCGGCGAAGCTCGTGCAGCGGTTTCCGGAGATCGTCGAGCCTCTCCGCGACGGCCGCTTGTGCATCACGAGCATCACCCACCTCGCGAAGGTGCTGACGCCGCAAAACCGGCGCGAGATGCTCCCGAGGTTCTTCCAACGATCGAAGCGGGAGGCGATGGCCGTGGCGGCGGCCATCCAGCCAGCCACCGCTGCGCCGCACCGCGACGTCATCACTGCGGTCCGCCCGGCCTCCGCCGCCTATGCGGTATCTGCGTCCCCGCTGTCTGAGGCGGCCGCTCTCGGCCCATCGGCCCCGCCGCTGGTTCAACCGGTTGAACTGAACGCGCCTGCGCCTTCGCTGCATCCCAAACCTGCCCGACGCGATGCGGCCGAACCGCTCACGGCGGAACTGTCCCGGCTCCACATCACCGTTTCCCGGCGCTTCCTGGAGAAGCTGGAGGCCGCGCGGGCCGCGCTTTCCCATTCGCATCCACTGGCAACGGCGGAGGATATTCTGGAGACGGGACTGGATCTGGTGCTGGAGCGGCACTTGAAGCGGAAGGGTCTGATGCAGAAGCCGCGACAGCAGACGGCACCGCAGCAGACGGCACCGCAGCAGACGGCACCGCAGCAGACGGCACCGCAGCAGACGGCACCGCAGCAGACGGCACCGGAGCGTAAGCCTTCTTCGCCGGCGGTGGTTCTCGGCCTCGTCGTCGGGCAGTCCGGAATGGGTCAACCTGACTTCGGTGCCGCCGCCCTTGGCCTCCAGTTCCACGCGCACGACGCTCTCGAGGCCATGCGTGGCCTCGGACATCCATGTCTGCTCGAACAGACGGGGGCGCTCCAGGCGAGTGAACCGTCCGTAGTGGGGCCAGCGCTTGCCCTGCCATTCCACTTCCGAGTGCCAGAGGCCGTCCACCTTGGCGTCCATGATCAGGCGGGTAGGCTTGAACCAGCGCTTCACGTCCGCGGGATCGGTCCACGCGCGGAACACGCGCTCCGCAGGGGCCTTGAGTTGACGGGTGAGGGTGACGGTCTTCGGCATGTCAGTCCTCCTCTTCCAGGAATGCGTCCAGGGCATCCAGCTTCTCGTTCCAGAACCGCTCGTAGCGCGAGGTCCACCGGGCGATCTCACGGAGTGGCGCGGCCCGCAGCTCGAGGTGGTGCTCGCGGCCGGCCCGGCGCCTCCGCACGAGGCCTGCGCGCTCGAGGACCTTCAGGTGCTTGGAGACGGCGTTCAGCGAAATCGGAAACCGCGCCGCTACGTCTGTGACCCGGGCGGGCCCCCCGGCGAGTCGGCTGACGATGGCCCGCCGGGTCGGGTCGGAGAGCGCGGCGAAGGAGCGGTCCAGGGCGGCGGCACTCATGACCGGCTAATATTCAACCAGATGGTTGACTATGTCAAGGCCAGCCCGGTGATGTGCGAGTCGCGGGCGCCGCCGCTCTCATCCGTACTGCGGCAGCTCCGGCTCGCTGTCGGTCGAGAGGGCCGCCTTCCACAGCTCCGCCAGCTTCTCCTGGGGGACTCCGAGCAGGTCGCCTTCTCCCCGGTACCAGGACTTCCCGCCCGCTTCCGCGAGAACGATGGCGCCTCGCGGCGCACGGAGTGAGACGCGCCATGCAGCCAGGGTCGATGCGCTCTCGCGCATCCGGATGTGCACCCGCTCCCGCGATTCCACCTCGACGGCGTCCATTGCAGGCATTATTGCACAGGGCTCAGGAGGTCGCATGGCGGAAGTCGCATACCGATCGAAGGTCCGGGTGGAGCGCATCAAGGGGTCGCTGCGGCACGCGTGGCTTCCCGTGGAGCCGGCGCCGGTGAAGTTCGGCACGCATGGTGCCGTGTCCGCCCACTATGGCGCCAAAGAGGGCACATACGAGCCCCACGCCACGACGCTCGACTATCTGGTGGCCGCCGCGGCCGGTTGACTCGTCGGGACCTACGGAGGCGCGCTGGAGGCGCGTCAGATCCCCGCATCCGCCGGGAAGCTGTCCGCGGAGGCCGAAGGCGAGGTGGAGTTGGAAGGCAGCACACTGGTGATCCGGCGCATCCACGTGAAGTTGTCTCTGGAGTGCGCTCCGGAGCAGCGGGAGACGGCGCAGCGCGTGCACGGGTTCTACGCGCAGAACTGCCCGGTCTACCGGTCGATCCACCCGCAGATCGCCGTCACGACGGAAGTGGCGTTCCGCTGATCGACGCGTCGAGGATCTCGATCGGATGCGCCGCCGGCAGCCGTTTGCCGCGATCGCGCAGGATCTTCTGGATCTGCAGGGTGCAACCGGGGTTGGCGCTGGCCAGGAGGTCCGCCCGCGTCGAGAGCACGTTGTCGACCTTGCGCTGCCCGATCTGCTCCGCGCTCTGCGGCTGCACCAGGTTGTAGATCCCCGCGCTCCCGCAGCACTGCTCGCTGTCGGGCACCTCGACCAGCGTGACTCCCGGGATGGCGCCGAGGAGCTTGCGGGGCTGCGCCTTGATGCGCTGGGCGTGCACCAGGTGGCAGGCGTCGTGCATGGCGATGCGGACCTGGAGGGGACGGCGAGGAGCGCGCGGCGGCAGCACGGCCAGGAGCTCGTTGACGTCCCGCACCTTGGCGGCGAACGCCCGCGCCCGCGCATCGTGGGGAAACAGGCGCGCATAATCCTTGAGGTGCGAGCCGCAGCCGGCCGCGTTGATCACCACCGCATCGACGGGCTCGCCCGAGAAGCGCTCGATCAAGTCCCGGGCGAATCGCAGCGACTCGTCCTCGCGGCCCGCGTGCATGGAGAGCGCTCCGCAGCAACCCTGCCCGCGAGGAATGATCACTTCGCATCCTTCGGCCGCGAGCACGCGGATCGTCGCCTCGTTCACAGCGGGATTGAAGATGCGCTGCACGCATCCGGCCACCAGCGCGACTCCCATCCGCCTCTCTCCCGCCGCCGCCACCCGCGCCGGCAGCCGCGAGAAGACGCTCCGCAAGGTCACCGCCGGTTGCAGCTCCTCGAGCTGACGCATGCGGGGCGGAAAGAGCTTCAGCACCCCGCTGTGGCGGACCAGCCATCGCATCCCCGTCCAGACGTACACCAGCAGGAGCGCCGCCATCGCCCGCAACCGACGGGGATACGGGAAGACCTGGAAGATCATCCAGCGGTGCAGCCGATCCCGGAATCCCCGCCGGTACTTCCGCTCCACGTACGCGCGCGTCTCCTCGATCAGCACGTCGTACCGGACGCCCGACGGGCATGCGGTCACGCACGCCATGCAGCCCAGGCAGCGGTCGAAGTGCATGACCACGGTCGGCGTGATCGGCATCTCCCCGGTCCGCAGCCCGCGCATCAGATCGATGCGGCCGCGCGGCGAGTCCATCTCCTCTCCCCAGTTCAGGTACGTCGGGCAGTGCGGCAGGCAGAAGCCGCAATGGACGCAGTCGTCGATCAGCTCCCGCTGCGGCGCCGTCATACGACGAATCTTCCGGGCGCAAGCAGCTCTTCCGGGTCGAGCTGCCTCTTCACCGAGCGGTGCA
>Ga0209235_1000597_pt1 | contig 18468 bp, 18 predicted proteins | sample GraSoi013_1_20cm_4_FD_185817 | JGI IMG/M metagenome (GOLD analysis project Ga0209235, IMG submission 185817) | Grasslands soil microbial communities from the Angelo Coastal Reserve, California, USA - Sample 09_25_2013_1_20cm (SPAdes) (version 2) | ecosystem: Environmental > Terrestrial > Soil >... | reverse complement strand
CCTTCCGCCGTCCGCAGCCGTCGCAGATGGCGGCGAGCGATGCGACGCCGCACCACGGACAGATCGCCGTCTCGGCCGGCAGCGGAGTGCGCTCGCCACTATCCGGCTCGCGGCCGGGATCGACCTCGATCTCGCCCTCCCAGGCGCCTTGCGCTTCGGCGTCCACCTCGTGTTGCGTGCGCTCCAGCGGCATCGCCTCCGCCGTCCATTGCGATTGGGCGGCCCGGTCCGCCGGAAGGCGCGTGTGCTCCAGTCCCGCCAGCGGCTCGACCCGCACCGGCGCCTCGGGCGGCGCGACCTGGGTCATCTCCAGCTCCTCGAGCGCCGCCGCGGCGCGGCCATCCTCCGCGCGGGAGGGAAACGCCTTGCCGCAGCTCACGCATTCCGCTGAATCATCCAGGTTGTCGGAGTCGCAGACGGGGCAGCGCATGGGGCGCGCAGCCTACCATCGCGGGGGCGCGCGCCGAACAGGCAAAATCGCGAAGACTTGGACGCGATCCGAAAACGCGAAAGCGTAGGCGCAATCCCGCACCTCCGGTGCGGGAGCGCCTAGTGCAGTCGCGAGTGGCCGGTCAGCGGCACGAAACGCACATGCATCAGGATCTTGCGGTCGACGCCACCGCCGACGGGAAGCTTGTGCCAGAGCTGCAGCTCCTGGTGCTCGGGATCCGGCCCCACCGGAATGACCAGCCGGCCACCGGGCGAGAGCTGCTCCAGAAGAGGCGCAGGCACTTCCTCGGGAGCCGCCGCGACCAGGATGGCATCGTAGGGGGCGGCTTCGGGCCAGCCGCTCGCGCCGTCGCCGACGCGGAACTCGACGTTCTCGTAGCCGAGCTCCTTCAGGGTGCGCTCCGCGCGCCCGGACAGCTCGGGCACGATCTCGATCGTGCGCACGGTGCTCGCCAGGGGGAGCAGCTCGCAGAGGATCGCAGTCTGATATCCGCTCCCCGTTCCCACCTCGAGCACGCGCTCCCGCCCTTCGAGCTGCAAGGCCTCGGTCATGGCGGCGACGATGTAGGGCTGGGAGATGGTCTGCCCGTAGCCGATCTCGAGCGGATGGTCTCCTTCGGAGTACGGCTGCGCCTCGTCCGGGACGAAGAAGCGCCGGGGCACGCGGGCAAAGGCGGCGAGTACACGGGGGTCGCGGATCCCCTGCTCGATGAGGCGCCGCACCAGCTGGCCCTCGCGCAACGGCGTCCGAAGCCCCTCCATGGCCCCTCAACCTACCCCTCATGAGGGAAGTGCGAAAGACCGATGCGGTTCCCCTCGGGATCGCGGACGTACAGGGACCAGCGCGTGCGGTGCACGATCTCCACGCCGAGCGAGGCGAGCCTCTGTTCCCAGGCCTTCCGCTCCCCGGCAACGATACGCAGAGCGAGCAGGTGGAGGCCACCGTGGGGATCGCGAAACGGCGTGGGAGGGCGCTCGGCATCGCAGGATTCGAGCGCCAGGAACTCCTCTCCCGCGCCGACGGAAAGCCACACCGAACGCTCGCCGGGCCGTCCGTCTTCCCAGGGCCAACGCCTCAAGACCCTCAGCCCGAGAGCCTCGACATAGAACCTCTCCGCGGCGGAAAGGTCCTTCACCTGGATGGCGAGATGGTGATGTCCGTGGACCTGCGGCATCCGGCAAGTATAAAGGAGGCCGGCATGCTTTCCCGCGAGCAGATCCGCAACATCGCCATCATCGCACACGTCGACCACGGAAAGACGACGCTGGTGGACTTCCTCTTCCGCCAGACCGGCACCTTCCGGGCCAACGAGCAGGTGCAGGAGCGGGCGATGGACTCCAACGATCTCGAGCGGGAGAAGGGGATCACCATCCTCGCGAAGAACACTGCGGTCAACTACCGGGGCGTGAAGATCAACATCGTCGATACCCCCGGTCACGCCGACTTCGGCGGCGAGGTGGAGCGAGGCCTGCGGCTGGTGGATGGCGTCCTGCTGCTGGTGGACGCTGCGGAAGGGCCCCTTCCCCAGACGCGCTTCGTGCTCGGCAAGGCGCTCGCGCTCGGGCTTCCGGGGGTGGTGGTGGTGAACAAGGTCGATCGCCAGGATGCCAGGGTGCCGGAGGTGCTCGATGCGATCTACTCGCTGTTCATCGACCTGGGGGCCAACGAGCACCAGATCGAGTTCCCGGTGATCTACGCCGTCGCCCGCGCCGGGCGCTCCTCGCTGCGGCTCTCCGACTTCGATGACCTCCCGGCCGGAAAAGCCGCCGCGCCGGGCGCAGCGCCTCATCCGGGAGAGGAGCCGGGATCGCGGGCGCGCACCCTCGAGCCGCTGCTCGACGCCGTCCTCGAGACGGTGCCCCCGCCGCGAAAGGCGGAGACCACGCACGACAAGCTGCAGATGCTGGTTGCGAATCTCGACTACGACGACTACGTCGGCCGTCTAGCGGTGGGCCGGCTGGCCAGCGGCAGCATCGAGGTCGGGCAGCAAGTCGCGGTGTGCCGGGCGGATGGGAGCACGCCCCGCGGCAAGGTGACGAAAATCTACGCCTTCGAAGGGCTGAAGAAGGTCGAGATCTCCGAAGCCGGACCGGGAGAGATCATCTCGCTGGCCGGCATCGAGGAGGTCTCGATCGGCGACACCATCGCAGATCCGGAGCACCCGATCCCGCTCGAGCGCATCCACGTCGACGAACCGACGATGTCGATGGTGTTCAAGGTGAACGACGGCCCCTTCGCCGGCCGGGAGGGCAAGTACGTGACCTCGCGCAACCTGCGCGAGCGCCTCCAGCGCGAGGCATACCGCAACGTCTCCATCCGGGTGTTCGACACCGAATCGCCCGATGCCTTCAAGGTGATCGGCCGCGGCGAGCTGCAGCTCGCCGTCATCGTGGAGACGATGCGCCGCGAAGGCTACGAGCTCACCGTCTCGAACCCGGAGCCGATCACCAAGGAGGTGGATGGCCAGCTGCAGGAGCCGATGGAGCTGATGGTCTGCGACGTCCCGCAGACCGCCGTGGGCGTAGTCACCGAGCGGCTCGGACCGCGGAAGGGCCGGATGACGGAGATGCAGAACATCGGGTCCGATCGGGTCCGCCTCACGTTCCGGGTGCCCGCGCGGGGTCTGGTCGGGTTCCGCAACGAGTTCCTCACCATCACCCGCGGCGAGGGCATCATGTCGTCGCAGTTCGACGGCTACGACGTCTGGCAGGGCAAGGTGCCGAGGCGGTCCAACGGCGCCATCGTCAGCGACCGCGAAGGCGAGACCGTGGCGTACGCGCTCTTCGACATCCAGGAACGCGGGGGGCTGTTCTACGGGCCAGGCGTGCCGGTCTACGAGGGAATGATCTGCGGCGAGCACGCGCACCCGAACGACCTGGACGTGAACGTGACCCGCGGACGCAAGCTCACCAACATCCGCGCCGCGGGGCGCGACGAGAACATCATCCTCAGCCCGCCCAGGGAGATGTCGCTGGAGAAGGCGCTCGAGTGGATCAACGAGGACGAGCTGGTCGAGGTCACGCCGAAGAACGTGCGCCTTCGCAAGAAGGTGCTCCCGGCGGGAGATCGCTACCGGCTCGAGCGCGAGCGCAAGCGCGCGGACGGGCTGGTCTGAGCTGGATCGGCGCCACCGGGCAGCGCCCACGGCCACGTCGCCGTTACGTCGCCGTCGCCGTCCACGCTCACGTCAACGTCAACGTCGGCCTTCTGGGCCTACTTACCGGCCAGCTTCGATCCGGGGCAGCCCGGGTTGGGCGCGACGCCCTCCTTCATTGCCGCGATCCGAGGATAGATGACCGGAGCGCTGCCGTCGGGCAGGTTCTGCTGCACGACGAACAGGTACTGCGCCTGGCCGCCGTACTGGTCGGGGAAGGCGAGGAAGCCGCCGGGCAGCAGCGACTCCATCTTCAGCTGGGTGAGGGCGGTGCGCACGGCGGCGCGATCGGTGGTCCCGGCGCGATGGACGGCGTCGAGGGCGACGCGCACCGCTTCGTAACCGAGCGCCTCATACCAGTCCGGCGACCGCTTGTACCTCTCGTTGAACCTCTTCACGAATTCCGCGGTCCGCGCGTTGTGGGCCATCTCGTCGCTCCACCAGACGGCGGAGATGACGTAGTCGGCGGAAGCCTTGAGCTGCTCGCGCGCTTCGCGCTCCGGGCCGCGCGCGCCGTACGAGATCAGCTTGTGGCAGAGGCCCATCTTCGCGTACTGGCCGTGCATGGTGATGTAGTCGGGCAGGTGGGCATCGACCAGGACCACGTCGGCGTTCATGCCCTTCAGACGCTCCAGCACGGGCTTGAAGTCCTTGCTGTTCAGATCGAACGACTCGTCCATCACGATCTGCCACGCGGCCCGGCGCCGGGGAGTCTTGCCGGTGAAGTCCTTGACGGCCTCCGCGTACTCCTTGCCGTGTGACGTCTTCTCCCAGAGGATGGCCACGCGCGCGGGCGTGGGCAGCTTGCCGTTCTGCTGCTCCTCTTCCGCCCAGCGCATCAGCGCGTTCCCGAGCTGCTCGACGGGCGACTGGAGCCCGAACAGGTGCTTGAATCCGCGGTGGTAGAGCGCCTTGCTGGCGCCGGTCGCCGCGACGTAGGGCACGTGAAACTTCTCGGAGACTGCGCTCCCCTTCTCCACCAGCGATGACCCGAAGGTGCCGAGGACCAGGTCGGTGCCCTGGTTCACCAGGTCCTCGACCGCGCGCTCGTCCGTGGCTCCGTCGCTCTTGTCGTCGACCAGCGTGAGCTTCACCGGAACGTGCGCGCCCGCGATCTCCACGCCCCCTTGCTGGTTGGCGAGGTCCACCCCGAGCTCGTAGCCGTCGCGCAGGCGGCCGCCGCTCTTGCTCTCGGGTCCGCTCAGCGGCAGCGCCGCTCCGAGCTTCACCTCTCTGGGCGGAGCTGCCTGCACCGCCCCTGCGAAGGTCGCTGCGATCAGGATTCCTCGGATCATTGGTCCCCCTGCGCCGGGAAACTGGCGCATCTCAGGTAAGACGAGTGACGCAGACGCGTCAAAAGAAGTGCATCTGCGCCGGCGTGCGCCACTTGGCGTGCGTGTGGGCGCCGGGGTTGATCCATTCCGCCCGGCCCTGCATTGTGCGCGCATGTTCCAGGCCGGGCTGCTGAAAGACAAGACCTTCGTGATCACCGGCGGGGGAAGCGGGCTGGGCGCGGAGATGGCCAGGCGCTTCGCCGAGCTGGGAGCCCGCGTGGTCCTCCTCGGGCGGCGCAAGGAGAAGCTCGACGAGGTGGTGGCGCAGATCGAGCGCTCCGGCGCAAGCGCGAGCGGCTACCCATGCGACGTGCGCGACTTCGGCGCCGTCCAGGAAGTGGCCGCGCGCGTCGGGCAGGTGGACGGCCTGGTGAACAACGCGGCGGGAAACTTCCTCGCCGCTGCCGAGGACCTCTCGGCAAACGCGTTCAAGGCGGTGGTGGAGATCGTGCTCAACGGGACGTTCCACTGCACCAGCTCGTTCGGGCGGCGCATGATCGAGTCGGGCAAGGGCGGCGCCATCCTGAACATCGTCACCACCTACGCCTGGACGGGGTCCGCGTTCGTGCTTCCCTCGGCCTGCGCGAAGGCCGGCGTGCTGGCGTTGACGCGCTCGCTGGCGGTCGAGTGGGCCGCGTATCGCATCCGGGTGAATGCGATCGCGCCGGGCCCGGTGCCGACCGAAGGCGCATTCTCGCGCCTGCTGCCGGATCCTTCCCTCGAGGAGATGGCGCGCAATCGCATCCCGCTGAAGCGGTTCGGAACGCCCCGGGAGATCGCGGACGCGGCGGTCTATCTCATGTCGGATGGCGCCGGGTACGTCACCGGCGACTGCCTGACCATCGACGGTGGCGAATGGCTGCGCAGCGGCGGCGAGTTCAGCCATGCGACCGATTTCGACCGCGAGAACCTCAAGCAGATGCTCAAGGCGATGCGCGGGAAGGAGAAGTAACCCGGCTCAGAAAACGTACCGGACCGGCTGGTACTCGCGCAGGAAGTCCTGCGCCTTGATCACCCATTCCGTGTAGACCCCGGACTTCTGCGAGACCCGGATGGCGTCGGCGAATGCAGCGGTGGCCTTGTCCTCCAAGGGAAGCGCCTGCGACTCGAGCGTGCTGCGATAGAGCTCGCGCTGCTCCGCATCGAGGCCGCGCGGCATCGGAGCATCGAGCAGGCCCTTGTTGAAGTTGCGGTAGGCCTCGCCGAGCCGTTCGAATGCGGCCTGGCTCCAAAGCGGGCTGCCGATCGCGGCGCTCGCCTCCGCATAGCGGTGCAGCGCGTACAGCGTGCGCCCGAGCGCCATCCAGGCGAGCTCCTTCAACTCGCCTTCGGCGCCAGGCAGGACGGCGAGAGCGCGGAACGTCGCCGCCGCGTTCTGCGGATCGGTCCGCTCTTGCAAGAGACCCGTCACGTACTGCGCCTGCGGATACGCCTCTGTCCCGGGCGGCACCTGCTCCGCGAGACGGGCCGCGCGCTCGTATCGTCCGGCGCGATAGCCGAGCAGGGCGAGCGAGGCACGGATCCTCGCCAGCCTCTGCGGCGCGAGCGCCGAAAGCGGCTCGCCGTACACTTTCTCGAAGAGATTGGGCGCGACCACGTCGTCGCGGAGCCGCTCCGCGGCGGACGCGGCTGCGTCGATCGCCTTCAGGTAGTCCGGGTGCGCCGGCCCCGCGCTCACGATCGCCGCGTAATGCACGAACGCGCTGAAGGAGAATCCCATGCGCTCCAGACCTCCGACCTGATCGATCAAGGCGTTGTTCAGCGCGATGGCGAATGAGGCTCCCGCTTCCCAACGGCCGGTCATCGAATGGAGCTTCCGCTGCACCACCGTGGGAGCGCCGTCGGGGCCGTACACGATGTCTTGCGCCCGCGCGCCGGACGTACCGAGGAGGCAGATGGCGGCGAGAACGGCGGGAACGAACGTCGGGCGGCGCATCGCGTGGTCTCCTGCAGGCCGTAGAAGCTGTTGCGCGCCAGGCCGTACGGCAAGGTCGTGCGCCTGCATGCTTGCCGCGAAGCGTTGAGCGCGCGACGCATGGAGGGCGGCGCCCCACCCGCGCGCATAGCCGCTCACAGCCGCGAATTGTGGCCGCTTCGAGCGTGCGTGATATCGATCCCGCGATGGGGGATCCTCAGAGCAGCACCGGAGCTCCGCCCGCGCCGGATGCGAGCGCTGCTCCGCCGCCGCTGCTCGAGGGAATCGTCCGGGTCAAGGTCCCCGGCGAGAAGATCCTGCCATTCCTCGCCAGGGCCTCGCTGTTCAAGACCGCACCGAAAGAAGTCGTCACCAAGGTTTCCACGCTCCTGCAAGGCCTGGAGTGCGCCGACGGCAGCGAGGTGATCACCGCGGGCAAGGTGAACGACGGCCTGGGGATCCTGTTCTCGGGCAAGGCGCAGGTCCTGCTGCCCTCCTCGGGCGGCGAGCTGCTGCCGGTCGAGGAACTGCTGCCTGGAGACCACTTCGGCGAGGTCGGGGCGGTGCTGGGAAAGCCGAGTCCCTATTTCGTCATCGCGACCGACGCCTCGCGCGTTCTCTGGCTCCCGGCGCCGATCCTGCAGGGGATGATGGGCAGCGTTCCGGCCGTCAGCGAAGCGCTGGCGAAGCGGCTCAGCGAACGCGTGGTGGCCTTCGCCGGCGTCGAGAGGCACGGCTCGCCCGAGCTGATGACGGAGATCGAGGCCCAACTGCTGGAGGCAGTGGAGCCGCTATTGCAAGCACCGGCGCAGCCGGCGGCGGACATGTCCGGGGTGATCCCCTTCGCCGAGCTGCGGGATTTCGACCTCTCGCCCACCGTGCTCGCGATGGTCCCGACGAAGCTCATCCGCAGCTTCCGGCTCCTGCCCGTGAAGCTCGCGGGCAACCTGCTCACCATCGCGATGGTGAATCCGCGCGATTATGCCGCGCTCGCCGAGCTCAAGCGGACCTTGCACACCGTCCAGGTCGCGCCGGTCGCCATCGGCCTCGAGGACTTCAACTCCGCGCTCGTCCGGCTCAAGCTGCTGGACGACTCGGGCCCGAAGAAGGCCGGCGGCCCGCGCATCAATCCCGATTCCTTCCAGTTCGAAACCGTCGCCGAGCAGGACCGCGCGAGCGACGCGCGCGCCGTGGGCGACGACGCCATCCGCCTCGTCAACCGGATCATCGCGGCCGGCCTCGAGCGCGAGGCGAGCGACATCCACATCGAGCCGACGCCGCACGGCTTCCGGGTGCGCTTCCGGGTCAACGGCGTTCTGCAGGACTGGACCGAACCGATCCCCGCGAGCACGTCGCTCAAGGGCGTCACCGCGCGCATCAAGGTGCTTGCCGGTCTCGACATCACCGAACGCCGCCTGCCGCAGGACGGCCGCATCGGCGTGACGGCGGGGAAGCGCGAGATCGATCTGCGGGTGTCGACGTTGCCGGCGAACCGGGGAGAGAAGATCGCCCTGCGCATCCTGGAAGCGGCGGGAAGCACACGGGCGCTGGACCAGATCTTCCTCGAACCGGGGGCGCTCGCCGCCTCCCGCAAGGCGCTGAACCGCCCTTACGGCGGGATCATCATCGCCGGACCCACGGGATCGGGAAAGACGTCCTCGCTCTATGCGCTGCTGACCGAGCGAAAGATCACCCGTCCCGACACCAACGTCATCATGGTCGAGGACCCGATCGAGTATCGCCTCGCCGGCGTGACGCAGGTGCAGATCAACCCGGCTGCGGGGCTCGGATTCGCCCAGGTGCTGCGCTCGATGCTGAGGCAGGATCCAGACGTGATCGTCGTCGGCGAGATGCGCGACGAGGACACGGCGCAGATCGCCCTCGAGGCGGCGATGACCGGCCACCTCCTGCTCACCTCGCTGCACGCCAATCACGCGCTGGCGGCGCTGCAGCGCCTGGAGAACCTCGGCGCGAGCCGCGCGCTGATCGCGCAGTCGATCCACCTGGTGCTCGTCCAGCGCCTCGTGCGCAAGCTCTGCTCCGCCTGCCGCAAGCTCGACACGCCCGCGCCGGCCCTGCTCGAGTCGCTGGTGGCGAGGAAGATCGTCGACAAGGGCCAGCAGACGCTGCCGCGCGCATTGGGCTGCGACGCCTGCGCGGGGACAGGCTATGTCGGGCGCACCGCGGTGGTCGAGGCGCTGCAGATCAGCGACGCGGTGCGCGAAGCGATCGCCGCGGACCGCCCGCTTCCCGACGTTCACAACGTCGCGCGTGAGAGCCGCTCGCTGGTGCCGTTCGCCGACTACGCCCGGCATCTGCTGCAGAAGCAGATCATCAGCGCGAGCGAGGTGCTGCTGTCGCTGGCGGACTAGAGAGCCGAACCGCTTACGCACCCTGCTGCGATCGCCGATCCCTGGCCTGCGGCGAACGGCCTCGTCACTGCGCTGCTCTGCGTAGGTCGACTACGCATCCGCTGCTCGCTCCTCGGGCGCTCGCCTCGGCGTAGGGCTCAGCGCCCTCGCGACGGGTGGTAAGCGGTTCGGCTCTCTAGCCGCTCCCGCGCCGAAGGCGCGGGTATGCGGCTATTGTTTTGATGCTCTGCAGATCATGACATGCGCTCTCATGGGAGTCGACGGGTGCCGCGCTGGCTGGGTCGCCGCAAGCGATCACGGCGCTCGCGTATACGCGACATTCGCGGAGATCGCCGCGCAGCGCTTCGAGCTGGTGCTCATCGACGTGCCGATCGGGCTCCTGGAGGCGGGGCCGAGGCGCTGCGACGTGCAGGCGCGCGCCCTGCTCGGCGCCAGAAGAAGCTCCGTCTTTCCAGCACCCTGGCGCCGGCTGCTCCGCGCGCGCCGATACGGCAGGCAATGCTCGATCCAGCTGTGGAACATCCTCCACAAGATCCGCGAGGTCGACGAGGCGATGACGCCCCGGCTGCAGCGGCGGGTGCGGGAGGCGCATCCCGAAGTGAGCTTCGCGCTCCTGAACGGTGCGCCGCTCCTCTTCGCGAAGAAGAGTGCCGACGGTGAAGCGGAGCGACGCGGGCTACTGAACCCGATCTTCGGCGAGATCCGCGGCGTTCCCGGAGCGGCGCGCGACGACGTGCTCGACGCCTACGCCCTGCTCTGGTCGGCGCGCCGGGCGCGGCGGGGAAAGGCGCGCGTCCTCGGCGGGAACGAGCGGGACGCGCGCGGCCTGAAGTGCGAGATCGTCGGATGACCTATTTCACGGTGGGCCGGACGATCACGATCGACTTGTCGTAGCCGGGGACGCTCCCGCTGATCACCAGCAGGTTGCTCTCGGGGACCACGTCGACGACCGTCAGGTTCTGCACCGTCCGCCGGTCGACGCCCATGTGTCCCGGCATGCGCTTGCCCTTGAAGACGCGGCCCGGCGTCTTGCGCTGTCCGACGGCGCCCATGTGGCGGTGGTGCTCGTGGCTGGAGGCGGAGTCGCGGGCGGCGCCCTTCATATGGTGGCGTTTCACCACGCCCGCGAAGCCGAATCCGCGGGTGATGCCGGTCACGTCCACGCGGTCGCCCTTCTTGAAGAGGGCGACGCTGACCTGTGATCCGATGGCGAAGTCGCCGAGCTCCTTCTCCTCCACCCGGAACTCCCTGATCATCCGATGCGGCTTCTGGCCCTTCTTCTTGAACTGGCCGAGATAGGGCTTCGTCTTGCGCCGCTCCGCCTTCTTCTCGTCTAGCTCCTCGTAGCCGAGCTGTAGGGCGGTGTAACCGTCGCGCTCCAGCGTACGGTGCCCGGCCACCAGATTTGGCGAGGCTTCCACGACGGTGACGGGGATGGCGGAGCCGTCCTCCGCGAACACCGTCGTCATGCCGACCTTCTTGCCGATGAGGCCCTTCGACATCTCATGCTCCTCGCGTTCCTACCGCGTCATTGCGCGCAGCGTGCAGGGCAGAGGCTGCGGCGGCGGCCCGAGACCGCGCCGTGCGTAGGGGTTGCGTGACTGCGAGTCCCCGGTCCCTTGGGGGCCGCGGCTTCTAACACGCGGAACCTGGCGGATCAAGTTGGGCAAAAGCGTTCCCTTCCTGCCCTGCCGATCGACCAGCCTGCCGAGCGGAGCGCTCACTGGCACGCCGGCTGCTCGAGGGCTCCCCGCGGCGAGGGGAACCGTCGGTTCCTCCGGGGAGACGGGATGACTGGGGCGGCGGCGTGGGGGGTGGGGGTCTCGCCTCCGGTAATCCGGGGGAGGGGGCCGGCTGGCCGCCGATCGGCGGCCAGCCGGCGCCGTTCGCTGGCGCTCGCGCTCGCCTTCGCCTGCGGCGCGAGCGCGTCCGGCGCGGTGCTGGGGCTCGTCAAGCGGCCGGACCCCGACGACCGTTTCGCGAACTTGACGTTCACCACCGCGGTGGCCGTGGAGACGGCGCGCAATGCGAACGAGCGCGCCCGCCGGGCGGAAGGGGACCTTTCACTGGCGACGTCGCGCATCCAGGCGCTCTCCGTCGCTGGCGCGGAACAAGAGCTCGCCGATCTGCGCGAAGCGGAGCGCATCGGCGTATCGCGCTTCATGAAGGATGGAACGGCGCTCTGGGGCGACGAGCGGCGCCGCGTGATGGCCGCCATCGTCCGCGAGGCCCGTCGCAACGGCCTGGACCCGGCTCTGGTGGCCGCGGTGATCCAGGTGGAGTCGCATTTCGATCCGTTCGCCGTCTCCAGCGCAGGCGCCTGCGGCCTGATGCAGGTGATGCCGCCGACAGCGCGCTGGCTCCTGGAGAAAGAGTCCGAGCGGGTGAAGATCCGTCCGGCGCACCTCTTCAACCCGGTGTTCAACATCGAGCTCGGCACCGGCTATCTCGCGCATCTGATGTCGCGCTTCGACGGCGACCTCACCCGCGCGCTGATCGCCTACAACGCTGGGCCGCGCGTCGCACGATCCGTGCAGCGGGGAACCAGCGCCTGGCGAAGGCTGCACGCCTACCCGAGAAACGTCCTCGCTGCGTACAAATCTTTCCTGCTGATGCCCGAGCAGGTTGCCGCCCGGTAGGCCGAGGCTCGGCGCGCATCCCTGCGGTGGACAACGTACCCTCCGGAGGAGCGTACATGGACAAGAAGAATCTCGAAGGCAATCTGGACAAGGCGAAAGGCCGCATCAAGGAGACCGTGGGCGTCGTGACCGGCGATCGCGATCTCGAGGCCGAAGGCAAGCTCGACAACCTGAAGGGCAAGATCAAGGACGTCGCCGGCGACGTGCGCGAAGGGATCAAGGAGAAGCTCGACGATCTCGATCGGCCGAAAGACGATCGCAACCCATAGGCGCGGCCGCCGCAAGGCGGCTTAGCGACTATTGCTTTGGACTGTATCTGCGCTTCTCAGGCCCGTGGAAACACCAGCCAGAGCCCTCCGTCCCGCTCTTCCACCCGTCCCCCCTGGGACGCGAGGATGTGGGTCGCCAGCTCGAACCCGAGGACCCCCCCGGTAGGATCGCCGCTGGCGCGCTCCTCGGGGGCGGGCGGAATCAGCGGCTTGGGCGCCGCCTCCGCCCGGATGTGCAGCGCCGGACTCTCAGCGTCAGCGCGCCCGGAGATGGACAGGCGCGGGGCAGGCGACGCGCGCGCCATGTGCTCGAGCAGCAAGCGCACTGCGCGCCGCAGCATCTCCACGTCGCCGACGGTCGAGACCTCATCCAGCTCGAGCACCCAACTCTCCGTCGATACACCGTCTTTTTCCGCCAGAGCGTGCATGGCGGGCTCGACGAGATCCTTGAGGCCCACGTTCTCCCGCTTGAGCTCGTAGCCGTGCTCCAGGATCCGTTCGATGGTGAAGAAATCATCGACGAGGCGTCGCATCCGCCTGAGCGCGCGCAGGGAGACGTCGATCATCTTCTCCGCGCGAGCGCCGGCGCGGTCCGCCGGCTCCATCCTCTTCAGCAGATCGCAAGACCAGAGTGCCGTCGCCAGCGGGTTCTTGATCTCGTGCGCGACGAAGCCGAGATACTTCCCCCGCATGGGCCTGGACGGCATCCCGGCCAACCTAAGCGCAGGCACAAGAGTGCGCAAGCGAACGGCTGCTCAAGAGTTACCGGTCTAGCGGGCGGGCAGGCCTGCAGTTCTTACCGGCCGCGTGGACATACATCCGACTCGAAGACGTCAAGCCCCTGTGAACCGCGGTTCTGCCGCGGTGGCATCCCACTTGCTCATGGCAACGGCATCGTTCCGAGCCCGGAGGAACCATGCAACCGTCTGCCCTTCCGTCGAGCACTGGCTCACTTGCCATGTACCTGGCGGAGATCAACAAGTACCCACTTCTCACCGTCGACGAAGAGCAGCGTCTCGCACGGCTATACGCCAGAAGCGCGGATCTAGATGCGGCGCACAAGCTGGTGACCTCGAACCTCAGGTTCGTGGTGAAGGTCGCCTACGAATACCGCAGCTACGGGATCAAGATGGCCGACCTCATCCAGGAGGGGAACATCGGCCTGATGAAGGCGGTGCAGAAGTTCGATGCCGACAAGGGCATCCGCCTCATCTCCTATGCGGTGTGGTGGATCCGCGCCTTCATCCAGAACTACATCCTGAAGAGCTGGAGCCTGGTGAAGCTCGGGACCACGCAGGCGCAGCGCAAGCTGTTCTTCTCGCTCGCGCGCACCCGGCGCGAGTTGGAGAAGTTCGACGGCGTCACCGGGGACATGCAGAAGGCCAGCGAGGGCGCCATCGCCAAGAAGCTGCGCGTGAAGCCCGGCGAAGTGCTGGAGATGCAGCAGCGGATGGAAGGCCGCGACCTCTCGCTCGACGCTCCGATGGGCGAGGACGGCGGTTCCTCCCACGTGGACTTCGTGATGGACGGCGCCGACCTCCCGGACGCGGAGATCGCCGAGCAGGAAGAGCACCACATCGTGCAGGAGCGCGTGCTCGAGGCCTTGGGCCGCCTCGATCCGCGCGAGCGCTACATCATCGAGCAGCGGATCATGAACGACAAGCCGATGACGTTGAAGGAGCTCGGCGAGCACTTCGGTTTCTCGCGCGAGCGGGCGCGTCAGTTGGAGATCCGCGCCAAGGCGAAGCTGGAGGCCGAGCTCGGCGAGCTGATGGACGAGCTGTTCCCGAACGAGGAGCGCCTGCCCGTCGCCGAGACGGCGTAGAGCGCCCACGGCAATGGTACCCTCGCGCGATGCGTCGCGTCGCCGGGCTGCCCCCCGTCTACTGGTGGCTCTGGCTCGGGTACCTGCTCTCCTCCCTGGGCACCTTCGTCTTTCCGTTCCTCGCGCTGTACCTCTCGTCCCGCGGAATCGACGCCCGGCAGACCGGCCTCGTCCTCTCGCTCCTGGGCGTGGGAGCGGTCCTCGCGGGACCCATCGGCGGGCAGATCGCCGATCGGGTGGGACGCAAGCCCGCCCTGCTGCTCGCCCTCGCCTTTTCCGCCGCTTCCGCGCTGTACCTGGGCTTCGTCCGGTCGCCCCTGGCGATCGCGCCCGGAGTGCTGGCCTTCGGGCTCGGCGTCTCGATGGCGCGGCCGGCGATGCAGGCCATCGTCGCGGACGTCCTGCCGCCCGATCTTCTCGGCCGTGCCTTCGCGCTCCTCTACTGGGCAACGAACGTCGGCATCGCCTTCTCGGCGTGGATCGGCGGCGTGCTCGCGGGACGGACCTGGCTCGGGCTCTTCGCGGGCGACGCGTTGACGACGGTCCTCTTCGCAGCGCTCGTCGTGTTCCGGGTGCCGGAGTCGCGGCCCCTGCCCGCCTCCGGCGGACGCGCCGTGGGTTGGACCGCCTTGGTGGGCGATCGCCCTCTCCTGGCATTCCTCGCCACGCACTTCGCCTTCATGATCGTGTTCTGGCAGTTCCAGTTCGCCCTTCCCCTCGCCGTGGTGGGCAGCGGCTTCGGGACACGGGAGTATGGCCGCCTCATGGCGCTCAACTGCGCCGCCGTGTTCGTCACGCAGCCGTTCACCGCGCGCTGGTTGCGATCGATCGATCGCGGGATCCTGCTGGCGATCGCCTCCATCTGCGTCGGGTTGGGATTCGGCGCGTATGCGCTCAGCTCCAACATGCCGCAGTTCTACGCTGCCACGCTGGTCTGGACGGTCGGCGACGTGGTGGGGCTGCCGCTCGTCAGCGCGGTCGTGGCGTCCATGAGCCCGGCGGACCTGCGCGGGCGCTACCAGGGCGCGCAGATGCTCGCGCAGGCGCTGGCGATGGTCGCGGCCCCGCTGGTCGCCGGCGCTGTGATCGACGCGTTCGGACTGCGCGTGCTCTGGGGCGGCTGCATCGTCATCGGATTTGCCGCGTCCGCTGCGCATGCGCTGCTGGGGGCTGCCCGCCGCCGCTCCGCGCTCGCGGCCTGACGCTCACTTCCTTGCCGCGCGCGGGAACGCGGACCTTCCCGCATAGCGCGCCGAGAGCCCGAGTTCCTCTTCGATGCGAAGCAGCTGGTTGTACTTCGCGATCCGATCGCTGCGGCTGGCCGAACCGGTCTTGATCATCCCGCAGTCGCACGCGACGGCGAGGTCCGCGATGAACGCGTCCTCCGTCTCGCCCGATCGATGGCTCATCACCGTCCGGTAGCCGCTGAAGTGCGCCAGGCGGACGCAGTCCATCGTCTCCGTGAGGGATCCGATCTGGTTCACCTTGATCAGCACCGCGTTGGCGATGCCCTGCGCGATCCCCCGCTCGAGCCGCTGGGTATTCGTTGCGAAGAGATCGTCGCCCACGAGCTGCACGGTGGTACCGAGGCGGTCGGTGAGGAGCTTCCAGCCGTCCCAATCGTCCTCCGCGTAGCCGTCCTCGATGGAAACGATGGGGAAGTCCCTCGCCCAGCCTGCGTAGAGCTCCGCCAGCTGCGCGCGATCGAGGGTCTTGTGCTCCCCTTCCAGGACATACTTGCCGTCCTTGAAGAACTCGCTCGCTGCGCAGTCGAGGGCGAGCACCAGATCGTTGCCCAGCTTGTAGCCAGCCTTGCCGACGGCCTCGGCGATCAATTCCAACGCCTCCCTGTTCGACTTCAGGCTGGGGGCGAAACCACCCTCGTCGCCGACGCCGGTGAAGTAGCCGCGGGCCTTGAGCACGCCCTTGAGGGCATGGAAGACCTCCGCCCCCATGCGCAACGCTTCGGCGAACGTGGGCGCTCCCCAGGGGACGACCATGAACTCCTGGATGTCCACGTTGGAATCGGCGTGCGCGCCGCCGTTGAGGATGTTCATCAGCGGGACCGGGAGCGTCCGCGCGTTGAGCCCGCCCAGGTAGCGATAGAGGGGTGTGCCGAAGCTCATCGCGGCCGCGCGCGCCGCGGCGAGCGAGACCCCGAGGATGGCGTTTGCGCCCAGCGCTTTCTTCGTGGGCGTTCCATCCAACTCGATCATCAGCCGGTCGAGCCCTTCCTGGTCCGCGGCGTCCATCCCGATCAGCCGGGGAGCGATGCGGCTGCGCACGTTCTCCACGGCGGTGCGCACGCCCTTGCCCCCGTAGCGCCCCTTCTCTCCGTCGCGCAGCTCGTGCGCCTCGTGCTCACCGGTGCTCGCGCCGGAGGGCACGGCCGCGCGCCCGACGGTGCCGGAGGCGACGGTCACCTCGCACTCCAAGGTGGGATTGCCGCGGCTGTCGAGGATCTCTCTGGCGTGGACGTCGACGATTTCGGTCATGGCGCGGCCCCTAACATGCCTGCCGGCCTGCGGCAACGGCGGTCGGCCCGCGGGCCGGCCCTCGATGTGCTAGAAGCCGCCTCCCACACGGAGGACGACATGGGTCTGCTCGAAGGCAAGGTCGCGATCGTCACCGGATCGGGCGGCGGTATCGGCCGCGAGCACGCGCTGCTCTTCGCGCGGGAGGGCGCGAGGGTGGTGGTGAACGATCTCGGCAGCGATCGGCACGGAGGCGGCAAGGGGGCGGACATGGCCGACAAGGTCGTCGCCGAGATCAAGGGCATGGGCGGCGATGCGGTGGCGAACTACGACAGCGTCGCCACGCGCGAGGGGGCGGACGGGCTGGTGTGGAGCGCGTTGAACAAGTTCGGCAAGCTCGACATCGTGGTGAACAACGCCGGCATCCTGCGCGACAAGACCATCCTGAACATGAGCGAGCAGGACTTCGATCTCGTGATCGACGTCCACCTGCGCGGCACGTTCCTCGTCACCCAGGCGGCGGCGCGCGTGTTCAAGGTGCAGGGCAAGGGCGGCCGCATCGTCAACACCACCTCGCTTTCCGGCCTGCTGGGGAACTTCGGGCAGGGGAACTATGCGGCGGCGAAGGGCGGCATCTACTCGCTGACGCGGACGGCGGCGCTCGAGTTCCAGCGGATGGCGGTGACGGTGAACGCGATCGCTCCGGTGGCGCTGACGCGGATGACGCAGGACCTGGCGATGTTCAAGGGGATGACCCCGGAGCAGATCGGACCCCAGTACATCGCCCCCGTGGCCGCGTTCCTGGCAAGCGACCTTGCCGGGGACATCACGGGCACCATCGTGGGCGTGCAGGGTCCGAAGATCTTCCTCTACAGGATGGCGGAGACCTCCGGGGTGGCTCGCGAGGGCGGGCCGTGGAGCGCCGCCGAGATCAAGGAGAGATGGGCGGAGATCGCGCGGTAGTCGCGGCCCCCCGAAGTGCAACGAGGGCCCCCTGCACGGGAGCCCTCGTTCATGTGCCCGGTCCAGAATCGGCCGGGCGGCCCCGCCACCGCGGGGAAACCCTACGCTGGCACCGAGTAGTCGATGATGATCACGCCGCGCTGCGGCTCGTCATCCTCCTCGTTGCGGTCGTTCTGGCGCTGCGGGGTCGGCTCCGGCAGGGGCAACTCGATACGCGGCCGCTGGTTCTCCTGCTCCCGCTCGCGCTTCTTGATCTCTTCAATGATGAAGGCGTCGAGCATTGGAGAACCTCCGGGTCACCTACAGGATAGATGCAATCCTGGCACCATCGTTTCACGACCCCCGCGTTTTCCGCCGCCCGTCCCCTGGCCTCCAGAGGGCATGTCCGCCCCCTTCAGAACTTGTAACAATCCACCCACTCGGGGTCAACATACCCACTGTGGGCAACGTACGCCTCAACGCATTGTTTCACGGAGACTCTCCGCGCGGGTCTTGAAATTGGCGAGCATGTTGGGAAGGCCCCGCTCCGCCAGCGCCTTCTCGAGCGTACCCGGAACCATGGGCCCGAGGTCGATCTCGATCGCGTAGGTCGCCCGCGTTCCGCCGGCTCGGGTGGCCTCGATGGTCCAGGCGCCCTCGTTCGCGCGCATGAATTCGCCGCCGCGGACGAGCGTCCACTCGATGCGCTCGAGCGAGCGGGTGATGTGGCGGAGCGTGAAGTCGAACAGCTTCAGCTTCACGTCGAGCCAATACGTGACGTCCACGGAATCGCCCTGCCGCTGGCCTACCCTGACCGCCTTCACCTCCGGCACGAACTCCGGGTAGCGCGCGTAGTCCTGCACCACGCGGTGGAACGCCTCGGGCGTCACATCGATCTCGATCGACCGGCTCACACGGACCAGATGCCCTTGGGATCGCACGATCGTCGGAAGCCTCCAAGGCGCAGTCTGACGCACTGCGCACACTTGTGCTAGCGATTCGCACGCTGGAGAAGCCGGCCACGTCGCCGTCGCCGTCAACGCTCACGTGACGTTGGGCGTTGACGTGGACGTGAACGGCGACGGCGACGTGG